>Ga0207645_10000262_pt1 | contig 43561 bp, 39 predicted proteins | sample KBSM53metaG_FD_184331 | JGI IMG/M metagenome (GOLD analysis project Ga0207645, IMG submission 184331) | Miscanthus rhizosphere microbial communities from Kellogg Biological Station, Michigan, USA - KBS M5-3 metaG (SPAdes) (version 2) | ecosystem: Host-associated > Plants > Roots > Rhizosphere >...
CTCCACCAACGCGTGGGGCTCGTGCTTCGCCGAGGTCGAGGTCGACATGGAAACCGGCCAGGTCAGCGTGCTGCGCCTGGTCGTCGCGCACGAGGTCGGGCGCGTGCTCTACCCGGCCGGAGCCGAAGCGCAGATCCATGGCGGAGCGCTCCAGGGCCTCGGCTTTGCGATGACCGAGGACCTCGTGCTCGATCCGCACTCGAGCGTCGCCGTGAATGCCTCGTATCACGAGTACCGGCCGCCGACGTCGCTCGACTACCCGGAGATGGTTCCGATCCTGATCGAGGCACCGGGACCGAGCGGGCCGTTCGGCGCGAAAGGCCTCGGCGAGAGCCCGATCTTCGGGCCCGCGCCCGCGATCGGCAACGCCATCCTCAACGCGACCGGCGTCCAGGTCCCGGGCCTCCCCTATACCTGGGACCGCGTCTACAACGCCCTGAAGGCCGCAGCGCAGGCTGCAACCAAGGGGAGCCCGGCATGAAGCTCCAGCTCGACGAGCCGCGTCCGTTCAAGCTCGCGTCGCCCGCGAGCGTGGAGGACGCCGTCAGGCTGTGGAACGATCGCCGCGGCGAAGCGATGTACCTCGCGGGCGGAGGAGATGTCGCTGACATGGTCAAGCGCCACCTCGCCCGACCGGCGCTGCTCATCGACCTGAAGGGCGTCGCTTCCCTGCGTGGCATCCGTCCCAACTTCACGGCCCCGGAGCCGGGCTTTACCGTGGGGGCGCTCACGACGCTGAGCGAAGTGGCCGAGGACGAGGGCATCCGGCGCTACCTGCCTGCGCTCGCGATGGCGGCGTCACGCGTCGCCACGCCGCAGATCCGAAACGTCGGCACGGTCGGGGGAAACCTCCTCCAGGAGAACCGCTGCCCCTACTACCGAGGCGAGTGGAACTGCTACCGCAAGGGGGGGCTGCACTGCTACGCCGACCATGGCTTCAACCGCGAGCACGCCATCTACGAAGGCGACCGCTGCTTCGTGGTGTCTCCATCGGACCTGGCTCCGGTGATCGTTGCCGGCAACGCCATCATTCACGTTCATGGGCCGCGCGGACCGCGAACCATTCCGGCCGAAGAGCTGTTCGTTCGACCGAGCCAGAACCTGATGCGAATGCATTCGCTGGACAAAGGCGAGGTGCTGACTGCCGTGGAGTTCCGGGTCCGCGAGCCGCAGTCACCGGAATTCCATTTGACCGGCCGAGGCCTGCGCGGGAGCGTCTCGCCCCTGCCGCTGGAGCAGCGCTTCCCCTCGATCTTCATCAAGTACGCGATGCGCAACGCCTTCGACTTCGCGATCGCCAGCGTCGCCGTGATCCTCGACCGCCAGGGCGACGGCCGTCGTGCCAGCCGCTGCGCCATCGTGCTGGGCGCAGTGGCGGCCACGCCGTATCGCGCCCGGGACGCCGAGCGGGTCGTGATCGGCAACCAGCTCACCGATGAGGTGATCCATGAAGCTTCCCAGGCAGCTGCGCGCGGCGCGAAGCCTCTGGAGCTGAACGAGTACAAGGTCGGGCTGGTGAAGAAGCTGGTGGCAGAGGCCCTGCAGGAGCTCAGATCATGAAGACTCGGAAGGCGGCCGCGGTGTCGCTGTTGACCGTGGGCCCGATAGACCTCGTCGGCCGACGCGCCCAGCCGGCTCGCGCCACGGGATACTCGCCTCTCGAGCTCGAGCGCGCCGGCCTCACGCTCGAGAAGGGCCGCGCGCTCGGCATTCCGATCGACACCAAGCGCACGAACGGCGTCGGCGCCAACGTGCTCCGCCTGCGGGAGCTGCTGGCGTCACGATGAAGAAGGCGGTGCTGCCTTTGTGCGCGCTGCTGTGCTCGCAACCCTCGCATGGGTTCGATTGGATCGACAACGCCGTGAGCTATCGGTACGGCACCCGGTTCCGCGAGCCTTTCAATCCGCAGGACATCGCCAAGAACATCGTCAATTTCACGCACGCCGACGGCTACGCGTACGGCACCAACTTCCTGAGCGTCGACTACCTGATGTCGGACGACGTCGACAGCAACGCGCGCGAGACCTACGTGGTCTATCGCCACACGCTGGACCTTGGGAAGGTCTCCGGCAAGGACCTCAAATTCGGCCCGGTGCGCGGGCTGGGGCTCACCGGCGGGTTCGACTGGAACACGAAGAACGATCCGGGCTACGCCTCCAAGAAACGCATGCTGGCGCTCGGGCCGACGCTGATGATGGATGTGCCCGGCCTGCTGAACGTGAGCGTGCTCGCGCTTTGGGAGAGCAATCATCCCGTGGGCGTTGCCAGCCGCTATACCTACGACACCCATCCGATGCTGAATGTCGTCTGGGGTCTGCCGGTTGGGGCGCTGCCGCTCACCTTCGACGGATTCATCAACTACATCGCCGCCAAGGGGAAGAACGAATTCGGCGGCCCGACCGCGCCGGAGTTCAATGTCGACGCGCAGCTCATGTACGACGTCGGCATGCAGATGGGGCTGCCGAAGAGCCGGATTCGCGTCGGTCTGGAGTATCAATACTGGAAGAACAAGTTCGGCAACCCGTCGACCGTGCCTGGTTCGCTCGCCAGGACACCGATGGTGCGCGTCGAAGCTCACTTCTAGGCAGACTCGGCAGCCCGACACGCCGCCGCGCCGCGGCGCGCGAACAACCTGCATTGACGCGCGTGAGGCGCAGCGCCTGCGCCGGCCTCGGCATCAAGGTCCGACTCAGACCCAACGCTTCACCGCCTCCGCGATATCGCTCGGCAGCTGGTTGAAGCAAAGCCTCGCTTGAGGCGCGTGCTCATGCACGACGTTGACCAACTTCTCGAACAGCAGGAAGTTGCTCGGATTCGCCCTGACACCGGCCCCGATCATGACGCAGTCGAACCGCTTCTTCTCGAGTTGGCTTTGGACGACGCCCTCGGCCGTCTCGCCGAAGTCGGTCAAGCAGGTTTGCACGCCATAGCCGAGACGCGTCAATTCGTCTTCGGATGATTTCATGCCGGCGAATACCTTCGCTGCGTTCATGCCCGGCGGGTAGCCTGGCTTCGAGAAATCGATCAGCGTCGGATCCAGCCCGACCACGAGGACACTTCTCCCTGCAGCCATCGCTTCCTCCCGGAGGTCAAATGCCTGACGGAATCAGCAGGCAGGCTCGATGGTGCGCCCAACCCTGCATGCAAAGCCATAGGTAGTGTCGGCGACGGACATCCCATCGGACAGCAACTACCAGGACGCTCCGCTAGAAAGTCGCCAAGCGTTCGAGCATCCAATAGCTCGCACTGCCGCCGATGACGTAGGGCGGAATCCGCCACAGCCAAGGCGGCTTGGGAGCGGCGCTGCGGCGCCCCAGCCAGCGACCCGCGGCGATGACGCCGAGCACCACTGCGATGAAGATCAGCTGGCCGAGCTCGACACCGACATTGAAGAACAGCAATGCCGTCGGAACCGCCAACTGCGGCAAGCCGACCTCGGCCAGCGCGCTGGCAAAGCCCAGCCCGTGGAGGAGGCCGAAGATGAATGCGACAACCCACGGATAACGCTCCGTCAGCCCGGGGCGACCTTGGCGCGAGCGCACGATCTCCGCCGCGACGAAAACGATGGAGAGCGCGATGGCCGCTTCGACCGGAGGCCCGGCCACCTCCATCCATCCGAGCGTCGCCGCGACCAGTGTCAGGCTGTGCGCGAGAGTGAACGCGGTAACGGTCGCGATCAGGCGCCGCACGCCCTGGACGAGAAGCACCAGTGCCAACACGAACAGAAGATGGTCGAACCCGGTCAGGATGTGCTCGATGCCGTACGCGGTGTACGTCCGGACGACCTCGAACGCGCCGGGACTGGCCGTGACCAGGAAGCGCGATTCCAAAGGCAGCAGCACGCGTCCCAGCTGGGTCGAGCCGTCGGCGCGCTCGAGGCGCACCAGCACATCGAGGCGCCAGCCCGACCGATCGGAAAACTCGATCGTCTTGCCGCTCAGCCCACCTTCGATCTCCATGCGCCAACGCCGCACCAACGCGCCGCCGGCGTAGATGCTCTGCACCGATGTCGTCGCATGCGCGCCGGCCGGGAACAACGGCACCACCTTGAACACGACGGCCTCGTCCAGGGCCGGCACTTTCCACAGCACGTCGTAGCGGGTGTCGTCGACCTGGTGCAGTTGCAGGTAGGCCGGGCGGAACTCGTCGGCGACGGCGGGCCGCACCAGTGCGAGCAGCAGACAGCCGAGCCACACCCAGCGGTACGACCTGCTCATCGCTGCGCAGCCAGCGTGGCCCGACTCTTCGCCTCGATCACGACCGTGTAACGACCGCGCAGCTTCCGGTAGTTCTCGTTGCGCGCGCTCTCGCGTCGTTCGCCTTCCCAATCGCGCGCGACGGCCTGGCGAACCGTGTCCAACTCGGCTGGCGCGGCCGGTTCGCGCGCGATCACGCGCACCAGATGCGCGCCAAAACCCGACTGGATCGGACCACTCCACTGTCCGAGGGGCACGCCTTCGAGCTGCCGGGCAAACTCCGCGCCGAAGTCGCGCGCGATCAGGGACTGCGCGGTCGCCTCGATCCGGCCGGGAAGCATCGACACCTGCCCGAGTCGGCGTGGGTCGACACCGCGCGCCAGTGCCCGGCGCGCCTCGTCGATCGCGCGCTCAACATCGGCGGGCGTTGCGCGGTTGTCGAAGAAGATCTGCTCGAAGCTCAGCTTCGCTGGCGCGATGAATCGGCTGGCGTTCGCGGTCAGGTAGGCCTTGAGGTCCGCGTCGGACGGCAGGCTGCGCGCACTCTCTTCCTCCGCGATGACCTCGAACTTCTGGCGAACGCGCCGCCTGATGAGCTCGTCGTCGCGATCGAGCCCGAGTGCCATTCCCTCGCGGTAGATGATCTCGTCGCGTACATGGGCTTCGACCAGCGCATCGAGCTCGCGGTCGCTCGCCTTCCGGGTCCAGCGCGCCTCGTACTCGCGCGCCAGCTGGTCGACCAACGCCTCGCTGACGACGATGCTCTTGCTGGCACGATTCGGCGCCGCGACCTGGTCATGCACGACGAACAGGGCGATGCCGATCAGCAGGAAATGAAACAGGGGCTCTCGCAGCAGTCGTCTGATTCGCACACGGCACCTCTCGTCGCCAGTGATCAGGACGCAAGCGCACTGCCCGCCCGGGCAGCATCGCTTGCATGCAGGTCACGTCGGGGAATACCAGATCGGCGATGTGTAGGCGCGATCCTGAATCGCAGTCGGCGCGGCGGCCGGCGGCTTGGTGCCGAAGAACTTGGCGTCGTAGGTCGTCCAGCGCGGCGTCGGGATCTCGATCACGCGCACGTAGTAGAACGCCCGCTGCTTCGGATCGAAGACCGGGTCCTTCCAGCTGGCGTGCAGGTAGGGCGCGCCGATCGCGTTCGTGTAGCTCGCGTCCTTCACGTTCACGGTGTTGCCGACCGGCGCGAGCTTGCCGTCCTTGCCCGGCTTGCGGTTGCCGGACCACGCGACGTCATAGACCTTCTCTTGCGTCTTGCCGCCGGCGTCGAGCCAGCCCTTGACGATCTGGACGCGGTCGAGATTCGCGCCGTCGGCGTCGCGCACGGCACGCACCAGGAAGGTCGGTGCCTTGCCGGCCGGTGCATTTCTGAGATCGCCGCCCATCGGCACGCCGCGCTTGTAGCCTTGCTCGGCGAAGTCCGATCGCTCGAGGTCCTTGGCGGTAAAGTCGTAGCCGCCGAACACTCGCACCTGCAATCGCGTTCCCGTCGTCGCGTACACCTCCTTGCGCGCCATGGCATCCCACAGCGCTTCTCGCGTGTTCTCCTTCGCCCAAACCGCGGCGAGTCCCGATGCGCTCGTCATCCACGCGTAGTGCTTCAGGTCGGCGCTCTTGGCGAGGTTGCCGGTGATGACCTCGTCGAAGCGATGCGTCGAAGACGAAGGCTCGAGCGGCACGACCTTGCCGAAGAAGTTGTCCTCCTGGGTGGTCGCGAGCGAGGTGTGGGAGTCGGTCGAGCCGACGATGCCGAACTTGAACGGATTCACCCCCAGCTTGGTCTCGTAGCTCAAGCCACGCTTGAAGGCTTCGCGGGTGTATTCGCGCGGCAGCATCGCCGGTGTATGAACGTCGGGCCCGAAGCTGCTCTTGTCCCAGCGCTCGAAGTTGGCGAACTCGTCGCGGGGCGACAGTGCGGGATGGGCTTCGCCGTCGCCCTTCATCTGCGTCGTCTCGTAAAGCGGCTCCCAGCGCATCCTGCGCTCCGCGTAGTCGCGGTCGATGGGCTTCTTGCTGGTCAGCGTCACGTCGTCGAACATGAGCCCCATCGACAGATTGCCGTTGTGCGGAATGGCGAGCAGCTTGCTGCCGGTCTTGGCTTCCGCGTCACTCATCCACTGCCAGAGCACCTCCGGGTCGACGGTGTCGTACTGCGAGATCGGAATGATCTTGTCGGCCTGCTCCTTGCCGCCGCGGAAGATCACGTTGCGGTGCAGGTTGTTGCCGCCCGGCGTCGAGGTCCACTCGAAGCCGATGAAGGCGGTGAATCGACCCGGCTCGTTGTATTTCTCGGCGGCAGTCGTTTCTCGCTGCCACATCGTGCGGGCGAGCGTGTCGTTGCCCTTGAACGGGTCGTCGCGCGAGCTCAGGCGCTTGACCCATTCGTTGAACGCCTCGATGCCCTTGCCCGCCTTGACCAGATCGTGCACCTTGCGGCCCCACTCCGACTTGAGCAGCTCCGGGTCGGAAGCGGCGAGCTGCGGCGCAAGACCGAGGTTCTCCGAGTGGTCGGCGACGACCAGGAAGTCGAGCGGCCGCTGCAGCTTGGCGGGCAGACCGCTGCTCGACTTGACTTCTTCGCCGCGAGCGAACCGATACGCCTCTTCCGGCCCCAAGGTGTTTCCGATCATCCCGGCGTCGGTGGAATAGGACGTGTGCAGATGGGTGTCGCCGAAGTAGACGCGGTTCGGGAAGTTCTTCGCCGGGTACGGCGAATAGGCGATCTTCTTGTCGGTCGGGCCCGGAGCGTCCTGCGCTTGCAGCTCGTGGCTCGCGAACATGGCGATGCTCGCGCTCATCAGGTAGCGAATGCTCCGCTTCATTGATTCTCCCTTGTTGAGCTTCGGCTGGCTCGCGCCGCGTCCGGATCAGGACGTGGTCATCCTTCGCGTCGATCGTACCCGCGTCTCGCGTGCTGCTCTCGCTCGAGCCCGCGACCACGGCCATCTGAATCCGATGCGTCGAGCGCCAGGGTCGAAGCCTCAATAGGCTCTTGTGAACCCGCCATCGTGAAGAACGTTGTGACCGGTCATGTGATCGGAGAACGCCGAGAGCAAACCTTCGACCGCGCCTGCCACTTCCTCCGGAGTGCCGTACTTGCGAAGGGGCACGTTCGAAGTCTCTTCGGCGCGGCGTTGCTCGAAGGAGATTCCCGCGCTGGCAGCGCGCTTCTCGAGCGAAGCCGCGTACCACGGTGTGAGCGTCCCGCCCAGCGAGAGGGTGTTCACGTGAATTCCGCGATCCCCGAAAGCGAATGCAAGGGTCTTGGCCTCCGCCAGCCAGGCGCAACGGATCACGTTGCTCGAAGCGTAGTTGCCCATGACCTGCGCCGATGAAATCCCGGAGACGATGACGACCTTGGATCGCTTTCCGTTGCCAGGGTCGGGCCGCATCCTGCCGATCGCCGCCTTGAGCAAGGCCAGGGGTCCGACGAAGCTGCATTGCAGGACCTCGCGCCACTTTTCGCTGCTCGGGAGCGGGTCGCCTGTCGGCGGGTCTTGCGGCGGCATCAGGACGACTCCGTCGAGGATCACGTCGCGTGCCTTCAATTCCTGGTCGAATTCCAGGACCGATTCATCCCGCGTCATGTCCACGGAAATCCACGTGTGCGCTCCCGACGAAGTGGTCGGCAACTCGGCGCACAGCGACCGGAGCCGGCCCTCATCGCGCGCAGCGAGCAGCAGCGAGGCTCCCCCTTCTGCCAGTCTGTGGCACACGGCCAGACCGATGCCTCCGGTCGCACCAGTCACAAGAATCGTTCCGGAAGGTGAATGCACGTGGGCTCCAGTCGCGTTGTGCCTGGAACAAGACCTCGGCCCGAGTGTCAGCGGCAAGCCGTTCGAAGGCTCATGGAGCATGCGCCATCGATCCGCAAAGGGCAACGCGACGGAGCCGTGCTTTGCGAGGGTCGCTGGCAGGCGACGTTCACGAACGCCCCAGATTGGACAACGAGGTTCACCGACGCACCGAGCTTTCGCCCCACGTCGGAGCACGCACCGCCTGCGCGCGCTGCGCCTCGACGGCCAAGCAGCTAGGCGACGAACGGGCTCGGCATCACGTGCTCAACGTAACCCGATCGCGAGAAACCAATTGGACGTGCGCTTGCTCGACTTCGGCGATCAGCCGGTCGATGGCGAACATGAATTCGTCTCGGTTCCGATAGGGGCAGTCCGTCAGCAATGCGCGGGCATGTGCCATGAGCACGTGATCGCGCCGGGCTCGCGCCCAGCGCTGCACCTCGGAGTAGCCCACATGCGCGAGGCGGGCGATATCACCGGCACGCCTCGCATGCCAAAGGGACGCGAGCACGTCTTCGAGCGCGAGTTGGACGGAGCCAGGAGAGTCCATGTTGCAGTGCAGCATAACTCACTGCATCGAGCGCGCGAATCAATTCCTTCATGACCGAGTAGATGCTGGGGACTTCAGCGGCAAAAAATGGAGCCGTCACGACGAGCGTCGACGTCACCTCTCCGAGACCGCGTCCCAGGTTCTCTGGACAAACCTTCTCAGGGTTGACGCCACTGCCTTGGTCGACGATCGGCCTTCAGAATTCCCCTCCCTTACCGACCACGCCACCCGTTGGGTCGGCTCGGAAACGCCGCTCTTCTTCCAACTCGAAAGGCACTGTCATGAAGGTTCGTTGGTCGAAACTTCTTCTTCGCGCTTTGCTTTGCACGTGCGTGATCTCGGGCGCGAGCAACGCGTTGGCGCAGACTGTCAAGATCGGCTGGCTGTCATCGCTGACCGGGCCACTCTCGTCGGCCGCGATCGCCGAGAACCAGGGTGTGCAGCTCGCCGTCGAAGAGATCAACAAGTCGGGCGGAATCCTCGGCCGCCAGATCGAGCTCCTGACGCGCGACACCGCCGGCGATCCCACCAAGGCGGTCAACTTCGCGCAGCAGCTGGCCTTCAGCGATAAGGTGCAGTTCGTCATCGGACCGGTCAATTCCGGCGAGGCACTCGCCACGACGCCGATCCTCGCGCGCGCCGGCGTGCCCAACATCGTCATCGGCGCGCTCGACGAGCTGGTCGATGCGACCAAGTACCCGCGCGCCTTCCGCGCCATCAACACCAACCTGCAGTGGATCTCGACGGCGAACAACTACGCCACGGGAACGCTCAAGAAGACCAAGGTCGCGATCATCGCCGACACCTCGGGCTACGGCACCGCCAGCGCGCGCAGCGCCGAGCAGCTGCTCGACAAGGCGGGCATCAAGCCCGTCTACGTCGTCCTCGTCGATGCCAACAAGACCGATCTGTCCGACGAGATGAGCAAGGCCAAGGCGGCCGGCGCCGACGTCGTGATGCCCTGGTCCGCAGCGACCGGCCTGCTCGGTCGCCTGCTCAACGCGCGCGGCGACATGGGCTGGAACGTGCCGGTGGTGGGCCACCCGGCGCTGATGGCGGCGCAGATCAGGAAGCTCCTCAACAAGCCGGAGTACTGGGACAACACCTTCGCCGCGGGCTACCAGAGCACCACCTACGGCGCCGACGGCAAGCTCCCGGAACGGACCCAGGCACTTGTCGACAAGGTGCGCGGCAAGCTCGGCGGCGGCGAGATCGACGTCCTGTTCTGGTGGGTCGCGCTCGGCTACGACACCGTCAAGATCATCGAGTACGCGGCGAAGACCGCCGGGTCGTTCGACCCGGCAGCGATCCAGAAGGTGCTCGAGAACACCAAGGACTATCGCGGCGTCTACACCAGCTATTCCTGGAGCCCGACCGAGCGCAACGGCTTTCCCGACGCCAACATGGCGATGAACGCGGCGAGCACCTTCAAGGACGGCAGCTTCAAGCCCGCGCCGCGCTGACCCCCGCCCACCCGCGACGCCGCCGCGGCCATGTTCACCGTCGTCGTTTCCGGCCTCGCGATCGGCATGCTGTATGCGGCCGTCGCTCTGGTCTACAACGTGATGTTCTCCACCTCCAAGGTGCTGTCCGTCACCACCGGCCACATCGCCATGCTGGGCGGCGTGTTCGGCGCCTGGTTCATGACCGGGCTGCACCTGCACTGGGTGATCGGCCTGGCCGGGGCGATCGCCGTGGGCGCCCTGTTCGGCGGCCTGACCGAGCTGCTGGCGATCCGCAGGGTCCTCAATCGCAGCGACGAGCACCTCTGGCTGCTCAGCACGCTGGCGCTGGCGACCATGGTTCAACAGGCGGTGGGGTTGTGGTGGGGCACCGAGCCGCGGCCGTTCCCGCGCCTGATCGATCAGACGTTCAGCGCCGGCGCGCTCGACCAGAAGTTCTGGCTGCCGATCGCGCTCGCCGCGCTGATGGCGATCGGGCTCGAGGTCTTCTATCGCCGCACCCTGTTCGGCAAGCTCTTCCTGGCGATGTCGGAGGACGCGTTCGCGGCGCGCGCGCGCGGCGTCTCGACCGACCGGATCCGCGTGCTGTCGTACGTGCTGTCGGGCGCGCTCGGCGGCCTGGCGGGCTTTGCCGCCGGGCAGCTCACCTTCGCCTACTTCGCGCTCGGCCTGACACTCACCCTGAATGGCTTCATCGCCCTGGCCGTCGGCGGGCTCGGCAGCAACGTCGGCGCGCTGATCGGCGGCGCCGCGCTCGGCCTGCTCAACGCCTTCGCCAGCCACTGGTTCGGTGGCAGCTACCAGCAGACGATCGCGGTCGGCCTGCTGATGGTGGTGCTGCTGCTCAAGCCTGAGGGCCTGCTCGGCTCGAAGAACGTGAGGCCGGTGTGACGGCGAACCTGCGCACCGGCATCGCCCTCGCGGTCGCGCTGCTGCTCGTCGCCACTCTGCCGCGCTGGGCCGGTGATCAGTACCAGCTGCACCTGGCGGCGCTGATCTGCGTCTACTGGATCCTGATCGCCGGCCTCAACCTGGTCGTCGGCTACACCGGGCAGCTGTCGATCGGCCACGTCGGCCTGCTCGCGATCGGCGCCTACGCCTTCGCCATCCTCGCCGGCAAGATGGGCTGGCATCCGGCGGCAGCCCTGATCGCGGCGGGTGCGCTCGGCGGCCTCTGCGGGCTGGCGCTCGGGCTGCCGTCGCTGCGCCTGCCCGGCTTCTACTTCGCGATGGCGACGATGGCGTTCGCCCTGATCGTCGGCGAGATCGTCCTCGCGCAGGTCGGCCTCACCGGCGGCGGCGTCGGACTGCCCGGTCCGGTGTTCCCGGCGCCGTTCGACACGCCGCACGGCTTCTACTACCTGGTCGCCGCGCTCGCGGTGCTGACGACATGGCTGAGCTGGAACGTCGCCCGACGCTTGTGGGGCATCGGCCTGATGTCGATCCGCGACAACCCGGTCGCGGCACAGGCGGTCGGCGTTCCGCTCTTTCGCGCCAAGCTCACCGTGTTCGTCTTCAGCGGCATCACCGCCGGCATTGCCGGTGCGACGTTCAGCAGCCTGCAGAGCTACATCACGCCCGACACCTTCGTCTTCGAGCTGAGCCTCTTCTTCTTCGTCTGCATCATCATCGGCGGCCGCGGCAGCATCGTCGGTCCGTTCCTCGGCACCGTCGTGCTGACCGCATTGCCGGAGCTCGTCGCGCCGCTCGCCAAGCTCGGCAACTTCTTCTACGGGCTCCTGTTGCTCGTCGTCGTGCTGGCGGTCCCCGAGGGCATCGGCCGCATGGTCGAGGTGGTGATCGAGCGGGTGCGGCCGCGGGTCGTCAGCAACGAGCCGATCGAGCCCGACCTGCCGCGGCTTGCCCGAGCCATCGGAGCACCGTCATGAGCAGCACGGTGTCGCTTCCCGTCGGCCCGGCGTTCGCTCCGCCGGTCGCTGCGTCGACCCAGCAGGCCGCGGCGACGCTCGAGGCGAACGACATCGGCAAGCACTTCGGCGGCATCCATGCGCTCGAGGGCGTCTCGCTGCAGCTGCGCGCCGGCGAAGTGCATGGCCTGATCGGCCCCAACGGCAGCGGCAAGACAACGCTGCTCAACCTCCTCTCCGGCTACTACCAGCCCAACAGCGGCGTGATCCGACTCGACGGCGAAGACCTGTCGACCGCGACGGTTCAGCACCGCTCGCGCCTCGGCATCGCCCGCACCTTCCAGAAGCCGCGCCTGCTGCCGACGCTGCCGGTGCTCGACAACGCCGTTCTCGGCGCGTGGCCCCACGCGCGCGCAGGCTTTCTCGCCACCGCATTCGGCCTGCCGTGGGTGGGCCGGGAGGACCGGGCGCTGCGCGCGCGCGCGGTCGAGCTGCTGCACGGCGTCGGCCTCGGCCATGTCCTCAGGCGGCGCGCCAACCTGCTCTCTCATGCCGAGCAGCGCTTCCTCGAGATCGCCCGCGGCCTGGCGATGCGGCCACGCTTCATCCTGCTCGACGAGCCGGCCGGCGGCCTCACCGGCCACGAGATCGCGAACCTCGGCGACGTCATCCGCACGCTGCGCGACGGCGGCATCGGCGTCCTCCTGGTCGAGCACCACACCGACTTCGTGTTCCGCGTCTGCGACCGCGTAACGACGCTGAACGTCGGCCGCGTGATCAAGCACGGCGCGCCCGACGAAGTGCGCAACGACGCCGAAGTCATCCGCGTCTACCTGGGGGCCTGACGATGGCGACCCCGGCCCAACTCGAACGCCCGACGCAGCCGTTGCTCGAGGTGCGCGACCTGCACGTCGCTTACGGCAAGGCCGAGGTCGTGCACGGCATCTCGCTCGACGTGCGCGCCGGCGAATTCGTCGTCATGCTCGGCAGGAACGGCGCCGGCAAGACGACGACGCTGCATGCGATCTCGGGCCTGGTCGACAAGCGCGCCGGCAGCGTCCGCTTCGACGGCCGCGACCTGAGCGCGGCGACGCCGCGCCAGATCGTGCAGGCCGGCATCGTCCAGGTCCTCGAGGGCCACCGGGTCTTCCACACCCTCTCGGTCGAGGACAACCTGCTGATCGGCACCTATGCCGCCAATCCGCGCGGCGACCGCAGCAAGCTCGACCGCGTCTACGCCCTCTTCCCGGAGATGGCCGAGCGGCGCCTGCAGATGGCGTCGCGCCTGTCGGGCGGGCAGCAGCAGATCCTCGCGGTGGCGCAGGGCGTGATCGGCGATCCCCGTCTGCTGATCCTGGATGAGCCGTCCGGCGGGCTGGCGCCGATCGTCATCGATCGCATCCTCGATGTCGCCTCGCAGCTGTGCGCCAGCGGCCTGGCGATCCTGCTCGTCGAGCAGCTGGTCGACAAGGCGCTGCGCCACGCGAACTACGGCTACCTGGTCGAGACCGGTCGGATCGCCGCCGAAGCTCGCGCCCACGAGCTTCGCGAGAGCGACGTCCTGCACCGCGTCTACCTGGGAGGCAACGCCCCCGCCCTTCGCAAGGAGCCCGCCTGATGGCCGCACCCGCCGACGAACCGCGCTGGACGCAGCGCCCACCCGGATCGAACTGGGGCGACTTCGGCGCCGACGACCAGTGCGGCCGCATCAACCTGCTCACGCCCGAACGCGTGAAGCGAGCGGCCGCCGAGGTGCATGAAGGCCTGACCTTCTGCCTCAGCCTGCCGCTGGACCTGCCCGGCGGCAACGTGCTCAATCCGCGCCGCCACCCGCCGCTGCTGCGGCCGACCGTGCGCAACGGCAAGCCGAACATGAACTACCGGCTCATCACCGACAACCCGCTGCACACCGACGTGGTGAGCGACGACCTGGTGGTGATGCACCTGCAGTACTCGACGCAGTGGGACAGCTTCGCCCATGTCGGCCAGATGTTCGACGCCAACGGCGACGGCATCGCCGAGGCGGTCTACTACAACGGCTACCGCGCCGGCCGCCACATCCTCGCGCCGACCGACGCGGCCGACGCCGGCATGCCCGCGCCGGGCGACCGCCGCTCGACCTCGCGCGCCGTCGCGCTCGGCATCGAGAACATGGCCGAGCGCTGCGTACAGGGCCGCGGCGTGATGATCGATCTGCACGCGAACCTCGGCCCGGGCCGCACGGTGGTCGGCTACGACGCGCTGATGCGCGTGCTCGACGCCGACCGCGTCGAGGTCGAGACCGGCGACATGGTGTGCCTTCACACCGGCTTCGCGCAGGCGTTGATCGCCATGGGCGGCCAGCCCGACGCCGCGGTGCTGGAGCAGACCGGCGCCGTCCTCGACGGCCGCGACGCCAAGCTGCTGCAGTGGATCACCGACAGCGGCCTGGCGGTGCTGATCGCCGACAACTACGCGGTCGAAGCGCACCCCGCGATCGGCCACGACGGCTGCTGCGCGACCTTGCCGCTGCACGAGCACTGCCTGTTCAAGCTCGGCATCCACCTCGGCGAGATCTGGCACCTGACGCCGCTCGCCGCCTGGCTGCGCGCGCACCGCCGCAGCCGCTTCCTCCTCACCGCGCCGCCGCTGCGCCTCCCGGGCGCCGTCGGCTCGCCCGCCACCCCGGTCGCCACCGTATAGGTCTTCGATGCGGCGAGCCTCCGACACCAACGCGGCGCAGAAGGTCTGTCGCCTGTTGAGCGTGCTGTCGACGCCGCAGCCGCTGCGGCTGACCGACATCGTCGCCGCGTCGGGGATCAACAAGGCGACGACGCTGCGCCTGCTCGAGACGCTGATCGGCGAAGGCTTCGTGCAACGCGACCCGGCCAACAAGCGCTACCTGCTCGGTGACGCGGCGCTCGTGCTCGGCATCGCCATGCAGGGCCGCGACCACATTCGCGAGCGGGCCCGGCCGACGCTGGTGCGGCTGGCCGCGCTGTCGGGCGACACCTTGCTGCTGTCGACCCGGCACGGCCTCGAGTCGGTGTGCATCGACCGCGAGTTCGGCAGCTTCCCGATCCGCGCCAACTACCTCGAGCTCGGCAGCCGCCGTCCGCTCGGTGCCGGCGCCGGCAGCCTGGCGCTGCTCGCGTGGCTGCCCGACGACGAGATCTGCGCCGTGCTCGATCTGCTCGCGCCGGTGTTCAAGGAGCGCTACCCGCGCATCACCCGCCACGCCCTCGAAGCCGAGATCGGCCTGGCGCGCCAGCGCGGCTACGCGATGATTCTCGACGTCGTCGTCGAGCAGATGGGCGGCATCGCCGTGCCGATCCGCAGCGGCGACGGCAAGCCGGTGGCCGCGATCAGCCTGGCCGCGCTTTCGCAGCGCATCACCGACCGCCTGCCCCTGCTGGTGCCGGCGCTGATCAAGGCCGGGGCCGAGCTTTCGGCCCCCTATGCGCAGCGGGCGGCGGCATGAGTTGGCTCGTCGGCACCGGCCTCACCCGCTACGGCCGTCATGAAGGCCGCGGCACGCTCGACCTGATGACCGAGGCGACCGACCTCGCGCTCGCCGATGCCGGCCTGGCGCGCGGCGACATCGACGCGCTCGTCTGCGGCTATTCGACGACCCTGCCGCACCTGATGCTGGCGACGGTGTTCGCCGAGCACTACGGCCTGCACCCGCGCTATGCGCACGCCGTGCAGCTCGGCGGCGCGACCGGCTTCGCGCTGGTGATGCTCGCCCATGCCCTGGTCGAGTCGGGCCAGGCCAAGCGCGTCCTCGTCGTCGGTGGCGAGAATCGGATGACCGGACAGAGCCGCGACTCGGCGATGCAGGTGCTCGCGCAAGTGGGCCACCCGGTCTACGAGGTCCCCCTCGGCGCGACCATTCCTGCCTACTACGGCCTGGTCGCCTCGCGCTACATGCACGAGTTCGGCAGCACCGAGGCCGACTTCGCGGCGCTGGCGGTGACGATGCGCCGCCATGCGATGCAGCACGAGGGAGCGCAGTTCCGCACCCCGATCACGGTCGACGACGTGCTCGCCTCGCGACCGATCGCCTCGCCGCTGAAGATCCTCGACTGCTGCCCGGTGTCGGACGGCGGCTGCGCCTTCGTCGTCGCCGCCGCTGCCGAGGGACCGCACCCCGTTCGCATCGCCGCGGCCGCGCAACGGCACAACGCGCAGCACGTGAGCGCCGCCGCCAGCCTCACCGACTTCGGTGCGGGCGAATGCGCGGCCCACGCCCTCGCCGCGGCCCGGCGCACCCTCGCCGAGGTCGAGGCGGCGGCGATCTACGACAGCTTCACGATCACGCTGACGATGCTGCTCGAGGAGATCGGCCTGGCACCGCGCGGCCGCGCCGGCGCGCTGGCGCAAGAAGGCCGCTTCGACGCCGACGGCGCGATGCCGCTCAACCTGCACGGCGGGCTGCTTTCCTACGGCCATTGCGGCGTCGCCGGCGCGATGGCGCACCTGGCGGAGATGCACCTGCAGATGACTGGCCGCGCCGGCGTCCGCCAGGCGCGGCGCGCCGGCGTCGCGCTGCTGCACGGCGACGGCGGCGTGCTGTCGTCGCACGTGAGCCTGGTGCTGGAGGCGGCATGAGCGAGTCGGCCTCGTTCGACTGGACGCAAGGCGGCGACGGCATCGCCGTCCAGCGCTGCCGGGCCTGCCGCCATGCCTGGTACTTCGCGCGCGAGTTCTGTCCGGCCTGCGGTGCCGGCGCGCCCGAGACGTCAGAGGCGAGCGGCCGCGGTGTCGTCCATGCCGCCACGCTGGTGCACCGCGCGCCGAGCGACGACTTCAAGGCACTTGCGCCGTACCGGATCGTCCTCGTCGATCTCGAGGAGGGCGTTCGCGTCATGGGCCACGCCGATCCGGGTCTGGCGATCGGCGACCGGGTTCGCTGCACCGTGCGCCGGATCGCCGGCCGGCCGCTGCCGCACTTCACCAAGGACAGCTCATGAACCTCGACCCGCGCGCTGCGCTCCGGCTGGCGCTGGCGCCACGCTCGATCGCCGTGATCGGCGCCTCGGACAACGCGCACAAGATCGGCGGCCGGCCGCTCGCCTACCTGGCGCGCTTCGGCTTCGCCGGCGTCGTCTACCCGATCAATCCGACGCGCGACCAGGTCCAGGGCCTGCGCTGCTTTCCATCGCTGCAGTCGCTGCCCGAACGGCCCGACATCGCCATCGTCGCCCTCCCCGGCGACGCCGCCGTCGAGGCGGTCGACGAATGCGCGACCGCCGGCGTCGCGCTCTGCATCGTCATGAGCTCGGGCTTCGGCGACGTCGACGCCGCCGGCAAGGCGCGCGAGCAGGCGATGGCGGCGCGGGCGCGCGCGCAAGGCATGCGCATCGTCGGCCCGAACTCGCAAGGCCTCGCGAACTTCGGCACCGGCGCGGTGGCGAGCTTCTCGACCATGTTCACCGAGGTGGCGCCGGCAGACGGGCCGGTCGGCATCATCAGCCAGAGCGGCGCGATGAGCGTCATCCCGTACGGCCTGCTGCGCGCGCGCGGCGTCGGCGTGCGCCATTCGCACGCGACCGGCAACGATTGCGACGTCACGGTCTGCGAGCTGGCGACCGTGGTCGCCGAGGACCCCGGGCTGAAGCTGCTGCTGCTCTACCTCGAAGGCATCCCCGATCCCTGGCATCTCGCCGAGGCGGCGCGCGTCGCGCGCCAGCGCGGCCTGCCGGTCGTCGCGCTCAAGTCGGGGCGCTCGGCGGCCGGCCAGGAAGCGGCCTCGTCGCACACCGGCGCGCTCGCCAACGAGGACCGCGTCGTCGATGCCTTCTTCGCCGAGCACGGCATCTGGCGCGCGCAGAGCATGGTCGACCTGGTCGACACCGCGCAGCTCTACCTCAAGGGCTGGCGGCCGCGCGGCCGCCGCCTGGTGGCGATCAGCAACTCCGGCGCCGTCTGCGTGCTGACCGCCGACGCGGCCAGCGCTGCCGGCATGCCGCTTGAGCCGCTTGCCGCCGAGACCCAGGCCGAGCTGAGGACGATCCTGCCCGGTTTCGCGACGACGACCAATCCGGTCGACATCACCGCGGCGCTGCTGACCAACAGCAAGCTGTTCGGCGCCATCCTGCCGCCGATCGCGCGCGACCCGGCGGCCGATGCGTTCTTCATCGGCATCGCCGTCGCAGGCGCCGGCTACGACGTCGAGGCCTTCGCGTCGGACGCCGCGCGCTTCGCGGCCGAGACCGGGAAGCCCCTGGTCGTCGCGGCACCGCAGGCGAGCGTCGCCGAGCGCTTCACGTCGCTCGGCATGGCGGTCTATCCGACCGAAGGCGAGGCGGTGCATGCGCTCGGCCAGTTCCTCTCGCACGCCGAGCTGCTGCAGTCGATGGCGGCGCGCGCGGTGCCGATCGCGCCCAGGCCACGTCCTGCCGCGCCGTCGCGGCTGCTCGACGAGGCCGCCAGCCTGGCGTTGCTCGCCGAGCGGGGCGTCCCCGTGGCGCGCCATCGCCTCTGCCGCTCGGAGGCCGAGGCGCGCGACGCCTTCGTCGCCCTCGGCGGCGAGCCGGTCGTCGTCAAGGGGTGCAGCGACGAGGCGTCGCACAAGTCGGAGCTCGGCCTGGTGCGCGTCGGCGTTCGCGACGCCGATGCCGTCGCCGCGGCGTACCGCGACATGCAAGCGGCGGCGCGTGCCGCCGGCGTCGCCCTCAGTGGCGTGCTCGTCGCCGAGCTCGTTCGCGGCCAGCGCGAGCTGATGATCGGCGCCCGGCTCGACCCGGTGTTCGGCCCGGTGGTGCTGGTGGGCGACGGCGGCAAGTACGTCGAGGCGATGCCCGACGTGCAGGTGCTGCTACCGCCGTTCGACGCGGCGCGAGTGGCGGCGACGCTGCGGCGCCTGCGCATCGCGCCGCTGCTCGACGGCGTGCGCGGCGAACCGCCGCTCGACGTCGATGCGTTCTGCCGTGCCGTCGTCGCCGTCGGCAACCTGATGGCCGATGCGTCGACGGGAGTGACCCAGCTCGACGTCAACCCGGTGATCGTCCGGGCCCGCGGCCACGGCTGCGCCGCCGTCGACGCCGTCGTCTACCGCGAGGCGCCTCCGCCTCAACGAGAGAAGGAGAGAACATGACCAAGACCATTCGCATCGGCGCCGGCGCCGCCTGGTGGGGCGACCGCGTCGAGCCGGCCCAGCTCAACGCCGAGCGCGGCGAGCTCGACTACCTGTGCTTCGAGACCATGGCCGAGGCGACGGTCTCGGCGGCGCAGGTGCGTGCCCGTCGCGACCCGACGTTCGAGGGCTACGACACCTACCTCGACGACCGCATGCGCGCCGTCCTGCCGGCCTGCATGCGCCAGGGCACGAAGATCGTCAGCAACCAGGGCTGGATCAATCCCGACGCGGCAGCCAAGCGCATCGTCCACTGGCTGCGCGAGCTGGGCCACACCGGCGTCAAGGTCGCTTCGGTCAACGGCAGCATGATCACCGATCGGGTGCTGCAGCTGACCGACCGCATCCTCGAGAACGGCCAGCCGACCTCGACGCTCAAGCCGACGCTGATCTCGGCCGAGGCCTACCTCGGCGCCGAGCCGATCGTCGAGGCGCTCCGCGCCGGCGCGCAGATCGTCGTCACCGGCCGTGTCGCCGACCCGTCGATCTTCATGGCGCCGATGATGTTCGAGTTCGGCTGGGACCCGCTCGACCACGTCCGCCTCGGCCAGGGCATGGGCCTCGGCCACTTGATGGAATGCGGCGCACAGGTCACTGGCGGTTACTTCTCCGACCCCGGCTTCAAGGACGTTCCCGAGCCCTGGAACTTCGCCTTCCCGATCGTCGAGGTCGAGGCCGACGGCAGCGCGGTGCTGACCAAGGTCGCCGGCACCGGCGGCGCGGTGACGCTGCAGACGGTCAAGGAGCAGATGCTCTACGAAGTGCACGACCCGGCGAACTACCTCACGCCCGACGTCGTCGTCGACTTCACGCAGGCGCGCCTCGAGCAGATCGGCCCGGACCGCGTTCGCGTCACCCAGATCGGCGGCAAGCCGCGAACGCCGACCCTCAAGGTCTCGATCGGCTGCACCGAAGGCTTCATCGGCGAGGACATGTTCTTCTATGCCGGGCCCGGCGCGCTGCGCCGCGCACAGCTCGCGAAGAAGATCCTCGAGGAGCGCTTCCGGATCGTCGGCCTGCAGGCCGAGGAGATCCGGATCGACTTCCTCGGCCTCAACGCCATCCACGGCGCGGCGACGCCGGCCGATGCGCCCGAGCCTTACGAGATCGCGGTCCGGGTCGCGGCGCGAACCGCCACGCGCGAGGAAGCGATCAAGGTCGGCCGCGAGGTCGACGGCATGGCCGTGTCCGGCATCGGCCACACCGGCAAGCGCGTGCCGCACGCCGAGCGAACGCGCGAGGTGATCGGCGTCTGGTCGGCGCTCGTTCCGCGCGAGCAGGTTCCCGCCTCGGTCCACTACTTCGAAAGCTGAGCATGAAAGTCCTCCTCCAGCACATCGCGCACGCCCGCTCGGGCGACAAGGGCGACACCTCCAACATCGCCGTCTTCGCCTACGCGCCCGAGTTCTATCCGCTGCTCAAGGCGCAGCTCACGGCGAAGCGCTTCAAGGACTTCTACGCCGGCGCCATCCGGGGCGAAGTGCTGCGCTACGAGGTCGACAACCTCGAGGCGATGAACTTCGTCTGCCACGGCGCGCTCGGCGGCGGCGTCTCGCGCAGCCTCTGCCTCGACAACTACGGCAAGGCGTTGTCCGCGGCCATCCTGGGCTTCGAGATCGACGTGCCCGACCAATTGCGGCCCCTGCTGCGCGGCGCACATCTGCTCGCCGCCTGAGAGCGTGCGATGGGCCGCGCCAAGCACACGATCCTGATCGCCGGTGCCAGCGGCGTGGTCGGCGCGGCGGCGGTGCAGCACTTCGCGTCGTTGCCGGATTGGCGCGTGCTCGCGCTGTCGCGCCGCCCGGTGCCGCTGCCGGATGGCGCGACGCACGTGCCGCTCGACCTCGCCGATGCCGCCGCGTGCCGCGCCGCCGCGGCCGGCCTCAACGACGTGACGCACGTCCTCTTCGCGGCGCTCTACGAGCTGCCCGAGCTGGTCGCGGGCTGGCGCGATCCGCGCCAGATGGCGGTCAACGAGGCTATGCTGCGCAACCTGCTCGACGCGTTGCAGCCGGCGGCGCGCGGGCTGCGCCACATCACGCTGATGCAGGGCACCAAGGCCTACGGCGGCCACGTCGAGCCGGCGCCGGTGCCGGCCAAGGAGCGCTCGCCGCGGCATCGCCACGAGAACTTCTACTGGCTGCAGGAAGACCTGCTGCGCGAGCGCCAGCCGCACGCGGCATGGACCTTCACGGTGCTGCGGCCGCAGCTCGTCTTCGGCTATGCGATCGGCAGCCCGATGAACTGCGTCGCCGCGCTCGGCGCCTACGCCGCGGTCGAGCGCGAGCTCGGCCAGCCGCTGCGCTTTCCGGGCGGCGGCCGCTACATCAACGCCGCCAGCGACAGCCGGCTGATCGCCCGCGCCGCCGAGTTCGCCGCCACGCACGAGATCGCCGCCAACGAGACCTACAACGTCGTCAACGGCGACATGCTGGTCTGGCAGGATCTCTGGGCCTCGGTCGCCGCGCGCTTCGGCATGGCGGTCGGCGAGCCCGAGCCGATGGCGCTGACCACGGCCATGCCGGCGCACGAGGCGACCTGGGCGCGCATCGTCGCTCGCCACGGCCTGCGGCCCCTGACGCTCGACCAGCTGATCGGCAGCTCGTGGCAGTTCACCGACCGCGCTTTCGCGCACGGCCTCGCCGACCCGGCCGATTCCGTGTTGAGCGGCATCAAGCTGCGCCAGCACGGCTTCGCCGGCTGCGAGGACAGCGAAGATTCCCTTCATCACTGGCTCGAGCGCCTGCAGGCGCAAGGCCTGCTGCCGCGCTGACCCGGCGCGAGCAAGGCACCCACCGGAGACCCATCGAATGACCCAGACCCCTTCACTGCGCAGCCTGCTGCACGTCGGCCTCGCCGCGCTCGCGCTGCTCGCCCTGATCGCGCCGGCGCGAGCCGAGTTTCCCGACAAGCCGATCAAGATCGTCGTGCCCTACCCGCCCGGCGGCACCACCGATCTCCTGGCGCGGGCGATCGCGCCGCGCCTGTCGGAGCGGCTGCAGCAGCCGGTGGTGGTGGAGAACCGCGCCGGGGCCGGTGGCGTGATCGGCGCGCAGGGTGTGATGCGATCGCCGGCCGACGGCTACACGATCCTGTTCGGCACCGTCGCCACGCACGGCATCCTGCCGGTGCTGCAGAAGCCCGCGCCTTACGACCCGCTGAAGGACTTCGCGCCGATCACGCTGGTCGCCTACACGCCCAACGTGCTTCTCGCCAACCCGGCGCTGCCGGTGAAGAACGTCGCCGAGCTGCTGGCACTGGCGAAGGCCAAGCCGGGAACGCTCAATTTCGGCTCGACCAGCCAGGGCGGTTCGCCGCACATGAGCGGCGAGCTCTTGAAGACGATGGCGCAGATCGACATCCAGCACGTGCCCTACAAGGGCGGCGGGCCGATGATGATCGATCTGATCGGCGGCCAGATCCAGCTCGGCTTCGACAACCTGCCCTCGGCGATCGCGCACGTGCGCTCCGGCAAGGTCCGCGCGCTGGCGGTCACCACCGCCAAGCGCTGGCCCGGCGCGCCCGAGATCCCGACGCTCGCCGAGGCCGGCGTCCCCGGCTACGAGGCGTCGGCCTGGTTCGGCCTGCTCGCACCCGCGGCGACGCCGAAGCCGGTCGTCGAGCTGCTGCAACGACACGTCGCCGCGATCCTGCGCCTGCCCGAGGTCGAGAAGCAGTTCTTCGAGCAAGGCGCGCAGCCGAGCGGCAACACGCCCGACGAGTTCGCCCGGATGATCACCGGCGAGCTGCAGAAGTGGGCGAAGGTGGTCGCGGCGACGGGTGTGAAGCTCGAGTGACGAACCCGCGATGGAGACTCCGATGAAAAAGCTGCTCACCCTCCTCGCCGGCGTGCTGCTGGCGCTGTCGCTGCCGGCGCAGGCGCAAGCCCCCGCCGGCGCCTATCCGGTCAAGCCGGTGAAAGTGATCGTTCCTTACCCGCCGGGAGGACCGACCGACATCGTGGCGCGCGTCGTCTTCCAGCAGGTCAGCGATTCGACGGGACAGCAGTTCGTCGTCGAGAACCGCGCCGGCGCCGGCGGCAACATCGGCGCCGAAGCCGTGGCGCGCGCGCCGGCCGACGGCTACACGCTGCTGGTCGCGACCACCGCGCACGCGATCAACATGTCGCTCTTCAAGAGCCTCAACTACGACGTGCTCAAGGACTTCGCGCCGGTGACGCTCCTGACGCAGGGGCCGCTCGTTCTCGTCGCGACGCCGGCCTTTCCGGCCGCCAGTGTGCGCGAGCTGATCGCCCTCGCCAAGGCCAAGCCCAACACGCTCAACTTCGCATCGTCCGGCAACGGCCAGTCGACCCACCTCTCCGGCGAGCTGTTCAACACGATGGCGGGAATCAAGCTCGCTCACGTGCCTTACAAGGGCAGCGCTCCCGCGCTCACCGACGTGATCGGCGGCCAGGTGCCGCTCATGTTCGACACCATGCTGTCGGCGATGCCGTTCGTGAAGAGCGGCAAGCTCAGGGCACTGGCCGTGACGAGCGCACAACGTTCCCCCGCCGCACCCGAGCTGCCGACGGTGGCCGAATCGGGCCTGCCCGGCTACGAGGTCGTCGCCTGGAACGGCCTGCTGGCGCCTGCCGGAACGCCCAAGGCGGTGATCGACCGCCTCAGCGAGGAACTGGCCAAGGCGATGGCGGTGGCGCAGGTGCGCGAGAAGTTCAGCGTGCAGGGCTTCACCGCGTCCTGGGACACGCCGGAGCAATTCGGCGGCTTCCTGCGCAGCGAGGTCGCGAAGTGGACGAAGACGGTCAAGGCCTCCGGCGCGACCCTCGACTGAGGCGAGCTTCCCCGCGCTCTGCCCCAACGCGATCGCCATTCTCAAACGACGCTCTCGACCCCCTGCTGCCGGCCTTCTGTCATCCCAGCAGTCGTTCGCTGGACAGCCGGAGCATCGCTTGCCGAAAGACTAGTGAATCACGTCATCCGCTCGCGCAATTACCGATCGGGGGATCGTGAGGCCGAGGGCTTGGGCTGTCTTGAGGTTGATCACGAGCTCGAACTTCGTCGGTTGCTCCACGGGGATGTCGCCGGGCTTGACGCCCTTCAGAATCTTGTCCACGTAAGTAGCGGCGCGCCGGAACAGGTCAGCAAAGTTCGGACCGTACGACATAAGGCCCCCGGCATCGACACTCTCCCTCGACTGGTAGATCGCAGGTAATCGATGCTTTGCCGCCAAGTCCACGAGGCGGCGTCGCTCGCCGATGAACATGCCGCTTGGCAACAAACTTAGAGCACGCGCACGCGCCTTGGTCATGTCGGAGAAGGCCCTGTCGAAATCCTCGGGATCTCGCGCCTCGACAAAATGAGGCGACACCCCCAGCGCCCGCGCCGCGACTTCTGCTTCCTTCAGTCTGTCCTTGTCCGTGCCTTCGCCGAAGGCACCCGGCTGCCACAGGACAGCAATCCGAGTGACCCCCGGCACGGCCTGCGTGAGCAGTTCGAGGCGCTTGCCGACCAGGTCCGGGGCGAGGAGAGACAACCCCGTGACGTTGCCGCCCGGCCGCGCCAGGCTGGTGACGAGCCCGCTGGTCACCGGATCGCCAGCAACAGGAAAGACAATAGGGAGGGTGCCGGTCGCTTGCTTGGCGGCCAGGGCGGCGAGTGTGCTTCCCGCCACGATGACTTCAACCTTGAGCGCAACCAGTTCGGCCACGAGGGCGGGGAGTCTTTCTGGTTTGCCCTGCGCAGCCCGAAATTCGATCAGGACGTTTCGGCCCTCGACATAACCGAGGTCACGCAACCCTTGACGGAAGGCCTCGAACAAGCTGACGTTCCCCGAGCCGGGGTCTGCCGTGCCGGGATGGATATAGCCTATTCGCGCGGCCTTCACCGGCGCCTGCGCTTTGGCCGTAAGGCGCACCGCAACCAGTGCGCCAGCGGCGGTCAGGAGGTGCCTCCGCTGAGCGCGGACCATCCTATGCCCTCTCTGAAAGCCCGGGTCAGGAGTCTACGCTTGCCGTCCGCTCGGATGTTCTACGGGCGACTGCCGTCGGCGATTTGGGCGAGCGTCTGCCACTGGCCGTCGGCTGCTATGCGGTAGGACCGCTTTCGACTAAAGCACAAGTTGCCGGCCAAGCTTTGGCTGTCCGAGAGCCGACCGTCGAGGTTACGCGGGACATGCCACCGAAGTCGACGCCGCCGCCTAGTGACTCCCTCCGTTGGCTTCGCTCTCGGCGCTCAACACCCACGCGAGTCTCGGGCCGGGCCGCGTTCCAATCGTGCCCGAAGGTCCAATAGGCGTCGGCGTCATCCGGCTCGATACTCGCGTGTCTTCGCGAGAGAGACGGGCCATGAAACAGCGACCGATTCCTAACGAGCCCCTCCCACCCTCGACAGCGCCCAGCGTGCGTCGTTACCCGCGAGCGCTTGCGAGGGCCGGGTTGGCTGCCCTCACGTCGATCCTCCTACTAGTTCCGACCGCCGGCACATCGCAATCCTCAACACCGCACCCAGCCGCCGAGAGACAACTAGGCGGCCCGACCTTCAACGACAACATCGACGATCCGGCCGAATGGGGCAAGGCCTTTCCGAAGCACTACGAGTACTACAAGAAATCGGTCGACATGCAGCGCACCAAGCACGGCGGCAGCGAAGCCGTGCCGCAGACGCCGACCAAGGCCGACCCGCGCTCGGTCGTGGCGCGCTCGAAGGTCGAGGAAGACGCGGGCCTCAAGGCGATGTGGCAAGGTTACGCCTTCGCGGAAGACTTTCGCGAGGAGCGCGGCCACTACTACATGCTCGAGGATCAGCGGCTCACGAAGCGCCAGGTGGTCGTCAAGCAACCGGGCGCGTGCGTGAACTGCCATGCGTCGATGTACCTCGCGTACAAGAAGGCGGGCAACGGCGACATCGTCAAGGGCTTCGACAAGATCAACGCGATGCCTTACCAGGAGGCCTCCAAGCTGGTGAGCCATCCCGTCGCCTGCATCGACTGCCACGACGGCAAGACGCTCGCTCTGCGCGTCACCCGGCCCGCGTTCATCGAAGGCATGCGCGCCTACAAGGCTTCGCTGGGCGTCAAGGACTACGACGTGAACAAGCAGGCCTCCACCGCGGAAATGCGCGCGTACGTTTGCGGCCAGTGCCACGTCGAGTACTACTTCAAGGGCCCCGAGAAGAGCCTCGTCTATCCCTGGTCGAAGGGTCTGCGGATCGAACAGATCACCGCCTACTACGACGAGATCGGCTTCCGTGACTGGACCCACAAGGACACCGGCGCTCCCGCGCTCAAGGCACAGCATCCCGAGTTCGAGACGTGGAGCCAGGGCACGCACGCCCGCGCCGGGGTCACCTGCGTCGATTGCCACATGCCTGCGCTCTCCAAGACGTTCACCGATCACTGGGTCCGCAGCCCGATCCTGAACATGCAAGCCGCCTGCGTCGCCTGCCACAAGAAGCACGACGCGAAAGCCAGCGCAGAGGACCTGAAGGCGCGCGTCTTCGAGATCCAGGACCGGCACTGGGCGCTTCGCCAGAAGGCGATGACCGCGGTCGTGGCGCTGATCGACGACCTGAAGGCGGCGAAGGCGGCTGGGCGCAAGGACGCGGACCTCGTGGCTGCCCAGTACCTGCAGCGGCGATCGCAGTTCTACCTGGACTTCGTCGAGGCGGAAAACTCCACGGGCTTCCACGCACCACAGGAGGCGGCGCGCATCCTCGGCGAATCGATCGACTTCGCGCGCCAGGGCCAGCTCGCGTTGCGCGATCCGGCGTTCAAGCCGACCGTCCCGGTGGTCAACATCCCGCCGCCGCCGCCCACGAAGCCCTGAGTCGAATGCGCGGAGATCCGCAAGCGAATCGAGCGCCCGGCCGACCCGGCCTCCTGGCGCGCACTTGGCAGCGCCTGCGCAGCCCGAGCGCCCGGTGGCCGGTGCTGGTGCTCGTCGGCGTGGGCATCGTGCTCAGCGCCATCGCCGTCATCGGCACCCAGGTGATGGTCCACGTCACAGGAACCGACGCGTTCTGCGGGACGGCGTGTCACTCGATGCAATGGGTGGCCCAGGAGCACCGCGAGAGCATCCACGGCGCTACCCGCACCGGCATGCGCGCCACGTGCCACGACTGCCACATCCCCAGGGAGTACCCCCAGCTGCTCTGGTACAAGGCCGTCGCCGGCACCAAGGACGTCATCGGCGAGATGCGCGGCACCATCTCCACGGAAGAGAAGTTCCGGGCCGAGCGCAAGCGCATGGCGGCGCTGGTGTGGTCCGAATACAAGGACAACGATTCGCGCGCTTGTCGCGGCTGCCACCTGTTCTCCACCGAGGTGCTCGCGAAGCAGCAGGAAGCGGCGCGAGCCATCCACGCGCCGGTGCTCCAGGGCCACGCCACCTGCATCGACTGCCACAAAGGGGTCGGCCACGTGGCGCCCTGATCGTCTGCGAGCGAGTCGTCCTGAACGACGCCTTCCCTGGTGAAGCACCCGCCCGTGCAGGCCGTCGTCGGCCTCGTGCTCGCATTTTTTGGCGTACCCTGAACGCCGCAGATCAGGAGCGCATCACATTGAAGCACGTTTTTGCTGAGGACGAGTTCAGGGAGCGTTGGGGTAGCGACGCTCGCCTCGTGTTCAAGTATCGGGACGATCTCCCAGTCTCAGTGGCGTTCGGCTTCGTCTCTGCGACGGTAGCTTGGCCCCACCGAATTTCGGTCGTCTTTTCGTGTGTTGGCGTCAGTCGTTGAGAACGGTCAGACACGATCGAGGGTAACGGGATCTCGCGCGCTGCTGCCACTCGAGCGACCAAGCTGAACGACAGAAGCGATGCTTCTTTGATTGAAGCCGGCCAACGCGGGATGCACCCGGACCCGATGAGCAAGCGGCCTGATTCGGTTTCGCGCGAGCTGCCCAGCGGGTGGCGTGCCTGCCTAGGAGGCGCGCGATGAACTCGATGATCCGTTGCATCGCGGCCTTCCTTGTCGTCATGGTGCTGTGCACCGTCGCAGGCGCGCAGACGGCCGCGCCGCGAGCAGCGGCGCCGGAAGTCACTCTGAAGAGCCTGCGCGCGCTGTCGGAGCAGATGCCCAAATCGGCCGACAGCGAGGATGAGCTGGGGTCCATCGACACCCTCACCAATAACATCGTGGCGCAAGCCGAGCGCTTCGTGACCGCGCGCACCGCCCAATTGGCGGACCTCAACGCACGCTTGGGTGAACTCGGACCTGCACCAACCGCTGGCGGCAACGCCGAAAACCCCGATGTCACGCGACAGCGGGCTGCCTTGGAGGTGGAACGCAACGCACTCGACGCCGACATTCGGCTGGCCCGCCTGATTTCGGTCAATGCGCAGCAACACCGCGCCGAAGTTCTGGCACAGCGGCGGACGGTGTTCGAGGCACAGCTTCTCGAGCGCTCCGTCCTGCCCCTGCGCGCCGCCTTCTGGGACCAGGCCAGCGCGCAATGGAAGGCCGACCAAGCCCGATTGCTCTCCCTGGCCGATGAATTCGAGTTGGGGGTAACCACCGCCCTGCGCGACGGGGGCCCGGCCAAGCTTCTGATCGGCGCCCTGAGCGTGCTGGCCCTCGTGGCGGTCTGCGTCAGGCTGGCCGAAAGCGGCCTGGCGCGCCTGGTGGCGCGCACCGTTCCGGTCGGGCGGCTGCGGCGCTCGTTGCTGGCGCTCTTGACCGTGCTGGCCTACATCCTGATCGCCGGGCTGGCGTTCTCGGTGGTCTGGGACTGGTTGGAGGATGCTGGCCGCTGGGGAACGCAAAGCACGCGCTTGGCCGAGTCGGCGGTGAGCTTCGGCATGTTCCTGGCCTTCGTGCTGGGGTTGGGCCGATCGCTGCTCGCCAACGGCCGCAGCTCCTGGCGGCTGCCGCCGATCGCCGACGACTTGGCGCTGCAGTTGGCTCCGCTCCCTTGGCTCTTTGCGTTCGTGGCCCTGGTGGCGTGGCTGCCGATCAAGCTCAACGACGTGCTCGAGACTCCGCTCAACGGCGTGATTAGCAACCTCGCGCCCACCGTCGCCTTTGCCATCGCGTCCGTCATCGGTTTGTTCCTTCTTCGGCGTCCGCCACCGGCGCCGCGCGACGAAGCGCCGTCGCACGACGCCCTCAAGCGGCCGGACCTCGCCGTAAAGCGATCGTCGCGGCTCGGGCTGCTGATGGGCCTGACGGTGGCGCTGGTGACGGTGCTGATGGCGCTGGTGGCCGTGGGCTATCTGGCGCTGGCGCGCGTGATCGCGGGGCAGGCCACCTGGGCCGGCATCGTCCTGGCGTCGGCGTATCTGCTCTTCAAGTTCGCCGACGACCTGTGGATGGCGCTGCTCTCCTCGCGCGGCAGGTTCAGCCAACGGCTGCACAAGGGGCTGGGCGTGGCGCCGCGGATGCTGGACCAGGCGGCCGTGCTGCTATCGGGCGTCAGCCGAGTCTTGATCTTCTTCTACATGGTGATCGCCTTTGTCGCGCCGCTGGGCAGCAGCCCACAGCAGTTGCTCCAGCGCAGTGGCAAGTACGGCTCGGGCCTGAAGGTCGGCGAGTTCAACGTGCTGCCGGGCGCCATCTTCAGGTTCCTCGCGGTGCTGATGGTGGGCTTCGTCGTGCTGCGACTCTTCAAGCGCTGGCTGAAGAACAGCTACCTGCCCCACACGAACCTCGAGAGCGGGATGCGAGGTTCCGTCACCACCTTGCTGGGCTATGTGGGCGGCATCGTGGTGATCACGCTCGCGCTCTCGGCCCTGGGCCTCAGCGTCAACCGCATCGCGTGGATCGCGAGCGCGCTGTCGGTGGGCATCGGCTTCGGCTTGCAAGCCATCGTGCAGAACTTCATCTCGGGCCTGATCCTTCTGGCCGAGCGCCCGGTGAAAGTGGGCGACTGGGTGGTGCTCGGCACCGCCGAGGGCGACATCCAGCGCATCAATGTGCGCGCCACGGAGATCCAGTTGGGCGACCGATCCACCCTGATCGTGCCCAACTCTGAATTCATCACCAAGACCGTGCGCAACATGACCCTGCGCAGCGCCGAGGGCCGAGTGCTGATTCGACTGCCGATGCCGCTCACCACCGACGCGCGGCAAGTGCGCGAAATCATGCTGGGCGTCCTCCACGAGCACGAGGCGGTGCTGCCGGAACCCGCGCCAAGCGTGACGCTCGACGGCATCGACAACGGGCTGTTGATCTTCCAGGCGATCGCCTATGTGCCCGGCCCGCGCATGGCGGCCGGCGTGCGCAGCGAACTGCTGTTCACCATTCTGGAGCGGCTGCAGGCCGCGCAGGTGTCGATGGCGGTTCCTACGGCTGCGTCCGTTCCGGACAGCATGGGGCCCAGCGTCGCGCCGTCCGCACCGGCTCCTCAACCGCCGCCGATGAGGACTGCCACCGATTGAGTCGCCGTCGCACAAAGACCGCAGGCGGGCGCTGCTCTACACGGCCCGCATTCGAGAAGCTGCTGCAGCCCGGCCGGATCGGTGATCTGGAGCTGGCTTGGTAGAAGAACAGGAGCGCCTTGGCATGGGAAGCTTCGAAAACGTGCGACTGACCATCTCGAGCTTCACCCCGAGATAACTGCCAATCTCCTGTGAGAACACCGGTTTCAAGGAGAACGTCGGCTGTGGGGTCGCCCGCTGCGACGGTCAGGTTCAGGACATGCAAATCGGGATCCGGAATCCCGGCAAGCGACCCAGACTTGTCCTTCGCGAGTTCTGTTTGTCAGCCCGATAGCAGTCACCGACGGCGCCGAGATCCCCGACATGCGCGTACCGCGCGGACGCACAAGCGTGTCAGGTCGCCCGACTTGATTGAGGGCAAGCGTCCCACGATCGCCACCAGCCTCAATGACCTCCTCAAAGCAAGGTGCCGGCGGCAAGTTGGCGTTTGAGCGGTTTGCCGGCGGCCAGAAGCTGGACCTACACTTGTACATAGACGCACGTGACACCCTTGCTGCCCACGATGCAAGGAACGGACTTGGCAGCCGGTCCGTCGTCACGTTGCATCGGGTTGGGCGCTCAAATCGAGAGTGGAGTTCACCATGCGGTTCAGCGTCTTCATCGAGGAAAATCTCGACGCCATCGTTGCGGAGTGGGAGGGCTTCGCTCGGACCTTGTTGCCCGCGTCGAAGACGCTGTCTGACCTTACGCTGCGCGACCACTGCCGCGAGATTCTCCTGGCCATCGTCAAGGACATGGAGACGAGCCAGACCGAGGACGAACGGGACGCTAAATCGAAGCAAGTGACATTCGCTCCGGCAGCGTCGGCGACGATTGCCGCGGCGCACGGAGCATTGCGTCATTTGGCGGGTTTCAAACTTGCGCAAGTGGTCGGTGAGTTTCGTGCTATGCGAGCGAGTGTCCTGTCGCTCTGGCGTCGATCACCGCAAACCAGCACGATTGTTCCGGCGATCGAAGAGATTGCCCGCTTCAATGAAGCGATCGACGAAGCGCTTGCGGAATCGGTGAACCGCTATTCCGACGACGTGACCACATTCCTTTCGGTAGTCGGGCACGATCTCCAGGGTCCACTGCAGGCAATTGAAGGATCGAGCGAGATGCTCGCCAAGTCCGAAGTTGATGAAAGGACGCGGCAAGAGTTCTTGCGGCGGATCGGGCGGTCTTCGAGGCTCATGGGCCGCCTGATCTCGGACCTGCTCGAATACGCACGAACCCGGATGACGACGGGACTCGCGATTCAGCGCTCGCCTTGTGACTTGCGAGTCGCTTGCGACGAGGCCGTGGACATGATGCAGGGGATCTATCCGCAACAGCAGTTTGCGCAGCACCTCTCGGGTGACTTGCAGATCTCCGCCGATCCTCCGCGCATTCTGCAAATGCTGTTGAACATGCTCAGCAACGCCGCTCTGCACGGTGATCGCAACGCCGTTGTTTCGCTCGACGCGCGGGTCGACGCCGATGACGTGGTGCTGACGGTTGTCAACTTCGGTCGACCGATTTCCGCGGACGCATTGCAGGTGCTCCTCGAGCCGTCGCTTCGTATGTCTCCGGCGACGGCTGAACCGCATACGCAACCCTACACCAGCCTCGGACTCGGCCTGTTCATTGTTCGCAAGATCGTGAATGCTCATCACGGCAAGATCACGGTGGAATCGTCTCCTACATCCGGAACCGTGTTTACGGTTCGGCTGCCTCGGAAATGACCCTCGCGTTTCCTCAGCGCGCTCGCGACAATCTGGCCCGACGGTCCTCTGGTCGCGGACCGCGACTGCCTGCAGGATTGCGTCGGTGTGCATCGAACGTCTATGTGTTGTCGCCGGGGGAGTCGACGCTGGTGACGATGCATGCAGTGATGGGTTCTCTTCGCTGGTCGCTTCGCTTCAAAGCAGCCAGTCGCGCGCAGCTTGCAAAGCAGTCTGGTGAGCGGCGTGGGGCGCAGCTGCGAAGTTCAGCGTCCCCGCAGCTCGCGATCGAGGAAGACCAAGCTCTCCTGCATCGCGGAGCTCGTCGCAGTCGGGTCGTAAGCCATCCGATGCCCGAGATAGACGCGCATGGGCCCGGGCTGATCGAAGCCATGCATCGCGCCCTGGTACATCCGGGTGCTGACACTCTTCGCGTCGCGCTCGACGCCCTGGCAGGAGCCGGGAGGTGTCCAGTCGTCCTGCTCCGCCAGCAGGATGAGCGTCGGCGTGTTGGTCAGAACGTCCGCGAATTGACAAGGTGGGTAGTAGGCCACCGCAGCCTTGAAGCGGGGCCAGCCCTCGAAGTCGTTGTCGCGTGCCGACAGGCGACTCACGTCAAGCGCCGCGCCGCCGCCATGCGACCACCCCATCACGCCAACCCGAGTCGCATCCACACCGGGCTGCAGCGAGAGCCAGCGCAGCGCCGCTAGTGCGTCGCGAGCGACGTGCGATACCTGCGGCACTTCGCCGCGGCAGACGTTGCTGACGCCTCGCGATGCCAGGCTCTGCACAACCACCGCCGCATAGCCCCGGTCGCGCAGGAGCGCAGCCCAGCGGTACTCGTGGTCCGTGACGCCTCCACAGGGTCCGAGCAGTACCACTGCCGGCAGGGGGCCGGGCCGGTCGGGACGGAACACATCCGCGACCAGCTTGCCGCTCGCTGGCGGGTACACCGGCGTGGCAGGAAACTCGACGCGAGTCCCGGCACAACCGACGAGTACGAGCAGCACCACCTGCAACACGGCCGCAGTTCGCATGTCCCTCCCCTGAAGGCGGCATGAGTATGTTTTCCATCGTTAATGCAGTCAACGGGCCGGGAAGCGGCCAGTTCGCCGGCAATGCGGGGCTCGACAGTCGAGCCGATGTGATCCGATGGCCCTGGGCGCGGCATGCTGTGACGAGGCTCTCGCCTCCGCACCCCACTCCGAGGAGCTTTCGAGACATGAAAACCGTGGCCTGGACGCTAAGCATCGCTGGCCGTGCGTCGTCAAGCTCGTCGACGAACTCGAGCGCATGGGCCACTACAGCGCGATCCGGGAGAAGCCCGAGCGTATTGGCGCCTGAACGGTTGCGACCGAAGCAGACGTTCACCGGTGGCAGCTTGTGGCCCGACAGCGGCCGTCGTCACCGGCCGCATCCGACCCATCGGCGACATTGGCGCGCGCCTTGTTCCCGATCTTCAGAGATCACTTGCCGAAGATATAGCTGACCGGCACCCAGGTGTAGCCATCGCCGTCGGCGCGAAGTTTTCCGATGCCTGGAAATGCAACGTGTGCCGCCGCGGCGTAGTGGCCGTGATTCGCCACGTCGGCAAAGACGGTCTGCCGTTGCTGCGCAGACTTCGTGGTGCTCCATTCCGTTTCGAACGTTGCCGATGGCAGAGGAAACTGCAACGCCGCGACGTGCATCAGGTCGCCCCAGGCGAGCATTCGTTCGCCGCCGCTTTCGATCACGTAGATCGTATGGCCCGGGGTGTGGCCGGCAGCCGGCACGGCACGCACGCCAGGGATCAGTTGCGTTTCTCCGTCGAACGGCTTGAACTTCCCGGATGCGAGGTAGGGCTGGAAGATGGCCATCGCGCTCTCGTAGTCCTCCCTTTCATCGGCGGGCGCGGCATCCATCGCCGCTTTGCTCAGGTAGCGGCCCGCCTCGTGCACGTCGGCGCGGATGGTCGCCTTCGGGAATGCCGGCTGACCATCACGCATCAGGCCGCCGATGTGGTCGGTGTGCATGTGCGTGACGTAGATTTCTTCCACCTGTTCGGCAGAGTAGCCCGATGCGCGCAGGTTGGCGAGCAGCTGGCCCAGTTTCGGACCGAACAGCTGCGAGGTCCCTGTGCCGGTATCGATCAGGACGAGGCGGGTCCCGGTGTTCACGAGGAAGGCGTTGACAGTGAGGGTCACGTCCTTGGCAAGATAGCTGCGCGACAGCAGGGTGCGAATGCGGGCCGGGTCCACTTTCGGGAAGAGTTGGTCGACGGGCAGATCGAGGGTGCCGTCTGAAAGGGCCGTGATTTCGAAGCTGCCGAGCCGCATGCGGTACCAGCCCGGCGAGCTCTCCTTGGACATCGGCGTTTGCGCCAAGGCGCCGGATGCCGCAAACACACCCAAGGATGCCGTGACGCACAGTTTGACCGCGGCAGACAAGAGGCTTGGCATCACGTGCTCCAAGAATGCTGACGGATAGTGTCATGCGGGTCGTGCAGGGCCGGGTGGCGCAGACTCGCACCTGCCCCAGAACGTAGCCGACTACGATCCCCCGTCGCTGTTGCTGCGGCGGACGAGGTGATTCAATGACCCAACGAAGACGAGTGAATGGGCTGCTGCTCGGCGGCCTCTTTGCGGTCTCCGGGAGCGTCTGTCCGCAGCCGACCCCACGAAGGCCGGTGGTGGGGGTTCTACTGACCGATGCCGCCAACGCCGCCAGTCGTGTGTTGCCGGCCTTCACTCGGGGCCTTCAGGAACTGGGCTACGTCGAAGGCAAGAACATCGTCATCGACATCCGCTCGGCCGCCGGCAAATCCCAGGCCCTTCCGGGCTTGGCCGCCGAGTTGGTGCAACGAAAGGTCGACGTGATCTTCGTCACCGGGCCGGCTCCGATCCGGGCAGTCTTGGCCGCGACCGACACCATCCCCATCGTCGCACTCGACCAGGAGACCGGGCCGGTTCAGGCCGGCTGGGCACAGACACTGGCTCGACCCGGCGGCAACCTGACGGGGCTGTTCCTGGACTTGCCGGCGCTGTCAGGCAAGTGGCTGCAGTTGCTGCGCGAGGCGGCGCCACGCGCAAAGCCTGTGGGCCTGCTCTGGGATTCAACCACCGGCGCAGCGCAGCTGGACGCTGCGAAGGTGGCCGCGAGCGGCCTCGGCGCAGAGTTGATCGTGATGGAGATGAGGAGTGCCGATGACTTTGACCACGCCCTGGTCGCCGGCCTGAGGGCCGGCATGCTCGCCGTGATGCAGTTGTCGTCGCCGCTGGTCAGCGCGCTGTCGAAGCAGAGCGCAGATTTCGTAGTACGGCACCGTCTGCCCGGGCTGTCGGCGTTCCGCCGTTTTGCCGACGAAGGCGGGCTGCTGAGCTACGGGCCCAACCGCGTGCGCATGTACCGCCGCGCCGCCAGCTTCGTCGACAAGATCCTGCAAGGGGCCAGGCCCGGTGAGCTGGCGATCGAGCAGCCGGACCAGTTCGAGTTTGTTGTCAACCTCAACGCCGCGAAGGCGCTCGGCCTCACGATCCAGCAATCGTTGCTGCTGCGCGCCGACGAGGTCATCCAGTGAGCCTTGCCGCTGACGTCACGCGCTCTTCGAAGCTCTCGTATCCATTTGTTCGACGCAGAACGCGTGAATGGGCTCGACCCGCCCGCGCAGCGTCAATGCGCCGAGGTCGCGGGTCCTTGCCTCAGGCAGCGGGCCCAGGGCGGCAAGTGCGTCCGCCGAGGCGATGAAGAAGCATCCGACTTCGCGCGTCGCCTGCTCGAGACGCCCGGCCGTGTTCATGACGTCGCCATGGAAGACGATCGCACGGCGCACCTGGCCGACCTCGCCGGCGATGACTTCACCCAGATGCAGGGCGGCACGCAGCTCCGGTCGCACGCCGAAGCGTTCGAGAAACCGGCTCGCGTCGGCAGCGAGCGCCTCGCGCATCACGAAGAGGCAGCGCAACGGTCGCGCATCGGGAACGCCGTCGGCCTCGACCCAGGTGATGACAACCTCATCACCGACGTATTGGTAGATCTCGCCCCGACACAATTCGATCGGTTCGGCGACGGCGGAGAACACCGCAGCGAGGAAGCGATGTGCCTCGAGCGGCCCGAGGCGCTCGGCGATCGCGGTCGAGCCCACCACGTCGACGAACAGGAAGAAGCGACGCTCGGCATAGGGCCGGCGATACTTCCCCAGCAAGAGTGCCCGGAACGTGCGGTAGCCGACGAGACCCGCGGCCTGAAACATCATCACGACGACGGCAACGGGCACGAGCGAGAGCCCGACCGCGATCAGCCCGGTGCGCGCGTTGTAGATGGTGACGACGCCCAGCAGGCGCTCTCCCGGCTGGCTGGTGAGCACCGCCGCCGCGATCGCGCCGTAGACGAGCGTCTTCAGGATGACCACCGCAGCGAACGGCAGCGCGTCGAGCCATCGCATCGAAGCGCGAGGCAGCACGAAGAATTCGATACCGGCGATGCACGAAGCCGTGAGCACGGCGTGGATGACGCCGATCGGTATGGAGATCAGGAGCGAAGCGAGCAGCGAGCGAGCGCCCGGCGAGGCGGTCACCCCGGCATAGACCGCACCGAACCCCGCGCCGATGGCCGCGGCGATGCGCATGACGCGCATGAAGCGCCGCAGTCGTTCGCGCGTTACGGCGGAAAGTGCGACGGTCATTTGCCCTCGACTTTAGGGGCACCCAGACGAGAGCAGCAGGCGCCGGTTGCCGATCGGCGACGGGTACCACAACGCCGCGCTGTGAGCCCGCGCCGGCTCGCCTTCTTTACACCGAGCCGCGGCAGGTCACCCGCCGTGTGCCGAGAGAGTCTGCGGGCACAATCGTGCAGATGGTCTCGCCGCTGCTCGAGCGCTTCATTTCCCAGGCTGCCGCGCGCAGCCGTGCGAACGCCGACCCGGCAGACTGCGTGCTCGCTCTCGCACCACTGATGCTCGATCTCATCCAGGAGGCAGGCAGCTTTCTCGAGCCACAGCACTACCGGAGCGACCCTGGGAGCTACGCGCGCAACCTCGTCTACGACGCCGGCGATGCCAGCCTGTCGCTGTATTCGATCGTCTGGCTGCCTGGCCAATGGACGCCTGTTCACGACCACGGAAGCTGGGGAGTGGTCGGCGTGATCGAGGGCGTTCTGGAGGAGCGCAGCTACGTGCGACTCTCGCCCGACCGAGGCGCCGATGCAGAGATCGACCTCGCACGCGGCGGCACGGTGCTGCTGGGGCACGGCGCGGTCACGAGCTTCGTTCCGAACCCCGATCACATCCACGTCACCGGCGTTCCATCGGAACGGCCCCGAGCAGTCAGTCTGCACCTCTATGGACGCACGATGAGCGACTTCAACATCTACGACGTCGGCGCACGAACACGTCGGCGCATCCACGTTGCCCACAACGAGAGCTGAACGCTGGCGACGCACCTGTTTCATACGCCCAGAAGATCGGCGTTCTCTCGTGCGAACGGTCGCATGACGTCGTCGTCGACAGCGCCGTAGATCGCGGACGATGCTCGCCGACCTTTCCGCCACAGACATCGCATTCGCGATGAACGCCGTGATGCAGGGCGTGTTCTGCGCAATCTGGTGGCTCGGGTGGTGGGTCATCGGCGACGTCCGGCGCGCGGCGCTGCATTGGTCGGCCTTCGCCGGGCTCAGCACCCTGAGCTTTCTGGCGCTCGTCGTGGCCCTGCACCAGCCCGCGCCGCTGCCCGCCGAGTACCTGCGCGCGCTCGGAAACCTGTTCGGGCTGGCTGCCATGCTCGCGTTGCACCGCGGCATCCGGCTCTTCGTCGACGCTCCCCTGCCGACCGCCGTGCACGCTCTTGCGGTCGTCATCGTCCTTGCCGTGTCATGGCTCGGCCTGGCGCCGGCCAACGCGGCGCTGCGCGTGAGCGTCAACTCGGCGGTGCTGGCGGCGATCGCCGTCGCCATCGCTGTCGACCTGTACCGCTACGGGCGCGACATCGTCCAGCGACGCCACACCTGGTTGCTGGCGGTGCCGCTCGTCTTGGCGGCGGCGGGGTTCGCCATCCGTGGCGTGCGCGCCCTGTGGCAGCCGGAGTCGGTGGCCAGGGAGATGGTCGCTGACAGCGCCTTCAACGTGGCCTCGGCGATCGGCTACATGGTGATCGCGCTGACCTTCCATGCGACGCTGATCGGCCTCGTGGTCGGTCGCATCCTCGCCGACCTGCGCTATCGCTCGCGCCACGACGGGCTGACAGGCCTGCTCAACCGTCGGGCGATGGAGGAGACGCTGTTCGCCCAGATGCAGCGTAGCCGGCGCACCGGTGAGCCGTTCGCGGTGCTCATGCTCGACCTCGACCACTTCAAGGCCATCAACGACCAGCACGGCCATGCGGCCGGCGACCGCGCTTTGAAGCACACCGCCGCAGCGCTCAAGGCCGAGCTGCGCGAGGTCGACGCCATCGGACGCTTCGGCGGCGAGGAGTTCCTGGTGCTGATGCCAGGAGCCACGGTCGAAACCGCCCTGCCGGTGGCCGAGCGCCTCCGTGCCGCTCTGGTCACCGACGCTCCACGGCTCGAGGGAGCGACGCTGCTGCTCTCGGCCAGCATCGGCATCGCCCAGTGGCGCGAGCCGGAGGAGGACACGTCCCGGCTCCTGCTGCGCGCGGATGCAGCGCTCTACCGGGCCAAGCTGCGTGGCAGGGACTGCGTGGTCGTCGAGGCTTCAGAGACCGAGCCCCTTGCCCGGCCGGGCGGGCGGTCTGTGAGTTCGGGCAGGCCTTGATCGCTAGCCAAGCAACCGCAGGGCAAGCGGCATCAGGACCGAAGTGAGGAGGACTTGCAGCCCGAGAGCGATCCCGGCATACGCCCCCGCATCGGCGTGGACCTGCATGGCGCGAGCTGCGCCGATGCCGTGCGACGTCGTGCCGAGCGCAAACCCGCGCACTGCCCATGAGTCGACCTTCAGCAGATTGAAGAGGTACTTGGCCGACAGTGCGCCCACCATTCCGGTCAGGACCGCGAAGACGGCCGACAGTGCGGGAACGCCGCCGATACGTTCCGCGATGCCCATTGCGACCGGCGCTGTGACCGACTTCGGCGCCAGTGACAAGACGACCGGCATGGGCATGTCGAACAAGCGCGCGCCCAGGACGGCGCTGAGCGAGGCCACCGCTCCGCCGGCGAGTGCCGCGACCAGCAGCGGGCCACCTTGCCGACGCACCTCCGCGCGCCGCTGCCACAGCGGCCAACCCAACGCGACCACCGCGGGGCCGAGAAGCACGTGGATGAATTGCGCGCCGGCGAAATAGGTCGGGTACGCGGTGCGTGTCGCCACCAAGACGACACCGATCGCGACGACAGACCACAGCACGGGATTGGCCCAGGGCGCCCGCCCTACCCGCTCGTAAAGGGCAAGCGCCATGACGTAGGTCACCAGCGTCGCGGTCAAACCGAACAGCGGCGTCGACGACAGGTACACCCACAGCTGAACGAACTCATCCACGGTCCGGGTCTCCCGACGGCGAGCGGGTCATGGCCTTCATGACGAGAGAGGTTGTCGCCATGCCCAGCCAGGTCGACACCACGATGACGACCAGCAATGGGATTCCGTAGGTCGAGACGAGATCCAGATGAGTGACGACGCCGACCCCGACCGGCACGAACAGCAAGGAGAGGTTTCCCAACAAGACGTCGGCGGCGGCAGAAACCGGCTCGCGGACCCAAGACAGCGGCAAGCAGCCGAGGAGAAGGACGAGGCCGACGACGGGACCCGGGAAAGGAAGACCCAGGGCGTGAGTGATGGCCTCCCCGGCTGCCTGCAGGAGGAGAAGAAACGCCAGTCCGCGGATCGCAGTCATCGCAGTGTCAGAGGTGGCGGGGGACGTGAAGTCTCGCTGCAGTCTCGCGACCCACAGTCAGAACCTCCTCCACCAGCGCGTCGGCGTCTGCAAGCGCGCTGCGCGGATTGATGAAGCAAGGGCGGATCGCGAACCGCCCTTCGACCCGCGTCGATGAAGTGACCGTCCGTCCGCGCGCACGAATGCCTTGGAGGATCGCCTCGTTGAGCTCGTCCAGCCGCTTCTCGTCGCTCCAGCCGGAGGGTCGGTACCTGAAGCAGCAGATGCTGAGAACCGGCTCCGCGAGCAGCTCGAGCTCTTCCGTCGCTTGCGCGCGTTCGGCGACGCGACGAGCGCAGTCGTTGTGCCGCACGATCCGCTCTCGCACCCCCGCCGACCCGATCTCGCGCAGGATCGCCCAGACCGCCAGGCCACGTGCCGGCGCCGAGAAATCCACCCCGAAATCCGGTGTTCCCAGGCCGAGTTCGTCGAACGGCGAGCCGGTGTCGGCCGTGCCGACGGGGACGTCGCGTTCGCGGTCGTACGCGCCGGTCTCGACTTCGAACGCCCGCGCGAGGACGTCGGCATCGCGAACGATCGCCGCCCCGGTGCCGACGGGCGCGGCGAGCCACTTGTGGGGGTCGATGGCGAACGAGTCGTACGTGGCGACCTCGCCGAACCGCTCGCGCACCCGTTCGTCGAGCACACCCCACCCGCCGTAGGCGCCGTCCACGTGCAGCCAGATGCCACGCTCGCGCGCGATTCGCGAAAGCTCGCCGATCGGATCGACTCGGCCGAGGTTCACGTCGCCGGCACAACCGACGATCGCCACCTGCGTGCGGCGGAAAGCAGCGTCTTCGTCGAGCGCTGACTGCAGCCGGGAGGTGTCGATCGTGCCGTGTCGATCGAGCGGGATCTCGCGCAGGCTTCGGCGCCCGAGGCCCAGCACACCGAGCGCCCGGCCGACGATGTGATGCGTCTCGGTCGAGCAGTAGACCCGCGGCTCGACGAGACCATCGTTGCCGTCCCGGGAAGGATGGAGTCCGAGGCGCTCTCCGGCGTGTTGCCGCGCGGCGCCCAGACCAAGAAGATTGGCAGTCGATCCCCCCGCCGTGAACGTTCCGGCGAAACCCGCCGGAAACCCGAGCAGCTCGAGCAGCCAGCGCATCGCCAGGTCGTCGACGAAATTGCCCGCAGTCGCCCACCACCGCTGGGGAACGGCCACGGCTTGGGCGAGATCGGCGGCGACGCCGACGTCGGTAGGCATCGTCGTGACCCAGCCGGAGAAGCCGGGGTGGCCGGTACGCAAGCCGTTGGCCACCACGAGATCCGCGAGCTCGGCCAGCACGGCATCCCGGCCGATGCCTGTGACTGAAAGCGCCTGGTCGAGCGCGGGTCGCCAGCGCGAACGCGATCGTGCGGGATCGGGTCCCTCGAACCGCACGAAGCGTTCCAGCGAAGGCAGGACCGCCCGGATCGCTCCACTCAAGTCATGGATGGACGCGCGGTCATGCATGGAGGGCTCCTATTGCTGCGAGAGCCAGGGCAAGGAGAAAACAGCCCGGTCCAGCTGGACCGACATGTTGCGCTGAACGTCGGGCACAAATGCTCCAAAACCCTGATTGATTTAATTTTTGATGTGGATATCTTGATGGCATCGGGACACAGGGTTCTTCGATGCCGCCCTCTTCCACCATCGCCGAGATCGCGCGCGTCGCCGGGGTCGGAACCGCCACGGTGGACCGGGTCCTGAACCGGCGCCCGGGCGTCAACGCCGAGACGGTGCAGCGGGTCCTGGCCGCCGTGGCCGAGCTCGGCGAGCCGCAACAGCCCGGCCGGCCGCGGCGCGGCGAGAACTTCCGCTTCGCGTTCGTGCTGCCCGCCGAGGAGTCGCCGTTCCTCAGCCTCCTCGAGCGCCAGATCGCGCAGACCGCCGCCGACTTTCGGCACGGCCACATCACCGAGGTCACGCGGCGCATCGACGCGTCGGACGCCGCGGCCTTCGCCGCCGAGCTCGCCGATGTCGACGGCTGCCAGGGAATCGCGCTGCTGGCGCCCGACCTGCCGCCGGTGAAGCTCGCCATCAACGAGCTCGTGCGCTCGGGCGTGCACGTCGTGACGCTGCTGTCCGACGTCGCCGGCTCGATGCGCGAGACCTCGATCGGTGCCGACAACCGCGCCGCCGGGCGCACGGCCGGGCTGCTGCTCGGCCGCGCCGCGATCGCGCCGGGGCGCGACACCCTGCTGCTGGCGTCGCCGGCGACGCGCCTTTCTGCCGAGATCGAGCGCCGCATCGGCTACGCCCAGGTCATCGAGGAGCGATTCCCGCACCTGCGCCTGCAGCGCACGCCCGACCTGCCGGCCGACGATGCCGGCGCGCGCGACACGTTGCTCGCGTTCTTCCGCTCCGACGTGGACACGGCAAGCATCGCCGGCATCTACAACGTCGGCGCCGCCAGCGCGGGCGTCGCCGAGGCAATCGAGCACGCGGGCCTGGCGGCACAGGTCGGCATCGTCGCCCACGACCTCACCGAGCAGAACCGTGCGCTGCTCGGCGCCAACAAGTTCGCCTACGTCCTGCACCAGGACCTCCATTACTGCGTGTTGACTGCGGCGCGCGTGCTGCGCGCGCTCTGCGAGAACGTCCGCGGCGCCCTCAACGTGGTGCAGCCGCGCATCGAGATCCTGACCGCCGAGAACCTCTCTTGACGGCGGTCGCGGATGCCCCCTGAAACCCACTGTTGGAGACAGCTCATGAAATCGATCCGGAAGATGACGACGCTGCCAGGGGCTGCCTCCCTGACAGCCGCGATTGCGCTCGCGACGGCATGCGGCGGCGCGCTCGCGCAGGACAAGACGATCACCCTCTGCTGGGCGGCCTGGGACCCGGCGAACGCGCTGGTCGAGCTGTCCAAGGACTTCACCGCCAAGAGCGGTGTGAAGATGAAGTTCGAGTTCGTGCCGTGGACCAACTTCGCCGACCGCATGCTCAACGAGCTCAACTCGAAGGGCAAGCTCTGCGATCTCATCATCGGCGACAGCCAGTGGATCGGCGGCTCGGCCGAGCAAGGCCACTACGTCAAGCTCAACGATTTCTTCGCCAAGGAAGGGATCAAGATGAGCGACTTCGCGCCGGCCACGGTGGTCGGCTACGCGGAGTGGCCGAAGAACACGCCGAACTACTGGGCGCTGCCGGCGATGGCCGACTCGGTCGGCTGGACCTACCGCAAGGACTGGTTCGCGCGGCCCGAGATCCAGGCCGAGTTCAAGAAGAAGCACAACCGCGACCTCGCGGCGCCGAAGACGTGGGCGGAGTTCAAGCAGGTCTCCGAGTTCTTCCAGGGTCGCACCATCGATGGCAAGAAGGTCTACGGCGCGTACCTCTTCACCGAGCGTGGCTCCGAGGGCATCACGATGGGAGTGACCAACGTGCTGTACCCGATGGGCTTCAAGTACGAGAACCCGAAGCAGCCGTACGCGATGGAAGGCTTCGTGAATTCGGCCGACGCGGTCCGCGGCCTCGAGTTCTACAAGACGCTCTACAAGGGCAGCACGCCTCCCGGTCTCACCAACGCGTACATGACCGAGGGGCTCGATGCCTTCAAGTCGGGCCAGGTCGCGATGATGATGAACTGGTTTGCCTTCTTCCCAGGCCTCTACAAGGACCCGAACGTCGGCG
>Ga0207645_10000263_pt1 | contig 43560 bp, 42 predicted proteins | sample KBSM53metaG_FD_184331 | JGI IMG/M metagenome (GOLD analysis project Ga0207645, IMG submission 184331) | Miscanthus rhizosphere microbial communities from Kellogg Biological Station, Michigan, USA - KBS M5-3 metaG (SPAdes) (version 2) | ecosystem: Host-associated > Plants > Roots > Rhizosphere >...
CGCCCACGTTATGAAAAGCCCGATCCGAACCACATGTATAATAGTATTGCTATGCTATGCATGTTCTGCCACCGCACAAGTACCCGTATTAAGCAGCAATCCATCCGCTTCCGCCACTTTATTTCTCGATTTTGATGGTCACACCGTTACCGGCACCGCCTGGAATGGAACAGATGCATTGTATTGCGCTCCTTCGGGGTTAACAGATGCACAAATCAAAGAAATATTTGAAAGAGTATCTGAAGATTACCGTCCATTCAACTTAAATGTGACAACAGATTCCACAAAATTCCTTGCCGCACCATTGACATCAAGGGCAAGAGTCATAATCACTATTACAAATGATTGGTATCAAGGTGTAGGAGGTATATCTTTTATTGGATCTTTTAATTGGGGTGATGATACTCCCTGCTTTGTCTTCTCTGCCGCACTTAAATATAAAACAAAGTATATTTCCGAGGCAGTAGCTCACGAAGCTGGTCATACGCTTGGACTCTTCCACCAGGCAGTTTATGACCAAAATTGTAATCTTGTGTCCAGCTATAATACAGGCACAGGTGCGGGTGAAATAGGCTGGGCGCCAATAATGGGTGTGGGATACTATCAAAACATGACCTTATGGAACAGCGGACCCATTCCGTATGGATGTGAGGAAAAGCAGAATGACCTTAACATAATTGTATCCTATAACGGGTTTGATTTCAGAAATGATGACCACGGTAACACATTTACTGATGCAACAAGCACAAATTTTACAAATAATCAGTTCAGCGCTGATGGCATCATAGAAAAAAATACAGACAAGGATATGTTTAAATTCATCTTGCCTACACAGGGAGAATTTAAGCTGGATGCCATACCCTATAACGTTGGCGTAGGTAATGCGGGGTCTGACATTGATATACAGGTCACACTGTATAACAATACGCAAACGCAATTAAACGTGTATAATCCAGCAGGCACACTGAGCCTTGGCGTTGACACAACATTGGATGCAGGTATTTATTATGCAAAAGTAGAAGGCAAAGGGAACCAGTACGCGCCTAATTATGCAAGTCTTGGTTCATATTCATTACAAGCCAGCTTTATTGACCAAAGCGCCCCATTACCTCTCCGCCAATTGGAATTAAAAGGGATGGCCAGTGGAGAAAAGCATGAACTCAGCTGGCTGATTGATGCGGACGAAAAAGTAATAAGTCAAACTATAGAAGTATCAACCAACGGAAAAGATTTTACTGCTTTGAACAATCTGGCAGTGGATGCGCGGTCCTATTCTTATACACCATCCACTCCTGAAACTTTATTGTATAGAGTAAACGTTACTTTCGATAACAATAAAACATATATTTCGAATATAGTTTCATTGCGTCTTTCTGCAACTGTTACTGCAAGGCCACAATTGAATGGAAATATTATCACTGACCGGTATCTTAAAGTCAATAGCCCCGGTAACTATTTATATCATGTAACGGATCTTGAAGGAAAAACAATTGTAAAAGGTCAAATCGCGAATGGGTTTAACAATGTAAATACTACTGTTATTGCGGGTGGCTTATACCTGATCAGCTTTACTAACGGTAAAGAGCAATGGACTGAAAAGTTTGTAAAACAATAGGTTTTTCAGCTTATAACATAACAATAATCCGTACCCTGCTTGAAATTCAGAGGTTTTTCTATAACTTAGAAAAACCTCTTTTTATATGAGATGGAGAAAATTTAATGGCGAACCCCTTGAACTCCCTATTTATAATGCAGTAGAAGCTGCCATAAAGCGGGAAACAGCAAAAGGCTTCAGGCTTAAAGTTTGTATCGGCACCGACTCCCAGGTAAAAGGACAGGAAACAGAATTCGCAACGGTTATTGTTTTTCTTCGCGAAGGACATGGTGGCTTTATGTTCATTCACAACGAAAAAACAAGACAGCAATTTACCATCAAAGAAAGAATGCTGATGGAAGTTGCCAAAAGCATCGAGATCGCTTACGAACTCTGCAACCTGTTTACGATTTACAATGTAGACATGGAGGTACATGCCGACATTAATACAAACCCGCACTTCAAGAGCAATGATGCGCTTAAAGAAGCCATGGGTTATATCCTGGGAATGGGCTTTGCATTTAAAGCCAAACCTGAGGCTTTCGCCAGCAGCAGTTGTGCGAATAAGATCGTTAACTAAAAAGTAACGGTCTTTTTTGTTTTTAAACCGGGCAAAAACTTATTTGTGTTGGTTGGAGAATTCTTCACCCCATTCGTGACTTGCTTCTATTAAAAAATCTACCTCGATACCCGGCAAAAAAGCAAGCGATTTTATTTAAGAACCGAACGCTGAATGAAAAAGATAAACAGGCAAAATGAATTAGAGCAGAACTAATTTATCAATCGGCTGTTTTTACAGAAAGATTTACTGTAACGGGTTTGCGGAGTTCTGATGACACGTAGGGCGATGCTGTATTTATCTTGAAACCCATATATATTTTGTCGAGCTTTCTGCTTTCTCTCTGCGCGAGCGAAAAAGTGACCAGCACCAGTGCGAACAGGATTACGACAAGGTTACGTTCGCTGAACGTTTTCTTTAGTAGATTCATAGTAACTGCGAAAGACAATGCAAGATAACCGGTAAATTTCTAACTTCCAATTCGAAAACTACGTCATAGATTTGCGGATGAATGACTGTTCCAATTGCACATACGATTCGTAATCATTCCGTTTGGCTTTCATCAGACAGGTGTATGTATTGGGAAGCGGAGAACACCCTCATTATTTCCGATCTCCATTTTGGCAAAACGGGCCATTTCAGAAAAGAAGGAATTCCGGTGCCGCAAAGTGTATACAAGGAAGACTTGCAGCGACTGGTTGCGCAGGTACAATATTTTCAGCCAAAAAAACTGGTGATTGTCGGCGACATGTTTCATAGCAAAATAAACAAAGAGCTTGAACTCTTTAAAAAGTGGAGATCAAATTTTTCACAAATGGAAGTTCTCCTGGTTAAAGGAAACCACGATATACTTCAGGATAACTGGTATGAAGAGGCCGAAATAAAAATACACAATGAACATTTGACAATTACCAATTTTACGTTTATTCACGACATCGGAGACTGTGTTCCCGGGAACGAAAATTATTTTTTCTCCGGCCATATACATCCCGGCATAAGCATAAGAGGTGCGGGAAAACAATCCCTTCATTTTCCCTGTTTTTATTTTACAGAAAATTATTGTGTGATACCGGCATTCAGCCGTTTTACGGGTACCTATAGCATCAATCCGCAAAAAAATGAAAAAGTGTTTGCCATTGTTAAAAACAGTATCGTTCAACTACAATGAGCAGTGGGCGATTAAACATTGCTTACGATCCCGTTTATGTGCATCCGCTACCAGAAGGGCACCGGTTTCCAATGATTAAATATGAATTGATTGCTGAACAACTGCTTTATGAGGGAACAATAACACACGAAAATCTTTTTTCTCCTAGACTATGCCCGGAAGAGATTATATTACTGACCCATAACCGCCAATACCTGGATAAGTTAAAAAATCAAACATTATCCACTCAGGAACAGAGAAGAATAGGCTTTCCACAATCGCCTTTACTTACGCATCGCGAATTGGTAATCACACAAGGAACGATTGATTGTTGCCTCTTTGCAAAGGAAAATCGGGTATCCTTAAACGTTGCAGGCGGTACGCATCATGCGTATGCGGACAGGGGTGAAGGGTTTTGCCTCCTGAACGATTTTGCTGTAGCGGCTAATTATCTTTTGAAAAATAAAATAGCAAATCAAATCCTTATAATTGACCTTGATGTACACCAGGGCAATGGTACAGCAAAACTATTTTCAGAAAAGCCTGACGTATTTACTTTTAGTATGCATGGAAAAAACAATTATCCTTTTCATAAAGAAAAAAGCGATCTCGATATTGAACTGCCTGATGGCACCGATGACGATTTATATCATGAATTACTCGGGAAAAATCTTCTAGCTGTTATTAAGAAAATAAACCCCGATTTTGTTTTTTTCCTTTCCGGCGTCGATATACTGGGTTCAGACAAATTCGGCAAGCTGAAAGTAAGCATGGAAGGTTGCAGAAAAAGAGATGAATATGTTTTTTCATTGCTAATGGAAAATAATATACCCTGTACAGTAGCGATGGGTGGAGGTTATTCGCCGGAAATAAAAACCATTGTTGAAGCGCATTGCAATACATTCCGGATTGCAAAAGAAATTTACCAGCTTCATTAATTCTTTTTGCGAAGCTGGTTATAATCCAGAAAGTAAATAAATTTCAGTGAAATCTCATTGGCATGACGCAAATCCAATGTTTGTTCAAAATTGTGTGAATAGCTCGAATATCGGTAACCATCAACATGTTCATTATCACCCAGCCAGTTCTTCCATCCTAATATCAGGCGGCTGCCGAGGCGAAAATCCCATGTAAAGAATGCGTCTACATTGAAGATATTTACATTATCATTCCAGTTTACGATAAAAGGCCTGTCAATAAGACCGCCCTTTTCATCAACATCAAAAAACTTGCGGTAAATTACCTTATTCCAATAATGTCTTGCACGCAGCGTAAGATTAATGCGGGAAGTGAAGTTGTAAATACCGGATAATATGGACGTAACAGTTGTATTGTCCCGGAATCCAACAATAGGCTCATTATTCGTTTCGCGGATAAATGCATATCCCAACTGATTTTTTTCTTCATTTCTGACACCTTCCAGGCTAAGCGTTAGACTATTGCTGAAACGATAGCGAAAGGTAAGATCTGTAGTATAATATGTATTGTCAAATTCAGGAGCATGTGCCCATATAAGATCATAGCTAATATATGCCTTTCTGCGACTATCCGTACTTCCGGTTGCTTCTATAAAATAATTAAGCGGATATTCCAAATAACGACCGGGCGTCCGCAACTCAAGATAATTGCGCTCTTTTATTGGAATTGTATTGGCGAGTATCGTGAGATCCCAAAAATTTTTAAAAACCCAGAATGCCTTTGCCGTAACATCAAACCGGCTGAATGCATAAGGTTTGTATAAATAAACCGTTCTTCCTTCAAGGCTATAATTATAGGTCAAAAAAGTATTTGTAGGTGTAAAATAATTATAAGAAATATTGGCGCGGGTTGTAATAAAATTCGGCGCGTCAAGATAGCCGAGATCGTTTGGATCGTATTTATCAGATAATATATTATTGTATAGAAAGTACTGCCAGTTGCCACTTACTTTGGCAAGGCGCAACGAAGTATTAAAACCGTCGTAACTTTCGCTTCCATATATGCGGCTATACCTCCCCGCAGCTATCAGGGCATACACATTTCGTTTATCGTACAATGCAACGTCGAGACCGGTCACGTTTGCATTTCGTGAATCCCCCTTGCGCACAACATTTGTATTGGTAAATGTGATAGAGGATCTTCCCTGTAACGCCTGGTCAAGAACAAGAATGTTATAGTTTGCTAGCGGCGATGTTTCTACGCGTGACTCAATACCGGTCGTTTTATCCCGAATGATGGCATGCATCGGTGCTGTAATAGCATTAAAAAAACCTATGCCGAGTTTACCCTTTGTTCTGCCCGAAAATTTGATAGCATTATAGAGTTGTGTAACGGAAGGGTTTTTCAGTATCTCAATATTTGGATCAACCGCACTGCTATCCTGAACTGAAAAATATCCCGGGGGTTCCGCTCCTACTCTTCTTGAATAAAACAATCCTGCTTTATTGAACAACTCTGTTCCCTCTGTAAAGAAAGGCCGGTTTTCCTGGAACTTTACTTCATAGGGTGTCAGGTTATTAATTACGTTATCAGACACGACTTGCCCGAAATCCGGAATTAATGTCGCATCCAGCGTAAAACTTTCGTTGATACCATATTTTACATCCATACCACCATTGCGCAGCCACGTGGTTCTGTATCCATCAGCTTCGGGAATTGTCTGATAACCTCCGCTCACATATGGCGACAAACTCAAACGTAATGGTGGTTTAATATTTTCAAGGTTGTGTAAATCACCAAACTGGTTTACAAAACCATTAACATCGGGCCTCACCTCGTTCCAGAATGAAGTTTCATTAATACGCCGTGTTGATCGTAAGAACTGTAAACCCCAATCCTGAACATCTTTTTTAGAAAATCGAAGAGAAATATACGGGATCCGTATTTCCACAACCCATCCATCCGTCTTCATTCCTACCTTGCTTTCCCATACCGCGTCCCAAGTTTTATCGCCGTATTCTCCGGGATCAAGAGTGAGATTCGGTGCAAGACGGGCATCACTCTGCACATTTACCGAAGTAACGACAAACTGAAATCCATTCTGCCTGTCGTGATATGTATCGAGGAACACGGAAAAATAATCTACATCCTTTTTCAGTTCTTCATCACGTGCTGTTAATTGCTTGCGGATAAGTGAAGGATTATCGTACAGGTATGCGCCGATATATATGGCATTATTATCATAAACAATCTTTACATCAGTTTTTACTGAAGAAGATTTACCATAATCCGGAAAATTTTGTATAAAATTCGTAGCTATCGGAACATTTTGCCAGCAGGCATCATCGAGACTGCCATCAATTTTAGGCGCTTTGGTTATGCGCACCGCATCCAACTTTTGCTGGGCGAAAGGACTCACACAATTTAACAGCGCACAAAAAAATAACAGCAGTTTTGGTCTCATGCAGAGATTTTGTCAATACTGACAAATATAAAGATTCCATGCAGCAATTCTAATCAAAATACGGTCATTTTCGACACTAAGTGTAACCATTTAGCAATTTGACACAACACATTAAAAAACAATATAATTACAAGGGTTTTAGTTTGGAGAAATATAGGCAAATACTTGCATATAAATAGGGGGAAAAACTACAGCCAGCCGGACGTTTGAGAACCTCTTGAAATAACATGATTATGTACAATCCGGCCACCTTTATGAAAGACAAAATTGAGTTAAGGACTCATATTGACGATATAATTATTCAGCTGCTCCCTGCTGCTGCACGGTATAAATGCGGGATTGAAAATAATGTACCGCCAGGAACAAACCTTATTACGGATACAGATGCTTTCCTGTTTATTTTAAACCGGCTGTTGAAGTTAATTATTCAATCAAGTTATAACAGCAGAATTGGTATTTCGGCTATCGGTGAAGGTGACACACTATCTATAATTATTAATGACGACAACAACGACTACAAAGCATTTATTTCCGGTAAGATGGAAAAACATAAAGCTACCATCAAAAAAACAGCTTGCCGATTAAGCTTCGAATTCAATGATAAAAATAAAATCACCGTCATTCTTCGTTTCACCGATCAACACCGTGACCAGTTGAAACCTTAGACGCAGCCGGACACTTTTTACTAAACTATCAAACGGAAAATTGAAGCCGACTAATTCATTTTCTTTTTCAGCGAACTCACCTGGTCTTGCAGCGTATTTACAATAGAAGCCAATTGCCCTACATCCCAACGTTGCTGCTGAACCGCCCTGGAAATAACAACCTGTGCCTGCCAGATCTCGAGCACATCATCGGTACTTACATTATAAGGTTCATAAATAGGATTATCGCTTAAAAGAGTCAGTTTGTTTTTTGCACGGTTACTTTTTAATATCCTTTTGTAAACTATACCCTCATTTCTCGAAACGACGATATAAGTGTTATTGCTTTTCACTTCGTCGGCATTGTCCACTTTTTCGCAAACAATGACAGAGCCGCTGGGTGTCGGCAGCATAGAATCTCCGATTATTTCAAAAGCGCGATAGTCGCCGCCGGAAAGCATAGGCAGGGTAAATGTATTCAACTCATCAATAAACTCAGGATCGCTATAGCCTGCAAGGTAGCCCGCAGCTGCCTTTACCGGTACAAAAGGAATATCCGCTCTTCCTCCCGCCAACTTTTGTGCACGGCGCTTAGCCAGGTAATTGCCTTTCGTATCGCTGAGATCCTTGCGGAGGATATCATCCAACGTTAATTTAAAAATATCACACACCACTTCAAGCACATCAATGCGCGGTTCCGCTCTTTCCTCTTCATATGCACCGATAAGCGAACGTTTGATACGGAGCTTTTGTGCAAATTCTTCCTGTGTCCAGCCACGAAGTTTGCGCAGGTATTTCATATTCTTATTTGCAAGAGCCATAGAAGCTAATTTTATTAGCTGCAAAATACTAATTATTTTAACATTTAAAAAAAGCATTTTTTTACACATTGAATAAACAATTACTTTCGATGAACTAATAGTATGATTGAAATAAGAAAAGCCATTCCGTCAGACTACGATGCCATCTGGGAAATCATTCGCCAGGTCATAGCAACAGGCGACACGTATGTATTTGATCCAAATTCTTCAAAAGAAAAAATGCTCGCTTATTGGTGTGCGCCGGATAAACACACTTATGTAGCGGTGATTGATAGTGAAATCGTCGGCAGTTTTGTATTAAGGGATAATCAACCCGACCTTGGTTCTCACATTGCCAATGGTGCGTACATGACCTTACCTTCTGCTTCGGGACAAGGCATTGGCAAAGCCATGGGCGCTTACTCCATAGAAGAAGCAAAACGCCTTGGATATACCGCGATGCAATTTAATATCGTGATCAAGAGTAATGAAAGGGCAGTGCGTCTTTGGCAAAGGCTCGGCTTCGGGATCATTGGAGAAATTCCAGAAGCCTTTAATCATAAAAAAGACGGGTTGACGAATGCATATATCATGTATAGAAAGCTTTAGCGTGATCTAAAAAAAATTCATCACTTTTGCGCTGCGTATGGCACAAAAGAAATCAACCCATCCTCAGAAAAAATCAAAAAAGACAACCAGGAAATCATCCGCATCTGTCAAAGCGAAACCTGTAATTCTTATCACCAATGACGATGGTGTAAACGCACCGGGTATTCAGCATTTGATAGAATCAGTAAAAGATCTGGGTAAAGTGATCGTCGTTGCGCCAGACAAACCTCAATCCGGCATGGGCCACGCCATTACGATCGGTTCTCCGTTGCGGTTGCATAAAGTGCATTTACCTTCTGATGTCGAAGCCTACTCCTGTACAGGTACACCGGTAGATTGTGTAAAACTCGCGGTTGATAAAGTACTGCATCGCAAACCGGATATTTGTCTTAGCGGGATCAATCATGGTGCCAACCACAGTATCAATGTTATTTATTCCGGTACAATGTCCGCAGCGGTGGAAGCAGCGATCGAAAGCATTCCCTCCATCGGCTTTTCATTGCTCGATTATAGCATTGAAGCCGATTTTACCGGTGCTAAAAAATATGCCCGGATCATTACCGAAAAGTTGCTTGAAAAAACACTCGACAAGCATACGGTACTTAACGTAAACTTTCCGGCTTTACCGGTCGATGCGATTAAAGGCATTAAGATTTGCCGCCAGGCATATGCTAAATATGAAGAAGATTTTTTACAGCGAAGTGATCCGAGCGGACGGCATTATTACTGGCTTACCGGCGAGTTTGTTAATTTTGATAAAGGAAAAGATACCGATGTGTGGGCGCTGGCTAATAGCTATGTAAGCGTAGTGCCTGTGCAATTCGACCTGACAAACTATACGTTAAAATCTAAACTTGAAAAATCGTGGCAACTTTCGTCCTGAAAAGAGATAACCTGAAACTTGGACTGATACTTGGCTTTCTCGGGCCGCTGCTTGGCTTATTTATCGTATATCTTATAACGGCAAGGTCTACCCCATTTTCCATTTTCATCGAAGAGTTTTTTAATAACAATAAAATGATCACCAGTATCGGTTCGCTGAGCCTGCTGGCAAACATCATTTTATTTACTATTTATATTAATACACATCGTGACAGTACGGCCAAGGGAATTTTTATTACAACCTGTTTGTATGGTGTAGCTATTTTGTTGTTGAAGATTTTTAATTAATTATGTTACCAGCAATAGTAATCCTGTTCATCGTCCCTTGCGTCGCACACTGCATCTTTCATATCTTTAATCGGCAAATTCAACATTTATCAGATGAACAACCTGATATTCAAATTTGGAACATCAGGTTCTAATCTCCCCTATTATTCATGAAATACTATATCATCGCAGGCGAAGCATCAGGCGATCTTCATGGAAGCAACCTGATAAAGGAGCTGAAAAAAATTGATGCATCGGCATCTATCCGGTGCTGGGGGGGCGATTTGATGCAACAGGCCGGCGGTGATTTGGTAAAACACTATCGCGATCTCGCGTTCATGGGTTTTGTCGAAGTTGTCAGCAACCTGAAAACTATATTCGCCAACCTGAAGTTTTGTAAAGAAGACATCCTTCAATTTAAACCTGACGCATTAATCCTTATCGATTATCCCGGGTTCAACCTGCGCATCGCCAAATGGGCGAAAAAACAAAACTTACGGATCATTTTCTACATCAGTCCGCAGGTATGGGCCTGGAAAGAAAACCGGGTGAAGATGATGAAGGAATGTATCGACAAAATGCTGGTCATACTTCCTTTTGAAAAAGAATATTATAAGAACAAATGGAACTGGGAGGTGGAGTATGTAGGGCATCCGCTGGTGGAAGTGATCGACCAGTTTAAGGTTGAAAGCTTAAAGTTGAAAACACAAGAGAATCTTCCTACGATTGCATTGCTGCCCGGCAGCAGAAAGCAGGAAATTGCAAAGAAACTGCCGATCATGCTGGAAGCAGTTCAATCGTTCCCTGACTACCAGTTTGTAATCGCACAGGCGCCGTCGTTAGATGAATCCTTTTATAAAACATTTACCGATCCTTACCCGAATGTAAGCTCGGTTAAAAATAAAACCTATGCTCTTTTGATGAAATCAAAGGCAGCACTGGTTACTTCCGGCACGGCTACATTGGAAACAGCTTTGTTTGGGGTTCCCGAAGTAGTTTGCTATAAAGGATCGCAGGTTTCTTACCAGATTGCAAAACGATTGATCAAAGTGAAATACATTTCACTTGTCAATCTTATTATGGATAAACTGGTGGTGCATGAGTTGATACAAAATGAGCTGACTCCCGTTAATCTCGTTAAGGAATTGCAGCAATTATTAACGGACCCGGTGCGGATTAATGAATTGAAAAAAGATTATGCGGATCTCAAAAGATTATTAAGCGAAGGTGGAAATGCATCGGCGAAAGCAGCAAAATCAATCGTGGGTTTTCTGAATTAAGTGTCGCTTTTTAATTATCTCATACTTTACACACTTACTTTCTCAGCAATTTATACGCAAGAATCAACAAACAAAGAATAAACACAAGTAGACTTATTCGGTTAATGCCATGCATATAACCGATCCATTTCGATTTTGGACGATTGGGATCTTTCTTTTTTATGTATAGATACTCTGCTATTTGCTGCCAGACGCCCATATTCCATTTTTAATGAAGTATATCTTAACTTTTCTCAGTTCAAAGTTAAAAGTTATCTTAGAATCGTGATGGTATTTTTGAGCGATATGATGAACATGGAACGCTATTGCTGCGCAGCGGACAGAAAGTAAAAGTGAGTGACACAACAGAAGCTGAATTGAAAAACAAATGCCGGCCACCAAATAAAACAAAAAAAACTTTTAAATCCATTCGACAATGAAGAAATTAATTTTTGTACTTGTCCTTTTTTTATCCATCTGTTCTTACTCACAGGAAAATTATCCTTTCGTTGCCGAAACAGATCCGCAGGCATTGCAGAAACTTGAAGATTGGAAAGACTGGAAATTCGGGTTGCTTATGCATTGGGGACCTTATTCGGAGTGGGGAGTAGTGGAATCGTGGAGCCTGTGCCCGGAGGATGAAGGATGGACGCAACGGACAAAGGGCACTTACAAAAGTTATTACCAATATGTGAAAGATTATGAGGCCCTCGGCAAACAATTCAACCCGGAAAAATTTGATCCCGAAAAATGGGCGAAGGCAGCGAAAAACGCCGGCATGAAGTATATGGTATTTACAACCAAACATCATGATGGCTTCAATATGTTTGATACAAAGCAATCGGATTATAAAATCACTGCGGATTGGGTTCCTTTTCATTCTAATCCCAAAGCAGATGTAACAAAAGAAATATTCAGTGCATTTCGCAACGAAGGATTTGGTATTGGCGCCTACTTCAGCAAACCCGACTGGCACAGTGAATATTTCTGGTGGCCATATTTTCCGCCCAAAGACAGAAATGTGAATTATGATTTGAAAAAATATCCGGATCGCTGGAAAAATTTCCAGGACTTTACTTACAACCAGATCAACGAACTGATGAGCAATTATGGTAAAGTGGATTTGTTATGGCTGGATGGAGGTTGGGTTCGCCCCGCTGAAACCATTGATCCAAAAATCGAGTGGGAAAAAAATGTACCGCATGGACAGGATGTAAATATGCCGCGCATTGCAAAAATGTGCCGCCAGCTGCAGCCGGGTATAATCATCGTTGACCGCTGGGTTCCCGGGCCATTTGAAAATTATCATACACCCGAACAGGAAATTCCAAAAAAGCCGCTGCCTTATCCGTGGGAAACCTGCATGACAATGGCAGGAAGCTGGAGCTATGTGCCGAACGATACATACAAATCAACCAACACCATCATTCATAATCTTATTGATATTGTTGCGAAAGGCGGTAATTATTTATTGAATATCGGGCCTGGACCGGATGGAGAATGGCATGATACTGCTTATATCCGCCTGAAAGAAATCGGTGAATGGATGAAAATAAATGGTGAAGCCATTTACAAAACAAGGGCAATTGCTCCTTACAAAAGCGGCGATGTTTGTTTTACACAAAGTAAAGATGGAAAAACAGTATATGCATCGAGGTTATTAAATGAAAACGAACCGGTTCCTGCAGAAATTTCGTTTTCAGGCTTAGATGTTCCGGCAAAATCAACCGTACAACTGATAAGTACAGGTAAAAAACTGAAATGGAAAAAGGAGGGAGAAACAGTTCGTGTGTTTCTCCCGGTTAGTGGTAAGTCTTCACATGCAGTTGTGGTAAAGATTATTTTGCCTTCAAAGTAAATCTAGCCAGCACAAGAGCAATTAACACAAGACCGGTAAACGCTATCGGAAAAATAAACGTGAAATATGCCGTAACAATAAAATTGATTCCGTACACAAGTATACTGATATTCAGATAACCTTTTAACAAATCTGTGCTCATTTTTTTACGAATAAAGTAAATACCGAGCAACCCGCCCAACAGGTACAGCAACGCAAAACCGGCGCTGAGCGCCATCAGAAAATCATGAAAGGTCGGTGCGAAGCCAAGCCCGAGGTCTTTCTTATAGGTCATAATTAATTCGTGCAACTGCTTTTCCGTTTCATTGGCGGGAACATCCTTTGCAAAAAAACTCATAGAATGGACGAGAGCCGTAAGGAGTTGCAGAATGGCGGCGACCCAAAGCCAGGTTAGTTTTTGCTTTTGCATACAGGTGGAGTTTCTGATCTATATATTCAAACCTATCTTTTAAAATTCTTCTCGTACCGCGCTATCCATTCATCAGTACTCATTTTTGAAGCGAGCTGTCCAATAAGATCGAAGGGTATATCGTCCGGCTTTTTATAGCGCATACAGCTCTTACCCATATCTAATTTTTTTGATGAGGCTTTGGCATGAGCGTCCGTAAACCATTTCAGCAAAGTGGGATCTGCATATACGCCCATATGATAGACTGCGATAAAATTTTTTTGCGAAGCGATATTCATAAAAGGCAATGGCAGTTTGGGATTGCAATGGTAACCGGCCGGGTATAAACTATGTGGTACCACATACCCGATCATCCCATAACTCATTTCTTCTTTAAACCCTTTTGGCAAATTCTTTTTTATGGTCGCTCGAAGTTTGTTAAACGCAACCTGCCTTTCTGCCGGCATTTGCGCAACATATTCCTCGGGAGTTGTGGCTTTCGATTGCATAGATTATTTTTTGCTTGCTGATCTCTTTTTGGAGGGCTTCGCAATTTTGTTGTATTCCAATGCCAGGTTCATCCAGTATTCCAGTTTCTTTTTTGTATTCAATTCATCGGCATCAACAAATACGTAGCCTTTCATAATCTTTCCTGTAAAATCCATCGGCTTCACTCCATTTTTTTCTATTACTTCATCATACTTTTCCGGATCAAGGCGCACCATCATACGGTCTTTTTCCACACCCACACACATTTTGTCATTTACCATAAAACACAAACCACCAAACATGGCTTTTTCCTCTACATTCTTATGTGTAACCGCAATGATTTCACGAACACGGTCAGCCAGTTTTTCGTTATACGCCATATAAAAAAATTAAGCGTTGATAAGACCTTGCAAAATTTCATTTTTGTTCCTGAGATCAATGCCGCCTTCATACATTGATTTCATATTGGCAAGATAAAATGTCCATCCGGTTTTACATCCAAGGTGCCAAAAATACCTGCCGTGTTCATCATCCGGAATATTGTCCTGTGTGATCTCTACAAATGTTTCTCCGATATCCCGGAAAATTTTTACCGCACAGTTACCAGCCTTGCCAAAACTGAACCGGAAAAAATCTTTACCGTTTGCTTCCAGTATTGTACCATATTCTACCGTTTCATCCGGCCAACCATGCCAATGCCATTTATACGTATCATCTGCTTCTGCATGTTCAAGCTCATGCCGCAAGTCACCATCCGGTTTTCTGTATTCAGAAACACGAAGGAACCAATGTTCCATGCCGGCTCTAGTAGCCCAGGCATCGTATAATTTTTGAACCGGTGCATGTATATTAATGCGTACAACGAACCGGCCCCAATCAGTAGCTGTACCCATAAAAGATGATTTTTATTGTGGAGGAATACTATGCAATGCGATCCTGTTTCCCTCAGAATCAAGAAATACAGCCATATGGCCGTACTCCGGTGAGATTTCCGTTTTTGGTACCAGTATTTGCCCACCGGCCGGCTCTATCCTGTCCAGTATGATTTGCACATCAGGATTACCATTCAAATAAACCAGGGGGCCATCGGTGGCAGAAACTTTATGAAATCCGCCGCTGTGAACAATTGCACCTCCGATACCGGTCATCAGGTCTTCTAATGGAAACATACGCATCTGGATGCTCGGTGTATCCATCGGTATCAGTTTTGTGGCGAAAATCGCTTCATAAAATTTCGTTGCGCGGGCAAGATCATTTGTCGGTATTTCAAACCAGTTTATCGCATTTACAAATGCCATATCGTATGAATTGATGTATGAATAAATTACTTATCGCCACCGGTAATGACGATACAATTAAATTAAGATTATAGTTTGATTCGGAAAAAAATTATTCGCGAACTACCTCCATATACCGATGATGGCCCCCATAAGTGTAAGAGCAACGATCATATAGCCACCATTGATAAAAATATAGCGTGCTGATTTATGTTCGAATAAGCCAACAATGGCTATACCGCAAAATATCCATACCCCCGTAAGCGCTCCATACATCAGCCCCTGTGATAAATTCATATCGGGCGTACTGATAAACATGCCAAGGTTCGCGGCCATCACCAACGAAAGAATAAACGACCATCCGAATATTTTTCCTTTGTTGCCTCTCTTAACATCATCAACAGTCATATTATTTTCCGTCATCCATGCTTTTCCAAATAATGCAGGTGAATACCACACGCCGCCAAGTACAAAAGCCGAGATACCCGCCACGAGGACGGCAAGCCAGTTAACCGTGTTCATAAAAATTAAGTTTAGTTTTTTAAATGGTGATTGTATATCGAATCTATTTTCTAATTTTTACGGTACAAACAAGTAGCGAACGAACGTGGAAAAATCGGCGACCAATAACAAATTACCACCGACCAAACAAAATGCGGTTCAGTTCCGGTTAAATGATATCGGGTTTCGCCTTATTCTTATTCCTTTTTTTGGCATTGCGATCCCCCTGATTACGGGTATGATCAATGTTGATAATTTTTCGCACTGGAAAATAAAGCTAAGTTTTTTATACACCATTCTTATTGCATTTTTAGTATGGCAGGGAAACCGTTATCTCCTGTTTTCACTCCGAAGCTATTTTAACTGGCATAAAAAACCGCTGCATAAGATCGGCATTCTTTTATTATCCGTTTCGTTTTACACAATACCCCTCAGTGTATTGATGCTCACGGGCTGGTATAAATTATTTAACGATGGCAATATTAATAAGGAAATAATCGTCACCTCCACACTGATCATTATGATTTGTGTGATTTTTATTACACACGTGTACGAAACCGCCTTTTTAGTAAAAGAATCAGAAAGCGAGATAGTGCGTAATGAACAATTGGAAAGAGCAAAGGCCGAAGCGGAACTGGAAGCACTGAAAAATCAAATCGATCCACATTTTATTTTTAATTCGCTCAATACCTTGTCGCACCTTATAGAAGAAAAACCATTGAAAGCAAGGCAATTCAACGATAGTCTTGCAGATGTTTACCGTTATATTTTACACAATAAAGGGCGGGAATTGGTATTGCTGCAGGAAGAAATTGGTTTCTTAACCGATTACTTTTCATTGCTGAAAATCCGTTTTGAAAACGCGGTGCAATTAAAAATTTTATTCGGCGAAGATGTTTACCAGCAATATCTAATTCCGCCGATTTCATTACAGGTACTTGCAGAAAACGCGATTAAGCATAATGAGTTTTCGGATGTACAACCACTTGTTATATCTATCTCTTTGCAAAACGATTCATTGATCATTCATAATGAACGGCGAAAAAAAGAATTGCGAAAAGAATCATCCAAGATCGGTCTGCAAAACCTGCAGGAAAGATACCGGCTTACGGCAGGAATGGAAATACGGATTGAAGATGATGCGGAAAATTTTACGGTAACATTACCCCTATTACAAACCAACTGACATGAGAACACTTATTATCGAAGATGAGAAACCGGCAGCAGAAAAATTGAAAAAGGCAATACAGAAAATTGATTCTGGTATTTTAATTGAAGCCACACTAAGCAGCGTGAAAGAAACTATTGCGTGGCTGCAGCAAAACAGCAGCCCGGAACTGATATTTATGGATATTGAATTATCCGACGGTCTTTCGTTTAAAATTTTTGATGCAGTAGCCATTAATTGCCCCATCATATTTACGACCGCTTATGATGAGTACTGGCAGGACGCATTTGAACACAATAGCATTGACTATTTATTAAAACCTATCAAACAGGAAAAACTGGAAACGGCGCTGAAAAAATATGAACAGTTGAAAAAATATTTTACAAATAATTTTCAGCAATTGATGAATTGGCAACAGCAAACGAAACAAACTGTTTATAAAAAAAGATTTCTTGTGAAAAAGGGAAACGATTATGTGACGATAAAAACAGAGGATATCGCCTATTTCTACGCCACGCATAAGCTGGTGTGCATGGTAGAAAAAGAAGGCCAAAAATTTATTCTCGATAAATCATTGGCTGATCTTGAAAAAGAACTGGAACCTGCGTTGTTTTACAGGATCAACAGGAAATATCTTGTAAATATCGGTGCCATAAAAAAAATCAAATCTTATCCAAAAAGTAAACTACAGATTGAACTATCTCCGCCGGTGGCAGAAGAAGTGATCATCAGCCAGGAAAATACGGCGGCGTTTAAGGAATGGGCGGGATAAGTTCAGCGGGAATTAAGGCGGATCTAAGAGATTATCGGGTACCGCATCATTATTTCGAGCACCTTTTGTCTGTTGTTTTATATTACCTAAAAACTATTATTTTTGCCTCCCGCTATTCGGGGGTTTAGCTCAGCTGGCTAGAGCGTTTGCATGGCATGCAAAAGGTCACCGGTTCGACTCCGGTAATCTCCACTAAAAAGCCGCTTTCATTTTTGATGAGGCGGCTTTTTCCTTGGTTTAGCTTCGATTTATTATTCGACCTTGATCTTTAAATTTCTATACTCCACCTTCATCGCCGGCATTACATGCACCTGCAACCCAATCACGCCTTTTGCCTTGCCTGCCGTTGCATCATTGTCTGTCGCTTCGCTCATTAAAATGCCGTTTATATAATGTTTCATGTGATTGCCTTTTGCAATAATATCAATGGTGTTCCAGTCATTTGATTTTATCAATGCTTTCAACGAATCTGAACTTCCCAATGAACCGGTAACAACCGGTTTTTCACCTGCCTTCAATTCTACGATCTGCCCGCGCATCGCTAAAAAGCCCCGGCCACGTTCTTCATAATTTTGTCCCGTATAGGTATTGGCTCCATCAATATCAGCCTGGTAGCCTTTTAATGCAAGAGGAATATCTTTTAATTCTTCGCTGCGATATTGCACACCGCTGTTGCCTTCAGGATTTATTTTAAATTCCGCTTTAAATTCAAAATCGCCCGGTTCACCACCCGTCCATATCAGGAATGTATTATTCTTCAGCGGTTTTGCCGGTGTTACTTCGCCAACGATTTCCCCGTTTTCAACACGCCAGTAACCCGTATCACCTTTCCATCCGTTCAATGTTTTTCCATCAAACATATCTGTAAACCCGGAGCTGGTTGCCGTACTATCCTTTGTTTCCTTGTTTTCGGCGGCGGATGTTTCGGAAGAGTTATTACAGGCTGCAACAATTACAATTGCGCATAGGCCTGTTAGTGATTTAAATTGACTGGTCATAGATTATAGATAAAAATTGAAAAATCGGTTATAATTTCCATTCTACACCGGTATCCTTCCAGCTTTTTGTGTTGGCTGAATCAATTACCGCTTCACAAACCTTTTGCGTTTCGTATGCATCTTTAAAAGTCGGCGCACAAGGTTGGCCCGTTTCCAACGCTTTCAGAAAATCAGCTACCTGGTGAATAAAACTGTGTTCATATCCTATCCCCAGTCCCGGTACCCACCATTTATCCATATATGGCTGATCTCCATCTGTAACATGAACAGAACGCCAGCCGCGGACAATGGATTCATCACGATGATCAAAATATTCCAGCCGGTTCAAATCATGCAGATCCCAACGGATAGAAGCATTTGCCCCATTGATTTCAAATGTATACAAGGCCTTATGTCCCCGTGCATACCTGGTTGATTCAAACAAACCCAATGATCCATTTTCAAAATGACAATGGAAGATACAGGCGTCATCAATACTGACCTTTTGCACTTTACCCGTTAGTGTATGCATTCTTTCTTTTACAAACGTTTCAGTTACCGCCGATACATCTGTTATGGCGCCATTCAACCACATGGCCGTATCAATACAATGTGCCAACAAGTCCCCGGTAACGCCGGAACCCGCCACATCGGCATCCATTCTCCATAAACCTGTTCCGCCCTGTGGTAACTCTGCATTGATTGTCCAATCCTGCAAAAAATTTGCGCGGTAATGATAGATCTTTCCCAGTTTACCGGACGCGACAATTTGTTTTGCTAATGTCACTGCAGGTAAACGCCGGTAATTATACCAAACCGTATTCTTCACGTTTGCATTATCAATCGTATCTACCATTTGCTTTGCTTCAGCAAGATTTCTTGCCAGAGGCTTTTCGCATAAAACCATTTTTCCGGCTTTGGCTACTTCCATTGCAATTTCCGCATGCGTATCATTTGGTGTACAGATATCAATAGCGTCAATATCATTACGCGCTACCAATGTTTTCCAGTCTGTCTCTATTGACTCATATCCCCATTGATCCGCGAAAGCCTGCACTTTATCTTTTGTTCTTGCGCATACTGCTTTTAATACCGGGTGGTATACCAACGCCGGAAAAAAATCATTCACTCTTTTATACCCGTTTGTATGCGTTCTGCCCATAAACCCGGTACCCACCAATCCTATCCGTAAATCTTTTTTATTTTTCATTTGCAGGAATGTTTTCGTTCAAATTATTTTCTATTGGAGTCGATCGTTTTTTCACTACGTCATTTTATCTCGATTGGGTCCTCCAAATCCAAAAAACTTAGTCCTCTCTCCACCCATGCATCTCTCTCACCTTAATCAACGTCGCTAATATATCATTCCATGTCTGCTGTTTCATCATCACTTCATTTGGGAACATACAACCATCCCAACATATATGCTTAAACGCTTTGGTCAACTGACCGTTTTCATCCCGCAACCAGAAACCCGCATCTGCAGCCACATCTAACTTACCATTCGGGTCTGTGGCCTGGCAATGTCTTCCTGTTTTATCGTGCGAACCGGAACCAAATACAGTTCCATCGTTTTGCGCCACATGAAAATCAATTGTCCATGGCCGTAAGGCCGCCGTCAGTTTACGCAGGGCATCTTTTAATATGCTTCGGTCTTTCCAATCATAATTTTCCGGCAATATTCTATCCTGCGGGCTATTGTAACCCAACGTGTACAATAATGTATGCGACATATCTGCCTGGAAACCGATATTCGGACGGTCGACAGCTTCGAGCGTTTCTAACATCGCACGCCAGCTATGCATTGCACCCCAGCATATCTCGCCCTCTGCGGCGAGACGTTCGCCAAAATCAGCAGCTACATCACATGCTTCGCGAAATGTTTGTACAATCAGCTTTGTATTACCGGCAGGATCTTTAGCCCAGTCGTGCACGCTGCATGCAGAGTCGATGCGCACAACACCGTAAGGACGTATACCTAACTCACGCAGCCTCTTTCCAATGTTGCATGATTTTTTTACCTGCTCCACGAATAGCTTGCGATCTTCTTTGCTACCCATTGCCGGCCCGCCCCATATGGGAGCCACAAGAGAACCGATTTTCAGGTTATACGATCCAACTTTCTCCGCAAGTTTCTTAATACCATCATCATTCATGTCTACATTAATATGCGGCTCTAAAAGACCGAGGTCAACGCCATCGAACTTTACACCATTCACTTCTGCTTTAGCCGTCATGTCCAGCATTGTTTCAAATGGAATTGGTGGTTCTGAATCTGCGCCCTTACCCACTATACCCGGCCATGTTGCATTGTGCAATTTTGGAAAATTATTTGATGGCATATTGTACGAGTTTATTAAGTTAATAAATGTAGATTGTTCTTAAAACGCTTCCTCAAAGCCGCTAAGATCACCAAGCATATTCTTGTGTCTTAGTGGGAAAAGAAATATCATAACACCAGATCCGGGTTCCCGGGCCCGAAATGTTTCAACATAACGATTGGATCCGTTTTTGAAAAATTCTGAATCTTCACACCTTCTGTTGCAGCCTGTTCCGTAACGAAATATTCATCGTGTGTCAATTGCCCAAAGTGTATCGACGATGGCGTCTCGATATCCCAAACACCCATCTTTCCATGACCCTGCATCATAATCATTCCATATGCCGCCGCGTCGCGGACGGTTACAGTAGCTCCGGGAAATATAGTTAACTCTTTCGCGCTATACGATTCATTTTTATAACAGATCCATTTATCTGCATAACCATCTTGCTTCATTTCTTCAACGGGTTTAACCGGTTTCGGTCGCATAAAATGATTCTGCACAAAATGAGTATCAACGTTTGGCTCCCAATCAATCACCTCCAGCAAATGTTCATAGTTGCCCATTTTGTCAGGCGGTGTATTTTTCCAAAGCAATTCTTCGGGTATAATCACATTATTCACCAATGATTGATACATAGCAAAGACATCCGATGCTTTTTGTGGTTCATAGGTGCACAAACTGCCGGGTGCATGAAGAATTCCGGGAGGAACATCCCAGCCGGTGCCAGGTTCCAAACGATGTGCATGAGAGATGTTTGTAATTTTATTATCGCCTTTGCTGAAATTTTTAAGGCATTCCAACACTTCTTCTTTTGTTGTTCCCGGGTTGAACCCAAAGAAGGTGTAAGGAAAATCTCCCCCATGGTTGTTTAATTGCGGGGGAAAATAATACGCTTCAGGTTTTCCCCATTGACCCGTCAATTTCGCATGTTCATCCCTGTGATGAACGTGGTGCGGCAAAGGGCCAAGATTATCAAAAAATTTGGAGTACATCGGCCATGCCTTATATTGATTCCATAACCGTGCCCCGATGATAGCGCTTCCCAGTTCGCTGATAGCCTCGCGCAAAACAATTTGGGTTGTCTTATTTCCATCTTCAAAAACAATATGGCTTAAGCCTTCATTCTTACTGGTCAATGGTCCATTATCAGCCGGTGTGGTTGACGATAGCCAACGTTCATCAATGCCACCCCGTATGCCGCCCAATGCATAATAATCGTCCTGGTGAAGTTTAATACGGCGCCCGGGTATGCAAAATGATCTTGGCACCCATGTTGGCGATAATCTCAAAATTCCCTTTCCCTGGTCAAGTGCCTGCTGCACCAAACTTGTTTTTTCCATCTGGTTTCAATTAGAGTTTTATTATCTCGCTTTCGTTGTTTCTTTTTTTAGTTTCTGAATTGATGCTGCCGTATTCAATACTTCAATTGTCAAGTCGTATGTTCTTGACCCGCCAGGCTCCAGTAAAATCAATTCTCTCTTTTCTTTTGCTTTTAACTGACCATCCAACGTATTGGTAGATGGCTCCAGGCCGGTAACATATTCTCCCCTGCCCCAGTGCTGCCAGTTAATAAGCCAGGGCAATTGTTTTTTTGAAAAACGTAAAGCAACGGCTAATGACAAAGATTCATTGAGTAAACCACAAACACATTGACCGGAACTGTCAGCATCAATATCAATCAAAGCCACTTCTTCTCCCGTACCGCTGTGGCTATCTAACGGTGCCGGGCATTTGCGAAAGTCATTGCCATCAGCAAATATTTTATGACGGCCATCATTAAACCGTGGATGCCATTTACCACTCCAGAGTATATCCGTTCCTTCATCAATCAACGGCCAACCGAAATTGCAATGGTATAAAAGCATATGCGGTGCAGGCACGTTTCCTTTATTCGTTACCTCATCATGAATGTTTATAATCGACTCACCGATTTTACCTGATATTGTTCTTCTTAATTCAAGTTTACTTAATAATACCTGCGACTGTTTCATTTTCCCGGTAATACTCATCTCCATTTTACCGGCTGCAGGGTCGGGTTGAATGATCGATTCTATTTCCGCAGGTATATTACTGATTTCCCCATGCAGACCACGTTCACCATATTCATCCGCTTCCGGGCCGCCAACATGAGAAAGACCGCAGGTAGTAAGAAGGCCTCCTCCAAACGTTTTTAACCACTCAATGCCACGATTGGAAAACGGCTGCGGATAAGTGATCCCACCATGACTTAACCAGGAAAGACTATGTTGATTAAAGAATGCGTCCATTATATCCATCGCACGGTCCAATACAACTTTATACCGGAAGCCTGTACCTGTATTTATCCATGCAATGCGGGTACCTTTTGCAGCACCATTGTCAAGTATCGATGTTTCGATACCGCCGATTTGTGCGGGGTTAGAAATTTTATCTGTCCATGAATGATTTGGCAAAGCAATATCTCCCTGTTAAATATAAGCCTATGATTTCATCCCGGTAACCAGTACGATAACTTAAAACTACAGTTCTTTAGTTTTTTAAGTTGCCGTACTATGCTGCCCTATTTTTTCTTTGGCAGAAAAATACTGTCCTGGTTATTTCCACCGGATTTAAGATAAGCGAGTAAATCTCTAAGCTCCTGCGGGTTCAGCCGGTTAACGAGGTAGGGCAACATGGGTGACACGTCAGAAACTCTTGTCCTTATTACATCTTTTTTCAAAATGTCCCTGGTCATTTGCGGAGCAAATGGGTTCTGGGAGACTACATATTTATCTTTGTCCTGGCTGATTATCCTTCCGACTACGGAATTACCTTCTTTCATAAAGAAAACAGTAGCACCGAACTGATCAGATATCGTTTTACTCGGTTCAATAATTGACTCCAGCATGTCTTTATATGAAAAGCGTGTACCCAATTGTGTTAGATCGGGACCTGAAGTACCGCCCTCGCCGCGCATGGTATGACAGGAAATACAAAGCGAAGCTGCAAACATGGCTTTACCTTTTTCAAAATCACGGTTTACCATAAAGCTGTCAGCTACTTTTATTGCACTATCCAGTTGCCAATCCCGGCCCGGTCCTTTTGGCTGCACCACATTGCTCGCAATATAGATGCCTGAACTTTCTACCAGTGAATCGCCGGACATTTTATTATACCGTGCAAACAAATTTTTGGGCAGATTTTTCAAAGCATCTTTTCGGGCAAGGTTGATAAAGCCTATAAAACTATGTCCGCCTTTAAATGCAAGAGCATTATAAAACCATTGAAAATATTTATCCTGCAATTCAGTAGACCATCCGTCTTTTGCCTGCGTCAAAACAACGGCAAACCACGTTTGCTGCTGTGGTGGCACCTTTGACAACATCCCCGCAATGTCCATTCCATATTGCGGATTGCGCATGATAAGATCGGAGGATTCAGAAATATTTTTTTGACTGGGTGCATCATCTTTAGCAACCGCCATTAACCCAATTGTTTTATCCACCGCCTGTGGCGCATCCAGGTACACGAGCAATTTGCTCAACTCACGGTTAAGGTCACTTGTAGCAGCGGGATAATGAACGTTCAGATAATCTGCAACAGCAGTTTTTTTGGCTCCTGCCGGCATTCCCATCCGTGCAAAGACCAGTTCGAAGGCCCTGAGTAGATCAATCTGCTGAATCTCTGACAATGCCGTATAATTAACCTGTGTGAGCAAATCCAACAGCTTGTTCTTAACATCAGCTTTTCCCTTACGTGCCAATGCTATCGATGCTTGTGTAATAGCAACAGGATCTTTTTCATTGAATAATTTATCCTGCCATTCTTTTACCGGTTGATTTTCGATAGCAACACGAGCCGCAAATCGTATAAATCGGTCCGGGTTTCGTAAATAAGGCCATGCAAAATCGACAGCACCCGCCTTTGTTTTTCCATGAAACTCTTCCAATTGCCTGCGTATCTTCTGTTCTTCGTTCAATGCAGGTATGGAGAGTGCTTGTGTATTTTGTGTATTGTCTCCATAATAAACCCGGTAAAGATCAGACTCAAGGCGGCGACCACCGGTTAAGAAATACAAAGCACCATCCGGTCCGATTGCCCCGTCTGTTAATGGTAATGGAGAACCTGAAACAAATTCTTCGCCCGTCGCTTTATAGGAGGCCCCATCCTGTTCGGGATGAATGGCATAAATAATTCCAAAACTCCAGTCAAACGCAAATAGAGACCGGCGGTATTTTTCCGGAAATCTTGCAGCGGACCCATAAATAAGATTCGTTGGCGATCCCTGGCCGACATTAATAACCGGCGGCAAATTATCTGCATAAACCGGTGACCATTTTTCTGTTCCGGGCCGCCATCCAAATTCGCTCCCGCTCGTAACATGACAAATACGGGTGGGCCTGTACCACGGTGTACCAAAATCCCATTCCATATCGGAATCGTACGTGAAAAGATCACCGACATCATTAAACGCAATGTCAAAAGGATTACGAAAACCAGAACTGATTAGCTCCCAATTCGAGCCCGCCGAATCTACACGTGCTATCCAACCACCTTCCCAGTTTACGGAATTGTCATGACCGTTGGGATCTTTTATAAACGGAAATATATTATCCAGTTTCCTGGAGGGCACACTCCGGTAACTATTCATTTTTGGCATCTGTGTAAAGTTGCCCGCTACTACATACAAAGATTTTTTATCCGGGGATAATACAATACTGTGAGGTCCGTGTTCACCATCGCCATCCAATGTTTTTAATAAGGTGATCTTGTCATACTCATCATCTCCGTTTGTATCCTGCAACCGGTATAAGCCGCTGCCTTTTCCAAAGGAAGTGTCTTTAATATGATTGATCATTACATACAAACTGTTAAAGGCGTACAGCAAACCATGCGCATAACCAATGCTCACGTTCTTTTTTGCAGTATCTATTTTCCCTTTTGCGTTTGGAATATTCAACCTTTCTACTTTTATCTTCGTCACAGTGTCGCCAATAGCCGGAACAGTCATTCTATACAGTGCCCCGTATTGATCGGATGCGATCAGCCTTCCTTTATCATCAAAGGTCATAGCCACCCATGATCCTTCGTCATTTTCGGAAGGGCCATATAAATGATCTGCATTGAACCCCGCCGGCAATTTTAGCTTGGCAACTTTTGGATCTTTGCTGATTTGTGTGTCTGTAGAATCGGTTGTTGCTTGTTTTTCATTGACAGTGTTACAACCTATCGTAAATATTGCAATTGAAAACAATGACGATAAAAGAAGCCTCGATTTAAACATGCGGGTGGAAATTTTTCTTTTTTATTTTAAAATATCTGCGCCGTAAATGAACAGGTACCCGTCGCCGGGCAGTAAAGTCTTAGAGAGTATAAAACCCAAAATATACTCAGGTTTTACCTATTACTGCAATTTAGCTTGAGTCCTGTTAAAGCGGTTAATATAGGGATTAAAATGACATCCGACAGGTGGGTCTGTGCGGGTAAGACAAAAGGTTGAGGGTATTACCTTACGAAAATTTACGAATATGTGGAATAGTTACTGCAAAAATCCAATTCCGGTTTACACAATCTTCTTTGTTTGCCATGAATGTGACTATCCTGTTCGTGCAACGATCCGGGAATAGATAAACCGAGAGATTCACACTTTATATGATTTCAGCCATTGTCAATTAACTTACTTCAACTGCTTCCATATTGATCTTTACTTTCGCGGGTTCTTTGGCTTTGATGATTCTGCTAACCCTGTACATGAGCAGTAATGCAATGCCGCTTATACAAATCACTACATAGCCTACAGTATTATAATGTTCAAGCGGGCTGAATTTCCCTTTTTGCACAACGATCATTCCTGCCACTGCTGCTGCTACTCCACCGGCAATTTGTTGTAACGACGCGTTAATACTCATAAACGCACCTCTGTCCTGCATTACCGGAATGCCGGATACCATCGCTGTAGACGGTACCATTCTACCCATAATGCCGGCCATCAAAAGAATATTGAAAATAACAACCAGCCAAAGCGCGGTAACGCCAAGATTTGTATACACAACGACCAAAATACTCATCCAGATAGTGGCAGCGGCAAATATTTTATACTTATCAACTTTATCGCTCAGCCGGCCAATCAGCGGCATTACAACAAGGGTGCTTAACCCTGCAATCATAAACAACATCGGCAATTGATGCGGCGTAACCCCGAGGTTATTTATCGCAAAAGCGCTGCCAAATGGCATCATCATAAAACCGCCGATGGAAAGAAATGCAGTTGCCGTAAACCCTACCCGGTATTCCTTTTTTGCTACCGTATGCAGCAAATGCATAAACGCGGATTTATCATGCTGCGCAGCAAGGTGCGTGGTAATCGGCAATAATTTAACTGCGATCAAAGCCGCAATTATAGCGGCCATCGCAGCTACCCATAAAAAAGGAGCATGCCATCCCCAGCTATTGGCAAGGTACAACCCGATAGGGATACCAAGTACCTGGCTGGCGCCAAAACCCATCTGTAAAAAACCGACTGTCCGTCCCCGTTGTTCGATCGGAAAAAGATCGGTAACAATTGCCATTGAAATAGATCCGATGACGCCGCCAAACAGGCCGGTGACAATTCTTGCCCCGACAAGTAATGGATAAGAAGTAACTACACCGCAAAGAAAAGTGCCGATAATAAAACCAGTGTAAAAGAATAAGAGCAGTTTCTTTCGGTCAAATTTATCTGCAAATCCTGCTGTGAGCAAACCGGATATCCCCGCACTGAATGCATACGACGAAACGGCAATGCCGAACTGCGATGGTTTTATACTCAATGATTTCATCAGGATATCACCCAATGGCGACATGACCATAAAATCGAGGATAATAGTAAACTGCGTAAGGGCCAGTACCAGGATCACAAATTTCTGGTAAGCTGTAAATGATATGGTTTGCTTTTGAGACTGCATATTCATTTTTTTTATTCCAATTCCGAGCATTCAAACCCGGCTTCAATTATTATAGAAATTATTTGTTCTGCTGATAAACGGTCGGATACTATTCTTAACACGCAATCTTTATCGGCGAGGTCCACCGTTGCCTGTTCAATTGCAGCAAAAGCAACCAGCAGATCAAGAATCCTTTTTTTTGCTCTTTGTGTTTTAATATTTGTCTTAAATATTAAAATGCTGTTTAAATCTGTAATCATACAATACGATTAATGTCAGGGTGTTAATGCCTTCAACGTAAGTTCAAATGCATCATCCATCATTTTCTTCGACAACTTAAATGGTCTTCCACCGATACTTTTACCTTCCGTATGAAATTTTAAAAGCGTATATAGAGGACCGTAAGCAACTGCCCAGAAAAGTTCTACCGGCAACGCCACCAGTTCTTTCTTTTTTATAGCGTTCTGGAAAAATCCATGCATTATCTCACCAAAGCTCTTCATACTTTTTGCGAGAATGTAGTCACCATGTGTGGAATGACGTATGATTTCATAAGCGGCCACTTCCGTTGGGTATTTTAGTGTAAACCTGGACCTGTTTTCCCATTGCTTTTTCAACCCTTCGGGAAAAGGCATGTCAACGGAAAAACCATTCAACGTTTCATCAAAAAATTTTTCACCGATCTCAACGCCGAGTTTTTTTATCAGGTCATCCTTGTCCTTATAATAGATATAAAGCGTTGCTACAGAAATTCCGCAAGCTTTTGCCAGCTTGTTCATACTGAAGCCCTCGAAGCCGTCTTTGACGAGCATTTCAACGGCTTTTTCTTTGACTGACGACTCCTTATTTATATCTCTTGTTCTCATTTAAACAAACAGGGTTACAAATATAAGTGAATGTTCGCTTACTTATAAAAAAAATCTTATCCTATCAAAGCCAAAGGTCCGACCGGGACGATACAGACCTTTGGCTTTACTTTGCCGTTACAATTTTTCTAAACAAGAAATATTCTATCTCTCAATCGTATTCCTGCATTTTCATCGTGAGATGGTAAATACAATGTCTTCCTGTTTGAAGCGTAAGCCAGTAAATTCCGATAAGTTTCTTTTGATTTTTTATAATCAGCATTTATGCCGGCAAGTTCACCTTTTATCACTTGCTCCTGCTGATAAGAAGTATCGCCGGCAAAAATTATATCCATGTCATCAGTCTTAAAAATAATGGAACTATGTCCGTGTGTGTGCCCCGGCGTTGGTACATACAACAAATCTTCAGCAGCAGTAATAGCGTACGCTTTATCAAAGACTTCTATCCTGTTTTCTTTGTATTGTACCTTATTTGGATTGAACCAGTGCGGATATGTAGTTGGCATATTTCCGGAAGGATGTTTATATTCATAATCACCCACGATTATCTCTGTTTTTGGAAAAAACCTTAACCCATCTGTATGATCAAGATGCAAATGCGTTAAAGCAACCAATTGAACATTGTCTATCTTCAATCCCATCCTATCAAACTGGTGACTGAGATCTTCTTTTTCTGAAACTTTAAATTTTGCAACATGCCTTGCCTGGAAACGCATAAAGGCGCTTTCTTTTGAAAGATATTTTTCCCTGTCGCCGATCGCGGCGGTTTCCCCTGTATCTATCACGATAAGACCATCGGGATGCTCAATCACCCAGACCCAGATCGGAAGATATTCTGTGTAATGTTTATCAAATAAAATGGCAAGTTTTGCCAATTCACCCGGCGCTTTCTTTGTGCGAAACGCTGTCTTTATCGCCACTGTTCCGGTACATATCGCGTGAACTTTAACGTCTTTGCCTTTTAGCTTCACCGTTGTTGTTATATTCTGATAAAGCTGAGCGGGATTTGTAACATCCTTACCGGAAAAAGAGGAATATGCTACCGGATCATGTGAAAATATTCTTTGTTCCATAATAAAATAAATTATTTATGAAACAAAAGTAGAATGAAGCCTGGCCGCAAAACGTTTACAAAAGATAAGAAATGAGCGTTCATTTTTTTGAGACACGGTTCCTGATCCGGCTCAATGATACGGGTGTAATGCCCAGGAATGTAGCCAATTGATGTTGCGGAACACGATTAATAAGATCAGGATAATTTTTCAGTAAATGCATATACCGCTCTTCGGGACTGTCAAGAATATACGAGGTGAACAGTTGATGTAAAGCGATAAAACGCTGCTCGATAACTTTTCTTACGAACTCATTCATCCACGGAAATTCTGCAAATAGTGTCATCCAATCGACATAGGAGATAACTAAAACTGTGCTGTCTTCAATCGCTTCTATAGAATGCCGGCTTGGTTGCTGCGAAGTAAAGCTGTCATATGCACCGGCAAACATTCCTTCTGTAAAAAAATAAGCGGATAGATCTTCGCCATCTTTCTCATAATAAAGACGAAGGCAGCCTTCGATAACCAGGTAAACTTCCTTTGCAATTTTTCCAGACTTTAAAATTGCTGTTTTCTTTTTTACTATTCTTTCTTCGAATCGGCTTAATAAAATATCTAACTCACTACCGTTGATACCGGTCGATTGTTGAATAGATATATAGATATCATGCCTTGTCATTTTCTATACGTCGAAATTCATTTTTTTATGTAGCTCTTGTTTACCCTTGCCCGTGATTATAAAAGCCCGCGAGTTCTTTTTCCTCCGTATCCAATCATTATTGGTCATTACGTCAAACAATGCGGCTCCGAGTGCACCGGCAAGATGATATTTTCGTTCACTCCAATCCAGACAGGCATGCGCAAACAAACGCCTTTGCTTCTTCAGTTTATCCGCTTCAATTCCCAGGCCCGCAAAAAACTTATTTCCCTTGTTTGTAACCGCGTATGTTTTCTTACTCAGCTCAATTATATTTTGCGAAAACAAATGATCCGTAAGGCGCACACCTATTTCTCCGGCTAAATGATCATAACAAACCCGGCAATACCTCACATCTGTGTCTATCGGTTGTATTAATCCTCTTTTATTTATTTTGTCAGGAACCAAATTGCCGATCGCTTCAATCGCATACGCTACATCCTGGCTCGCCAGCCGGTAATAGCGATGCCTTCCCTGGCTTTCTACCTGCAGCAGATCCGCTTCTACTAACTTATTGAGATGAACAGATATGTTTTGAAGAGAAGTATTTGAACAAATGGAAAGTTCCGTTGTTGTATAGGCTTTACCATCCAGCAACGTCCACAAAATAGTGGTTCGCACCGGGTCGCCTATCAGGGAAGTTATACGAATCAGTTCTGTTTCCATAAAAATACATTCATAGTTAAATACAAATTTAACTATGAAAATAATTGGATACTTATTTTTGTAAAAAATAAATGTAATGATGGGCACAAAGAAGCTGCAGCCGGAGAAATATGTTATAGCTACTGTGTTAACGTATATTGTTTTACCGCTTTCGGGTTTTGCAACAGATGTATATCTCCCTTCTTTTCCAAATATGGCGTCGCAATTGGGCGTTGCTGAACATAATATCCAGTTTACTTTATCGCTGTTTTTAGTTTCTTTCGGCCTGTCGCAACTTTTTACAGGCATTCTGCTGGATGTATACGGCAGGTACAAAATAAGTTTGGCAGCATTGTTTGTATTTTCCATCTCCTGTGTTGTTACCGGCGCCACAAACAGCATCGGCATTATTTACCTGATGAGAATCGTGCAGGGTATCTGTACAGCGTGTACCGTTGTTGTCTGCCGGGCTTTTTTTTCGGATATATATGAAGGTGATAAAAAGAAACATTACCTCAGCTTAATGACCATTGTCTGGTCCGCAGGACCTATCATCGCTCCTTTTGCCGGTGGATATCTCGAACATAGTTTTGGCTGGCGATCCAACTTTTATTTCCTGGCTATCTACAGTTTTCTCCTGTTTATACTTCAGCTTATTTTTTTCGGCGAAACAGTGAAAGACCGCATCCAAATGAATTTTGCGTCTATTGCTGAAAGTTATAGAACGCTGTTGTCAGCCAAAGATTTCGTATTTGGAATTGTACTATTGGGCGTCTCCTATGCCATGACGATGCTTTTCAGTTTATCAGGTCCGTTTATCATTGAACACAGAATGGGCTTTTCCCCTGTCGTAATGGGCTATGCGTCGCTCGTCATGGGACTGGCCTGGATGTGCGGAGGATTTATCGGTAAAGGATTAATTCGTAAAAATTTGCTTTATAAAATTCAGATAGCCTTCCTGGTCCAGGTGTTACTCATCGTATCGATGATTTTCACGGCGCATTATGTCAGCAATATTTTCACGATGGTGATCTTCGCTTTTCTCATTCATATCACAGCCGGCTTTATTTTCAATAATTTTTTCACCTATTGTCTCGGGCGATTTCCTCAGCTGGCCGGTTCAGCCGGTGGCGTAACCGGCGGACTCGCCTATTCCCTCACATCTATATTAAGTTACGGTACCGTTGCTGCCATTAAACCTGACTCGCAATTAACAGTTGGAGCAGGTTATTCTGCCATAGCCATAGTGGGTATAATTGCTTTATTGTTCAGCAGGAGAATGTACCTGGCAAAATGATCATCATATTTATAAATGACGTTAATGGGTAGACGCTTGCCGAATATTAATGATTAATCGGCCCGTTTGACACAGGTACTTTATTTCGTTCCGCTCATTTTCTTATACAGAAAATCCAATCCTTCACTGTCTGAAATCTTTTTCGCTTCCTGCTTTACGCCGAGTATCATCACTTTTTTTTCGCTTGTCGTATAAACGGGCCATTCAGGTAGTCCACTGCCATTCGGATCACCTGTCTTCACAAAATTTACCCAATATGAAGACATTGTTGCAGCTAACTGCTGATCTACCGGCTCCCAGGGACGATTGACAAATTTTAAATTATCATAAGCATAGGGCACTTCGCCCGTATGAAATGCGCCATACTTTACATACTCTCCTGTTGCCGGAACTTTTCTTGTAAAACGATAAACGTACGTTTTGTGACCTTTGCTGCTGCTTATATTCGCCCATGCATAATTCTGCACGCCAAAGATCATATCACGCGAAAGTTTAAGTTGCGAAGCAGCCGCATCTGCATCATCGTTTGCAGGAAAATATTTCAGGAAGGTTATAGAATCGCTACCATATTGCCCTGCTACCTGTTTACGAAAATCAGCCGCATTCTTTACAGGACCGAATAAAAAACCCTCATCTTCATTCCAGCCTGTCAATAAAGCAACATCATTTTCTTTGTTGGCATTGAAAATTTCCGGTATGCCGGTTGGCAACACATAACCATCAGCAATAGGGCCACGCTGGCCCTGTGCTTTTTTGAATAAAGTATCTGCAGAAATTTTTCTCAAATCTGCGATTGATGAAGCGTTCAATTTTTCCGCCGTATTCACTCCATCCTGCTCTGCCTGTTGCAGCGTCGTGCTTCCTCTTAATGGACTGCTTACAAGATTCGCCCCGCTTTCTGCAATCGCTCTTTTAAACAAGCCTTTTGCCAATGGTGATGCAACCAAACAATTCACACTCATCGAGCCGGCCGATTGACCTGCAATCGTTACATTAGCCGGATCACCTCCAAACGCTGCGATATTTTTTTGCACCCATTGCAATGCAGCTACCTGGTCCATTAAACCATAATTGCCGGATGCATTTTGTCCCGATTCCTTTGTCAATTCTGGATGCGCAAAGAAACCGAATATCCCTACCCGGTAGTTGGGGCTGACAAATATGATCCCCTTTTTTGCCATTGCCTCGCCATCATAGATGGGACAAGCACTGCCGCCGCTTGAAAAACCACCACCATAGATCCATACCAGCACCGGCCTCTTTTCATTGGCAGATTTTGCGCCGCTCCATACATTCAGGTATAAGCAATCTTCGCTGATCGGTTCATCAGGAATTAAAAACTCTTTTGTCCACATACTGAATGGAGCCGGAAAACCCTGCATCGGACTCGCACTAAATGCAGTACATGTTTTTACACCCCTCCAGGGTTTCACCGGTTGAGGTGCCTTCCAGCGCAAATCGCCAACGGGTGGTGCGGCAAATGGAATTCCTTTAAATATTTTAATAGTACCGTCGGCTGATTTTAAACCGGAAACTAATCCTGCATCTGTCTTTACGGGATCATCATTGCCGGGTTTATTTTCGAAAGAAGAAAACCAGGTGAACCCTGCAACTAAAATTGCAGTGATCCGCAGTTTGGAAGCAATCATAACTTGTTTTTGTATAATTAAAAGCTTTTGGGTGCAGCAATACTCAGCAAATCTCCATCCGGGTTATTCATGACCGAACATTGATTGTCAAAAATCATCGTCGCTCCCTGCGCTGCTGTATACACGGGCCATTGCGGTAAACCCTTTGTGTTCGGGTTTCCTGTTTTGGCAAAATTAATCCATGAACTGCTCATCTTTTCTGCCAATGCATAAGCCTGCTTACCACCACCGGTCATTTGTTCGCAATGATCGATATTGTTGAACACAAAAGGAAGTTCCATACAATGCATCGACTTATAGATACCATCATTGACAGGTGATTGCCAGGTAAACAAATAAACGTATACCGGCGCAGCACCGGGCGTTGCTTTCAGGTTGGCATGTTTAATAACACCGGGCCTGAACACAACATCAATATCGGTATAATCTGAAGGTTTTGTTGTATTCGGATACGCTTTTTTTACAGCAGCGATATATGCATCAGTTTTCTCACCATATTTTTTCTTTAAAATAGATGTTGCCGAATCCATGCTGATATCTCTTGTGCCCGGTACAAACGGAGTGAATTCATTTTTTGTACTGCCTACCAGCAACGGGATATTTTTAGATAATTCAATCGCCGCAGCATCGGTTGGCTGATAAGGCAGAAAGCTTCCATCCAGTACCGGCTGCCAACCTAAACCAAAACCGGGAACCGGTTTTCCTTCTTTCTTCAATGCCTCCTGCACGTTCATCAATGCTTTCCGGCTGGCGGCGCTTAATTTATCATAAGGTATCTTCTGCAATGAATCAATTTGTGATGATTGCAAACCCAACTCTTCCAATAATGCAGCAGCCACACGTTGTGAAACTGATTTTTCGGTGAAGCCTGTCAGGTAACTTCCGCTCTCTACAATTGCTTTTTGAAATAATCCTTTTGCGGAAGGGGCATTCATTAACGTAACGACTTTACCGCCGCCGCCTGACTGACCAAATATGGTTACATTATCCGGGTCGCCGCCAAACTTCGCAATGTTTTGTTTTACCCATTGCAATGCAGCGACGAGGTCAAGCATTCCCACGTTTGCAGAGCTTTTATATTTTTCGCCGTACGCTGATAAATCCAAAAATCCCAATACATTCAACCGATGATTTACACTTACAACAACAACATCACCCTTCCTGCTTAGATTTTCACCATCATAGGAAGGAAGCTCAATGGACGAACCTGCTGCAAATCCGCCACCGTGAAGCCATACCATAACGGCCCGTTTTTTTCCGTCGGCAATATTTGGTGTCCATATATTTAATGACTGGCAATGTTCATTGTGAAATCCCCAATCGTGATTGAAGGGAAACTCAAATTCATCAATTACAGATGTCGTAGGATCTATCGGGCAAACAGGTCCGTAGGTGAGCGAACTGCGCACATTATTCCATGATGCGGGTTTGGATGGCGGCATAAAGCGATCCGCCTGTGCATAAGGAATACCTTTATACGTGTAAATTCCTTTGTGAACATAACCTTTCACTTTACCACTTTCCGTTTCAGCTATGGCGATGTTTTTACCGGCAACAATCGCGTCGTCACTTTGGCTGAATGAAATTACTGGTAATAAATAAACAGCAAACAATACAACGGGGAACATTTTCTTTTTCATAATAGCGAGTATGAATTTGATAAAAGTTTTACTGAAAAATATAGAAAAGGAAATGGCAGGTCTCTATTGTCTCAACTTGAGACAATAATAAATGATTATTTTGAACCGATCAAATTTTTTACTGTTATTGAATGAATGAGACTTTACCAGCCGAACAGTGTGGCTTTATTATTGGGGCGATGAACGTTTGTTTTTGCGTCTTTCGCAATCGGGAAATAAAATGAGTGAAGACAATCTGTTTCTACTTTTTAGTATAAATAGCAGTAAATTTGCAAAATGAAAACCGAAGTATTTCACACGGAAAAAGGGGACATGGATACAGAACTAAGCACGATTGAAAGGACGGTTCTAAGCGAATATAAGTACGGCTTTGTTACTGATATTGAAGCAGATGAGGCGCCCAAAGGCCTGGATGAGGATATTGTAAAATTCATTTCCAAAAAGAAAAATGAGCCCCAATGGATGCTGGACTGGCGATTGAAAGCGTACCGCCACTGGCTGAAGATGGAAGAGCCAAAATGGGCAAATGTGAGGTTTCCGGCGATCAACTACCAGGATATCATTTATTACTCCGCTCCGAAGCAAAAAATTAATCCCAAAAATCTGGACGAAATTGATCCTGAATTAAAAAGAACATTTGAAAAACTCGGTATTTCGCTTGAGGAACAAAAAAGATTAACGGGTGTTGCCGTTGATGCAGTTATCGATAGTGTTTCCATCGGCACAACATTTAAAGATCAACTGGCCGAACTGGGTATTATATTCTGCTCGATGAGTGATGCGATAAAAGAGCATCCCGATCTTGTTAAACAATACCTGAGTACCGTTGTACCCATTACCGATAATTATTTCGCCGCATTGAACGCCGCGGTATTCAGCGACGGCTCTTTCTGTTATATTCCAAAAGGCGTTCGCTGCCCGATGGAACTTTCTACTTATTTCCGGATCAATGCTGAAAATACAGGTCAGTTTGAACGCACATTGATTGTAGCTGAAGAAGGAAGCTATGTGAGTTATCTTGAAGGTTGTACAGCACCTATGCGCGATGAGAACCAGCTGCATGCAGCCGTTGTTGAATTGGTGGCTCTTGACAATGCGGAGATAAAATATTCAACGGTTCAAAACTGGTACCCCGGAGATAAAGAAGGTAAAGGCGGTATATACAATTTTGTAACGAAACGCGGCATCTGCAAAGGTGCAAACTCCAAGATATCCTGGACGCAGGTGGAAACCGGTTCTGCAATTACCTGGAAATATCCGAGCGTAATATTAAAAGGGGATAACTCAACGGGTGAATTTTATTCCGTTGCAGTAACTAATAATTATCAGCAGGCAGATACAGGTACCAAAATGCAGCATATTGGAAAAAACACAAGAAGCCGCATTGTATCAAAAGGAATTTCTGCAGGACACAGCAACAACAGCTATCGCGGGCTTGTACATATAAATAAAAATGCAGCGAATTCCCGCAACTTTTCGCAGTGCGATTCATTGCTGTTAGGTGATAAATGCGGGGCACATACTTTTCCGTATATCGAGGTAAAAAATAATTCGACTGTGGTAGAACATGAAGCCACAACATCCAAGATTGGAGAAGATCAGATTTTTTATTGCAACCAACGGGGAATAGATACCGAAACTGCCGTGGCACTGATCATTAACGGTTTTGCAAAAGAAGTAATGAACCAGTTGCCGATGGAATTTGCGGTAGAAGCGCAAAAGCTCCTGGCCATCAGCCTCGAGGGAAGTGTCGGGTAGTGAATGGTGAATGGCCAATTCCAGACAGTACATTCAGCCTTTTCACAATTTACTATTCATCAACAAACGTAAACGATTTATAAAAAGATAAACATGCTTTCGATTAAGAATTTACATGCAGGGATTGAAGAAAAGAAAATATTAAAAGGTATTAATCTTGAAATCAATGCCGGGGAAGTACATGCGATTATGGGACCGAATGGCTCGGGAAAAAGTACGCTGGCTTCTGTATTGGCAGGAAGAACAGACTTTGCAGTGACAGAAGGTTCCGTTGAGTTTCTACATAAAGATCTTTTGGAACTATCGCCTGAAGAAAGAGCGGGTGAAGGAATATTTCTTGCGTTTCAATACCCCATCGAGATTCCGGGTTTGACAACAACAAATTTTATAAAAACCGCGGTAAACGAGGTACGCAAGTACCGCGGCGAAGGGCCGTTGGATGCTGTTCAGTTTCTGAAACTGATGAAAGAAAAGATGGCGTTGATGAATATTGATCAGTCATTGCTGAGCCGTTCATTAAACGAAGGTTTTTCCGGTGGTGAGAAAAAAAGAAATGAAATATTCCAGATGGCGATGCTGCAGCCAAGGCTGGCTATTCTCGATGAAACGGATTCCGGTCTTGACATTGATGCCATCCGCATTGTATCAAATGGTGTAAATAAACTTCGCAATAAAGACAATGCTGTATTGGTCGTTACACACTATCAGCGTTTACTCGATTATATCGTTCCTGATTTTGTACATGTACTGTACAACGGGCGTATTGTGAAGTCGGGTGGAAAAGAACTGGCGCTTGAACTGGAAGAAAGAGGTTATGATTTTATCAAGAACGAAGTAAATGCGGGACAGGAAGCCTGATCCTGTTTAATGCACGGCGACAAAAGACCGATGCTCATTAATCACTTCCGGTGAACATGGTCGGGCCAGGACGGTTCAGACCCTATTCACCGGCACAACAGAAAGGATGAACACAATCGAAAATATCAAAGAGCGGTTCCGGCTGATGCAGTCGACGAATGGCAGCAGTGCACTGACCGCTATTGAACAAACTGCATTTGACAATTTTAACAGGCTTGGTATTCCTACCGGTAAAAGCGAAGAGTGGAAGTATACAAGGATCGGCAATGTATTTAATAAAGAATATCAATTTCTTTCCGGTAAAACAGTTGAATCATTCGGTGCGGCAAACTTAAACGAAGTTCGCCTGCCCGGTCACGAAGAAGCAAATGAACTTGTATTTGTCAATGGATTATATTCTTCCTCATTATCTACTGTTCGTTCTTCTGCGCTGTTCATAACTTCTCTGGAAAAAGCAGCGGCCAATGAATACAGCGGTATTGTATCAAAACATTTTGAACATAGCAATACGTATATAAAAGACGGTATACATGCATTGAATACTGCTTTTGCCGGTAATGGTGTTTTTGTTCATGTTAAGAAAGGACAGATCGTCGAGCACCCGGTATATATTTATAACATTACGGATACGCGGGGCGGCAATAGTTTTACCCAATTGCGCACGTTGATCCATGTTGCCGAGCAGGCACATATACAACTGGTAGAAACGTATGTTACTATCGGTACGGCTGATAGCTTCTTAAACCAGGTAACAGAAGTGATTGTTGAAAAAGATGCGCTGGTTGAATATTATAAAATTCAAAATAATGCGCCGGCTGCAAACCAGGTCAGCACCACTCATTTTCGCCAGACAGGAAAGAGTTTTATTCACGCCGTGACCATTTCTTTGAACGGCGGCATTATTCGCAATAACCTGAATATGGCGATGGAAGCTGAATATAGCGAAGCGCATTTGTATGGTTTATATTTTCTGAAAGGAAACAGTCATATAGACAATCACACCATTGTCGACAACGTGAAGCCGCATTGCCTCAGCAATGAATTGTATAAAGGCATTATCGACGATAACGCAACTGCTGTTTTTAACGGTAAAATCTTTGTACAGCCGCAGGCGCAGAAAATAAACGCTTTTCAATCGAATAAGAATGTGTTGCTTTCTGATACTGCAACGGTGAATACGAAACCACAGCTTGAAATATATGCCGACGATGTAAAATGTTCGCATGGTTGTACTGTTGGGCAGCTGGATGAAGAAGCATTGTTTTATCTCCGCTCCCGCGGTATAAATGAAAAGACGGCAAAATCTCTTTTGGTTCACTCATTTGCGGTGGACATCCTGGAATACATAAAGCCGCAGGCCATCCGCAATTATGTTGATCAATTAATTTCTGAACGTTTGGAATTTGACTTAGCATGATAAAATCAGCAACTATACAGGACCGTCTTGATGTGTATGCCATACGCGGACAGTTCCCTGTATTAAACCGTGAAGTGAAAGGAAAGCCATTGGTATACCTTGATAATGCGGCCACATCGCAAAAGCCGCAGGTTGTGCTCGATGCTTTATTGAATTATTATACAGAGTATAATGCAAACATTCACCGCGGCATTCATACACTCGCTGAAGAAGCCACTGCCGCATTTGAAGCGACAAGGGATACAGTAAAGCAGTTTATTAATGCCGGTTCAAGAGAACAAATCATATTCACAAGAGGTACGACTGAGGGAATTAACCTTGTTGCGCAAACATGGGGCAGGCAAAATATAAAAGCCGGTGACGAGATCCTTGTTTCTAACATGGAGCATCACTCGAATATTGTGCCCTGGTATGTGCTTTGCCAGGAAAAGGGCGCGGTATTAAAAGTGGTACCGATTAATGAAGAGGGTGAGCTGATCATGGACGAATTTGAAAAACTATTGACAGAAAAAACAAAGATAGTTTCCATCGTTCATGCATCGAATGCGCTGGGTACAGTAAACCCCGTGAAGGAAATTATTAAAGCTGCCCATAAAAAAGGTGCGGTTGTATTGATAGATGGCGCACAGTCAAGCGTGCACCTGGACATAGATGTACAGCAATTGGATTGCGATTTCTTTGCCTTTTCTTCCCACAAAGTATATGGTCCGACCGGTGTAGGTGTTTTATACGGTAAAAAAGATTTGCTGGAAGCAATGCCTGTTTACCAGGGCGGTGGTGAAATGATCAAAGAAGTTTATTTCGACAAGGTTATTTACAACGATCTTCCTTATAAGTTTGAAGCAGGCACACCGAATATAGCAGATACAGTTGCTTTTAAAGCTGCATTGGATTTTACAACACGCCTCGGGAAAGATAAAATAAGAAAACACGAAGATGAACTTCTTCGTTATGCTACTGAGCAACTGGAACAGGTGCCCGGGTTAAAAATAATCGGTAAAGCAAGAGAAAAAGTCAGCGTAATATCTTTTACCATAGAAAAAGCACATCCGCAGGATCTCGGGATATTATTAGATAACAGGGGTATCGCGGTACGCACGGGTCATCATTGTGCACAACCTTTAATGGATCGCTTTTGCATTCCCGGTACGACAAGAGCATCATTTGCTGTTTACAACACAAAAGAAGAAGTAGATGAGCTGGTACTTGGTTTGCACAAAGCAATAAAAATACTGTCGTAATCAGAGATAATGAGTGAAAGAAAGACAATAGGGGAAATTGAAGATGAAATTGTAGATGAGTTTTCGTTGTTTGATAACTGGGACGATAAATACGAATATATTATTGATCTCGGTAAAAGATTGCCGCCTTTAGATGACCAGTATAAGAAAGATGAGAATAAAGTGAGAGGATGTCAATCTACAGTATGGCTGGTGGCAGATTATACAAACGGAAATATCATTTACAAGGCAGAAAGTGATGCGATAATTGTAAAAGGATTGATCAGTATGCTGATCCGCGTTTTATCGGGTCAATCGCCGGATGATATAATTAACGCAAAACTTGAGTTTATACGTAAGATCGGGATGATGACACACCTGGCGCAAACGCGTTCGAACGGTTTGCTGGCGATGGTAAAGCAAATGAAGAATTATGCATTGGCATATAAACTTAAAACGGCGAGTTGAACATGATCATGGATACGGAAGCATTAAAGGAGAAAGTGATCGAATGTCTGAAGACAATCTATGATCCGGAAATTCCGGTGAGTATTTATGAGTTGGGATTGATCTACCAGATAGACATTTTACCGATCAATAACGTCCAGATCACCATGACACTTACGGCACCGGGTTGCCCGGCGGCGCAAACGATACCTGTAGAAGTAGATCAGAAAGTAAGGATGATAGAAGGGATAAATGACGTGCATGTGGTTGTAACATGGACACCGGCGTGGAATAAGAGCATGATGTCTGAAACGGCACAACTGGAACTCGGGTGGCTTTAAAGATCAATATCATAATTGCAGTACCAATAATTGACTATTAACTATTCACGATTCACAATTTACAAATGAAAATCACAGCCCAGGAAGAATATGGTTTACGGATACTGCTTCGTATCGCTGCGTGCAGGGATAAGGACGGTATGAACATTCCGCAATTGAGCGACGCAGAAGGACTGAGCAGCCATTATGTGGCAAAACTTACAAGGTTGCTGCGTATGGGTGGATTTATCAACAGCACACCGGGAAATAAAGGTGGATACGTTTTAGCCGTTCCTGCCCAGGAAATCAGTATTAATAATGTTTTGAAAACACTGGGCGGCGCCATTTATGATAAAGAATTTTGCGCGTCGCATACAGGCGCACTGAAATTGTGCACGCACTCCATAGATTGCTCGTCACGCTCACTCTGGCAAATGATCCAGTTTATTCTCGATCGCTTTCTTGATAAGGTTACTCTTTACGATCTTGTAAGTACGGAAAAAGACTCTGCAAAGGTTTTTGAACAGATGCTCACCTCGCCCTATTTGAAAGTAAATAATTACGAGGAAGTTTATACCACGGATGTCAAAGGGTAAATAGAGCTGTCAAAATACCATAGTGTTTCAACAAGAAATCATACCTGACTCGTTTTGCTATCTTAAAATGTCTTTTGCCCTGATTTAAGATATTTATTAAACCACGCAAGGTGTTTCTCATACCTGAACTTCAAATAACTTGGCACTACAAGTCCGTGGTTCTGATTCGGATAAATCACCAATTCGGTAGGAACACCCATACTTCTCAATGCCTGGTACATTTGCTCCGCACCAACAACCGGCACATTGAAATCATTTTGCGAAGCCATAAACAATGTCGGCGTCTTTATTTTATCTGCATGTAAAAACGGGTAAGACACTTTTAACCATTTATCAAGATTTTTCCAGGGTACGCCCAATTCATTTTCATACTGGCTGATATATTGATCTGATCCATACATGCTTAATTGCAGCGAACTGCCGGCGCCGCTTACTGCCGCCTTAAAACGCTGATCGCTTGCAATTGTATAATTGGTGGAGATGCCACCATAACTCCATCCTGCAATACCCATATTATTTTCGTCGGCTATTCCCTCCTTTATCAAATAGTTTGCAGCTCCTACAATATCTATCACTTCTTTATTGCCCCAATCGCCAAATATAGATTCAGTATATGCAATACCTCTTCCGCTGCTGCCGCGATAGTTTACTGCAGCAACAGCATAACCAGCTGATGCATAAATCTGCCTGGTTAAATCAAACTCAAATTCATCCTGCGATACCGGGCCGCCATGTATAAATAATATCAACGGCAGCTTTTGTCCTTTCGTCGCATTGGCTGGACGATAAAGCAATCCCGAAACAATCGTCCCGTCTTTACTTTTTGATTTGAATCCTTCAACAGCCGCTAATTGTAAAGGGGCCAAAAAAGAATCCTGCACATTAGTTAGTCTTCGCAGGTTGTTTTTTTCGAGTGCATAAATTTCCAGCGGAGTTTGCGGGTCACTCATCGTCGTTACCCAATGACCATTTTGCATTTCCAGGTCGGCAAAACTTTTGTCGCCTTCTGTAATCTTTGTCGCCTGGCCACCCGGTACGGCAAACGATACAACATTACACTGCCTGTCATCTTCCATCAACACAGATATTGATTGCCCATCTGTGCTCCATCTCGGGTTTCGTACAGGCCTGTCCGTTTGTTTGCTTAAAAGTTTTGGCTCACCGCCATCCTTTGAAATGACGGCGAGATAATTTTCACCATACATTGTAAACGCTCTGTCGCTACTGCTTTGCAGGTAAGCGATCCATTTACCATCCGGACTCCATTGCGGGTTGACATCATTGCCCGGCCAGGCTGTCAATTTTTTCATGGAGGCACCT
>Ga0207645_10000265_pt1 | contig 43245 bp, 43 predicted proteins | sample KBSM53metaG_FD_184331 | JGI IMG/M metagenome (GOLD analysis project Ga0207645, IMG submission 184331) | Miscanthus rhizosphere microbial communities from Kellogg Biological Station, Michigan, USA - KBS M5-3 metaG (SPAdes) (version 2) | ecosystem: Host-associated > Plants > Roots > Rhizosphere >...
CGAGAGGCCAGGTAGCTCAGTTGGTAGAGCACGTGACTGAAAATCACGGTGTCGCTGGTTCGATTCCGGCCCTGGCCACCAGATTTCCTAATAAATTCAGCACACAAAAATCCTTCGCGGTGGACCAGCCGCGTCCTGGGGTCACACACTGCAGACGTTCTTGAAGCGGAGGAGTGTGACACCGTGGCTCGGCGTTCAGTCATGTCGTCCGTGTCCACCGACCGCGTCCGCGATTGTCTGACTTATCCAGTCCTGCGCCTCCTTCGTGTCGACACGGGCGCGATCGTCGTGTGTGAAGCAGGCATCGCCGCCGTCGCCATCGCTCGCCACGGCGACCACGCGCTCGCGCCATCGGCTCGCGAAGGGCTGATCGTCGAAAAACGTCTTTGTCAGCTTAGAACCGGATGCTGATGCCATCAATTTGTACCGGTTCAGTGACGGAATGGGGCAACGGGTAGGAACGCTGCCCTTCCGTGTGTCACGAATAGCTGAACTCGGCGGGATGACGGTCTCGCGGGACGGTCGCTGGGCGCTGGTGAGCACGACGGACGTTTGGGAAAGCGACATCATGGTTGCAGACGCCGTGCGGTAGCCAGATCGCCATCTTGCCTCGGAGAGTTTCTGCGCAGGCATCGCTGAATCGAATCCGGACCGAGAGCGTGAATGTGTTCGCGCTCCAGCTCGTGCAGTCTCGTCATCCGACTTACCCGTGAGCTTCAGCTGGGCAAGCACCAACTTCCGCGTCACACAACGAGCGTGTAAGTAACTTCACGGATTCGCTCCTCCGGTATTTCACGGATATGGATGTGCCATCTGCGCGGCCATTCTGTGAGCAACCGAGCAGTCACCTCCAACCTCGCATTTTCGTTGGCACTCTTGGGGATTTCCCTTACTGCGATATCGCAAGCCTTGCGGTAGCATCGGGCAGCCGTCACCCACGCGTCGTCGCCATGTCAGAAGGTCGTATGCCTCATCTTCCGGAGCTCCGAGGTGGACTCCTCAACGATCTGGTTGCCATCGAGCAACGGATCGCGCGCAGCACCGCGGAGTCTGCGGACGACTCGCTCGATCGGAGTGAGAAGCGTTATCGGCATCTGGTCGAAAACAGCCTCGGCTTGATCTGCACGCACGATCTCGATGGGATCGTGCTCTCCGTCAACCCCGCCGCAGCCAACTCCCTCGGATACGAACCACGAGACGGCATCGGCCGAAACCTTCGCGAGTTCCTCTCACCTGGCACACGCCATCGATTCGATAACTACCTGGCGCGTATTCGTGAGAACGCTCACGACAGCGGCGTGATGCGCGTCGTCCGCAAAGACGGCACCGAGCGAATCTGGCTCTATCGTAATGTCCTATACGCCGAGCCCGGTGTGCGCCCGTACGTGCTTGGGCACGCCATCGACGTGACTGAACGCGCCGCGGCGGAAACCGCGGTTCGACGAAGCCAGCTGCAGACGCTCGAAGCGACGAGCAGACTCGCGGGTCGCGTGGCCCATGCGTTCAACAATCTGCTGACCGTGATCATCGGCAGCACCGAGATGCTCCTCGCCGACGAGTCAGCGAACGAGAAGACTTGCGCACGTCTCGATGCCATCATGCGCGCGGCTGCGCGCGGCGCCACCGTCACGCGGCAGCTCCTCGCCGTTGGCCGTCAGCAGCCGATCGACCGCACGGCGCTCGATCTGAACGCAGTCGTGACGAGGCTCGAACCCGCGCTGCGGCATGTCATTGGTTCGAAGGCGATCCTGACACTGCGGCTCGACCCGGCCCTTCCATATATCGATGGCGATTCGGCTCAGATGGAGCAGGTGCTCTTGCATCTGGCTGGCAACGCCGCCGAGGCGATGACCGAGGGCGGATCGATCGTGATCGAAACCGCGACGACGCTCGCTGAGGAGGTTCGCGCGCGTAATCACCCGGATTCAGATCCCGGCGAGTACGTGTGGCTGACGGTGCGCGATACGGGACGAGGCATGGACGCGCACACCCGGGATCATCTGTTCGAGCCATTCTTCACGACGAAGTCAGGAGGGTTCAGCGCCGGCCTCGGGTTGCCCGTCGTGTACGGCATCGTCCATCAGCTTGATGGCACGATTGGCATCGACAGCGAGGTGGGCAAAGGCACGGCGGTGACCATCGCGCTGAAACGAGCGGCCGTCCACGGATCACGTGAGGCAGCGAAGTCGACAGGCGATGACGACGAGAAGGCGGCGCCGACGATCGTGCTCGTCGATGACGAGGATGACGTCCGCGCAGTCATGCGGTCGGTGCTGCAACAAAAGGGCTACGTGGTGCTCGAGGCGTCAAGTGGGGGAGATGCCATCCAGTTGCTCGCCGATCATTCAGGATCGATCGACATGCTCGTGACGGATGTATTGATGCCTGGTATGAGCGGCCCTGAGTTGTACGAGCATCTCGAGCGTCGGCATCCCGGCTTGAAGGTCTTATATGTCTCCGGTTACGCGGACGATGCGTTCGGTCGCGAGCCCGGCCGCGGTGCGGCACTCCTCTCCAAACCGTTCTCGCTCGAAACACTTGCCAAGCGAGTGCAGGACGAACTAAGTAGCCTCTGACTCTGACCGTTGCCGGCTCGGCCCAGGGCCCGCGCTTGTTCCACAACGCCTTTGCGCCTATGTAATAAGGGACCGAACGAGAGAGGATGGCCCATGCCTGCTTCTTTTTGCGTCGCCTCCCCCCATCTCCAGTCTTCTCAACAACCTCCGTTTGCGACCCCGACTAGTATGATGAGCTAGCTGCGTAAAAATTTTACGCCAAATTTTTTGCAGCTCAGTTTTAAATTCATACACAAATCGAGCCCTCTTGTGTTACCTTTTTTTTGCCGATACTCAAGGTAGACATACTCGTTCCCGCCAACGCTCCTCCAGGGCAATTGGTGATTTTTGGACGGACGTCTAGAAAGAGGGCCTCATCCTTATGCGCTCTCGTTGTCGCTTGCTGCGAGAAACAGCACTGATCGCGCAAATCGCGCAAATCGTATTTCTCGTGTCGTTCTTTACGCCCAGTCTTTTCGCAGACGAGCGTGTGAACTCTGATGCTGTGATCGAAGGGAGGCTCCAGTCTCTGGTCGAGAATCTCAAGTCTCGAATGCAGATCACACCGGCGGTGGCGGTAACGATTGTGCCTAGCAATGCCCTGATGATGTCGGTCGAGGCCCCGACGGATCCGAAGAAGGCGTTCACACTGAGTATCGACGCCAATTTTCTCGGCACGCTGAGCCACGACGAGCTCGAGGCTGCGATCGCGCACGAGCTTGGCCACGTTTGGATCTTCACTCACCACCCGTACCTGCAGACCGAAGAGCTTGCCAATCAGATCGCCATGCGGGTCGTTACCCGCACTAGTCTCGAGCACCTTTACGCCAAAGTGTGGGAACGGGGCGGCACGAAGGGTGATCTGGCGCGCTTCCTCGGCGAGGCGCCGCCTGCAGCTGCCGGGCTGGCTACCGACTCAACGCGCTAGCACAATTTACGCACCCGATCGCACGGTCGCGTGAAAGAGTTACGCGACGTGTGTCTGCTTGAGTTTTATCGATCTCGTTTTATTGCGACACAAACGATTGGCACGCACTTCGCCCAGTCGCGGGCGGAGGTCCAATCATGCAAATGACGACTCGTGGAATTGTCACGATGCTCGGTTCACTCGCGTTCGTGGCCACGCTCAGCCTTTCAGCGCTCGCACAGGAGCCTGCGCCTCGATCTCCCGGGGCTCCGGGAGCCCAGGCGCCGCCGGCGTCGCCGGGAGGTGGTCAGGCGCAGAAGCCGGAAACGGCCAAAGGAGAATTGAAGTCGGTCGATACGGCAAAGATGACGCTGACGCTCGCGAACGGACAGACTTTTCAGTTCACCAGCTCGACGAAGGTGACCGGCGCGCAGGGTGGTGTTGCTGGACTCGCGTCCATGTCTGGTCGGGAGGTCACGATCGATTATGAGACGAAAGGCGCGGACCGCATCGCCACGATGATCACAGTCTCGGCAGAAAAGAAATAGCGCTCTGCCGGAGACACAGCACGGGGCAGTCGAGGCCGTCTGGCGTCGACGCCCGTGCTGATTCAATCCGTTTACACATCGCCTCGAACGGCGTTCACCCTAGACAGCCGCGACTTCGGCCTCGCGCAGCAATCCCAGATCGCGGCGCACGCGGTCTTCGATCGTCTGACGGATCTCGGGGTTCTCTTTCAGGAACTGCTTCGCGTTCTCCCGACCCTGTCCCAGCCGGTCGCCGTTGTAAGCGAACCACGCCCCGCTCTTTTCAACGATGCGCTTCTCGACGGCGAGGTCGAGCAGGTCGCCTTCGCGCGAGATGCCTTCGCCGTACATGACGTCGAACTCCGCTTCGCGGAAGGGAGGCGCCACCTTGTTCTTCACAACCTTCACGCGCGTGCGGCCGCCCACGACCTGATCGCCGTCCTTGATGCTCGCGATGCGACGGATGTCGATGCGCACTGACGCATAGAACTTCAGCGCGCGTCCGCCGGTGGTCGTCTCGGGGTTGCCGAACATCACGCCGATCTTTTCGCGCAGCTGATTGATGAAAATGAGCGTCGTCTTCGACTTCGAAACGACGCCGGTGAGCTTGCGAAGCGCCTGCGACATGAGACGGGCCTGAAGGCCCATCTGCGCTTCGCCCATCTCACCTTCGATCTCCGCCTTGGGAACCAGCGCGGCAACCGAGTCGACTACGACGACGTCGACACTGTTGGATCGGACGAGGACTTCGACGATTTCGAGCGCTTGCTCGCCGTTGTCGGGCTGCGAGACCAGGAGGTTCTCCAGATCCACGCCGAGCTTCTGGGCGTATTGCGCGTCGAGCGCATGCTCAGCGTCGACGAAGGCGGCCATGCCGCCGGTCTTCTGGGCCTCGGCGATCACCTGCAGCGCCAGCGTCGTCTTACCGGACGACTCCGGCCCGAAGATTTCGATCACGCGGCCGCGGGGGAGGCCGCCCACGCCGAGCGCGTAGTCGATGCTGATCGAGCCAGTGGAAATGAACTCGATGGGCGCAATCGCGTTGCGCTGGCCCAGGCGCATGATCGAGCCCTTGCCGAATTGCTTTTCAATCTGTCCGACGGCGATGTCGATGGCTTTGTTACGTTCTTTCAGGTCGTCGAGCGGCATGCGATCTCCTTGGCGTTGGCCGTGTATGAGTAGGGTGGCTTGGTGGTGTGACAGAGAAGGTCACGGCCGGGGTTGATCCTAGGAGCGTGCCGCGCGAAAGTCAAGCGAAAATCAGCGTATTCGAATGGGCATCAGCCCAACAATGTCAATCAGTTACAGGCACAGGGGACTTTCGCCTCCTGCTCAGGATTCGGCACGATTTGCTGTGGCCAAAACGGGCGAATGTTGGAATTATCTACAGCCGCTCCACAGCCACCGCCACGCCATTTCCTCCACCAAGGCAGAGTGCCGCGACGCCTCGTTTGAGGTTCCGTTGCTGGAGCGCATAGAGAAGCGTGGTGAGGATCCGCGCGCCGCTAGCGCCAATCGGATGTCCGAGCGCGACGGCGCCGCCGTTGACGTTCACGCGCGCGGCGTCGATGCCCAGTTCGCCCAGAACCGCCACGAGTTGGACCGAGAAGGCCTCGTTGATCTCGAAGAGATCCACGTCACCCAGCGACCAGCCTGTTTTTTTGAGGAGCCGCTTGATGGCGTCGACTGGCGTCATGAGGACGTTCTTCGGCGCGAGTCCGCTGGTAGCCTGACCCACAATGCGAGCGAGCGGTTGGACACTCAGTTCGCGAGCACGCGTCTCCGACATCACGACAACTGCGGCGGCACCATCATTCACAGGTGGCGCGTTGCCCGCCGTCACCGTGCCATCGGCCTTGAACGCAGGACGCAGCGCAGCCAGAGCCTCCATCGAGGATTCGGGACGAATCGATTCGTCCCGGTCGAAGACGACGGGAGCACCTTTCTTTGCCGGGATGCTGACCGGCACGATTTCCGCGCGAAAACGGCCTGCAGAAGTCGCATCGGCCGCCTTGCGGTGACTGTTGAGCGCGAAGGCGTCCTGGGCCTCGCGCGTGATGCCGAAGTCGACCGCCACGACTTCACCCGCGTTCCCCATGTGCCAGTCCTCGAACGTGCACCACAAGCCGTCATTGATCATTGAATCGACAGCCTGACCATGACCGAGTCTGAGCCCCTCGCGCGCGCCGGCGAGCAGGTAGGGACAGTTGCTCATCGACTCCATGCCACCGGCGACGACAACGTCCGCATCGCCTGCCGTAATGCCTTGCGCCGCCAGCATGACGGCTTTGAGCCCCGAGCCGCACACCTTGTTGATCGTGAGTGCGGCAACACGATCGTGCAGCCCGCCTCGCAGCGCTGCCTGCCTGGCTGGTGCCTGGCCCTGGCCCGCCGAAACGACGTTGCCCATGATGCATTCTTCGACGACCGCCGGGTCGACGCCGGCACGGGCGACGGCCTCGCGGATCACGATGGCGCCGAGTTGCGGGGCAGTGAAGGGCTTCAACGAACCGAGGAACTTGCCGGTTGCGGTTCGAACGGCGGAAGCAATGACGACGTCCATCTTTCGATTTTAAAGGAGTGTTAACCGTCGGGCAGGGACCGCTGTTGTATCGTCAGCGGCCTGAGACGTCGCAGGAGGGCAGAATGGGTGAAGAAGTCATAATCGTCCCGTCGTTGTTCCTGATGATCGGCTACGTCTTTTACGTGATCGCCAACGCGTTCACGCGACGGCAGGAGCTCAGGTCCACGACGGAATTTCAGTCGAGGCTGCTCGAGCGCATGGGCAGCGTTGGGGAGTTCAGCCAGTTCCTCAACACGCAAGGCGGCCAGAAGTTCCTGGGATCGGTCTCCTCCGAACCGGGCGGTGCCGCGCACCAGCGCGTTCTGCGGGCATTTCAGTCGGGCATCGTCATGTTGTGCCTCGGCATTGGAATCTTCCTGTATCTCAGCTTCGTCCATGTCGGGATGGACACCTTTGAAAGCGTCGGATTCGTTGGCACAGTGTCGGCAGCGGTCGGTGCAGGTCTTCTCACATCCGGTTACGTCTCGCTGAAGCTGTCGCGGCGCATGGGCCTCATCAACGGGAACGCGCACGTGCCTGCCACCGGCGAAATCGCTCGCTCGGCCTAAGGTGCTGCACTGACCGAGGTCGAGTTTGCGCGGTTCTATGAGCGAACGGCACGCCCGCTGTGGGCGTACGTCTACCGGGTCACTCGTCAGGCCGGCGACGCGGACGATATCGTGCAAGACGCTTTCTGTCGTCTGCTTCGAGCGGACGTCGAAGGCCTCGACGATGAGGAGTTGCGCCGTTATATCTTCAGGATTGCGGGGAACCTGATAATCGATCGCTGGCGACGCGCCGAACGCGAGACGTCGTGGCTGGCTCGTCTGCGCGGCGAGCCTCGAGTGGACCCTTCTCCCGAGCAGGACGACCGCGTGAGCCAGGAATTCGCAGAGCTCGCGCCCCGCGATCGGGCGCTCTTGTGGCTGGCATACGTCGAGGAGCACAATCATCAGGAGATCGCCAGCGCCCTTGGACTCGCTCGAGGAAGTGTGAAGGTTCTGCTCTCACGCGCCCGCACCCGGTTGCGCAAGCTGCTGGTGACCAAGGGGCTCACGGCGAGAGCGTAATATGGGAACCCAGATCATGATTCAGAGATGGTTCGATCGGCATGCCGCTCCGGATGATGACGAGGTCATCGTCGAGTACATGGGGAGGCTCGCCAACACTGTCCCGTCGCGGCTGTCGCAGGTGCCGAATCCCGACGTGTTGTGGGTGAAGGCGCAGATGCTGCGGCGGTGGGACGCAGAGCGGAAGGCTCAGGCGCCACTCGACGTGATGGAGCCGATACAGATTGCGGCCGGACTCGCGGCGGCGGCCGTGCTGTTTGTGTGGTCGTTGCCGTCGCTGGTTCAGGCGCTCTTCACGTCGATATAGCGAACCACGCGCTCGCCCAGCAGGTAATCGAGCCGCGACCTGATGAGCGCGGCCGAGCGTTCGACCTCCCGTCGCCAGGCCGCGTCTTTCGCGTGCACCCGCAGAATCCCGTCGCTCCAGTTCACGGAGGTCGCATGATCGATTGCCGGTCCCACGGCGCTGCGCCACGCGAACGCGACCTTTTCCGGAGTCAGCGGAGCTTTGCGAACAATCGCTGCGACGGCTTCCGGTATGACCTGGCGTACGGGAATCACTCGGAGATCTTACGCTGTCAACTCCCAACTCCCAACTCCCAACGGCCAATCCTCATGCGAGTTTGAATTGAAGATGAGTTCGTGCTCCAATGCCCCTTGAAATGTCGAAGCGGATTGTCTTTGGTCTGGCACTCGCGGTTGCCGTGTCGGCGCTGGCCAGCCCCGATGGGCGCGTCGCCGCACAGGGGTCGGATTCGGCTGATCCCTGCAATATCCAGACAACCGAGCGCGTCGTCGCCGTCGGCGACGTGCATGGAGCGTTCGACAACTTCGTTGCGATTCTGCGCGCGGCGCAGGTGATCGACGATCGCAGCCGGTGGAGCGGGAAGAAAACCGTACTCGTCCAGACCGGTGACGTTCTCGATCGCGGTCCGGACTCACGAAAGGCCATCGACCTTCTGCGGCGCCTGGAACGGGACGCGCAACGCGCAGGCGGACGGGTCGTGTCGCTGCTCGGCAACCATGAGCTGATGCGCCTGGTCTCCGACTGGCGATACGTGAGCGCCGGCGAAATAGAAGCATTCAAGAACGGCGACTCGACCCGGCTGCGTGAGCAGGTGCTGACGGCACTCAGCGGGCAGGCGGCACAGCGCGCCAAGGCGGAGGGAAAGGAGTTCGACGAAGCCGCGTACCGAGAGCAGTTCCTGAAAGAAATTCCTCTCGGCATGATCGAGTTGCGCCAGGCATTCGGTCCAGAGGGTGAATACGCGCGCTGGATCAAGGAGCGTCCGACCGTTGCCAAGATCAACGGCGTACTGTTCCTCCACGGCGGCATCAGCCCCGAGATGGCGCCCCTTGGATGCGAGGGCATTAACGCAGCTGTCGCAAAGGAACTTGCGAATCTGCCGCCGCCCGAACAGGCGGCGTCGCTCACTGCGGCCAGCGAGACCGGCCCGCTCTGGTATCGAGGATTGGCGCTTCAACCGGAAGACGAACTCGCGCCCGTGTTGCCGACCATTCTCGAACAGATGAAAGCGCGGGCGCTCGTCATCGGTCACTCGACGGTGCTGCCCGGGCGGATCGTCGCGCGCCTTGGCGGAAGAGTCATCCTGATCGACACGGGAATGGTTGGCGGAGAGTTCTACAAAGGCGGGGTGCCTTCGGCGCTCGAGTGGCAGGGCAGCATGCTGACGGCGATCTATCTCGATCGACGGGAGCCGCTGGCTGCGCCCGCGTTGCAGGCAGCCGCCGCCCCCGCCCCCGCTCCCGCTCCCGCATCACGTTGATCGCATGCCAGGCGGTTTAGACCGCTAGAACAGAACTGCGCCTTCACCGAGCTTCGCCGCGCGCTCCTCGAGCACCTGGACGATGCGATCGCGTCGCGCGAGGACAGCCTCGCGCTCGCCCTTCATAAGTGAGTCGCCGACCGCTTTCTCGATCGACTCCGAGGTGAGTCCCTTCAACCGCGCGAGCAGACCTCGATCGCAACGCGCCAGGTCGCTCGGCTTCATCAATTCCTTGCTCAGTCGAAACGCCCTGGTGTGATCGATGAGCCACATCGTCCAGTCGTTCGTCCACAGGATATTTCCCTGGTTGCGGTCGCGATTCTGAATCAACTCGTCCCAGATGCGCATGACCTGGATCTGCTGTGACGTGCGCAGCGGATCGGGACCCATTGTCTTCTTCTGGACCCGCCCTTTTTCGTCCATCTGGACATCGTCGACCCACCATGTGACGGCGGCCGTCTTTCCGTTGATGTCGCGCTCGACAGACATCGGCACCGTGTCGATTTCCAGGAGGCGGGCCAGTCGGTAGCCAGCGATGTTGTAGCGGTAGGTGTCCTTGAAATTGACCTCGGTGTGGTTCCCGGCCTCGAACACCGGCTTCGCAATATCCACGGTCTGCACGTGCGCGTCGTGCGTGATCTTGCCATCCGACATCTTGACGCGTCGCGAACCGGTTACACCGCCGCCTGCGTCGTTGGAATCGAGGATTCTCGCCTTCAGAAGGAAGGTCTCCATCTCGCCTGGCGTCAGCTGGCTGCCACTGACTTTCGTAGCCTGACCTGCGAATGCCAGTGACGCGGCAGAGAGACTGATGGCGATGACGACGATTGGGACTCTACGGAATGGATCCATGGACCGTCCTTTTCTCGATGTGGACGAGCTGGATTCTACGCGAAAAACGGGTGTTCCGGCTGACCGGCGGGCTGCGCCGATTCCTGGTTGCGGAGTCTCAGCACCTCCGTGAACAGGCTCTGCATCAAGTCAACGTTATCGGCCATCACGCCGAACAGGTCGTCGCGATCGAGGCGGAGGGCGCGCCCCTTCCCGGTGACCACGGCTCTCCAGCCCGATGGCGTGCCTGCCAGTGTGTCGGCGACGCCGAACATCGCGCCGGCCGACGCCAGAAGCGGTGCCTGGTCGGCCGATTCGAGGCGAAGCTCGCCCTCGAGGATCTGGTATGTCGCGGGAGCGGCGTCGACATCGAATAGGGTGGCGTCTGAGCTGAGTGTGACCTCGAAGGCGGAAGCCCGTAACGCCAGCAGGTGCGCCGCCGTCGCTCCTGCAAGCAGCGGGTCCTGCCGAAAAAGCCGCTCGCTCCTGCCCGAACCGGGTCTGCGGGCGCTCGCTTGGTACGGAGACACGCTCGTGGGGCGCAATCGATACGGTGACTGACCGAGCAAGAGCCTAAAGAGACTTTGTGCCATCAGGATGTTGTCCGACAGCATCGTCAGAAACACCGCGCTCGGAACACGGAAGCCGATACTGTGTTCGATGGCTCGGATGGTGTTCCTGAGCGGGATCCCCTGGAGCACTTCTTCGACGTTGACGACCGCGGGTGCGGTCAGCTCCTTGCCCGGCCCGGTTTCAGCAGTCGCCTCGAGCGCGCCTTCGAGCAGGAAAAAGACTTCGCTGGCCTGCTGACCCGCACGCGAGATTTCGCGTCCGGCCTGATGCCGAATCTCCTGGCCGACTTCGGCGACCCGGAAAACTTCGTCGATGGAAAGCGCGGCGAACACGGGCGTGACCCTGATGCGATCGACCAGCGCCACAACTGGAAGGCCATCGCCCGACTGTCCACCGTCGCGGCTGGCCCACAGAGCGGCCTCGCGCACGAACGTATTCTGCCGATGCGTGCTCACGTAATCGAAGTCGGACTTGAGCGATGCGAAGCGCGGTTGCGCCGCGAAATGGATCGCGGACGCGGCGATCACCGGGTCCTCGTCGTGAATGAGCTGTGCCAGCGTGTCCTCGATGTCGCGCGGACGGCTCCGTAACACCCCGTTCGCATAATGCACCTTCTCGCTGAGCGGGGTATCGTCGAGAATTGGCATGACGCGGCGTCGGACGACACCTCCGAGCAGGTTGTCGAGGTACTCGACGGCGGCTGCTCGTCGCCGCCGCTCGCCCTGTTCGATCGTGAAGCGGGCGGCCGCGACATCCTCGATGTGATAGAGCAGCCCCAGCAGGCGATAGATGCGATCGAGCGATCGCCGCAGTTTGTCTTCGAGCGCACGGCCAAGCAGCGAGTCACTGGCGTCGAGCGAGTCGCGCATCAAGTTGTTCTGGAGCGTGAGCCCGTTGTAGTAGCGCGACGTTTCCCTGATGACGGCTTTCTCCACTGTCTGACGAGGACACGACACAGACGGGTTCTCACGTCGCAGCTTCTCGATTGCCATGATGGCCTTGTAACGCAGGAAACCGTCAGGGTCGTCGAGAGCGGCGATCAAGGCGTCCATCGAACCGGACGTGCCGATGAGGGCGAGTGTCACTGGAATATGTCGACGGATCCAGAGCTGCTCGCGCGTGTCGGCTAATGAGTACGAGAGCAGCGGGACGATGTCCTCACCGTACCCTACCAGCGCTTCGCGTGCCTGTACTTTCAAGGCGCGATGACCGAGCCGCGACAGGAGGGCCGGCACGAAAAGCCCGTCGGAGGCTCCGAGCGCGCGCGCGCTCCTAATGGCCTTTCGAACCACGTTGATGTCCGCGTCGCTCAGGAGCGGCACGAGCAGGGGCCGGAAACGGGGATGCTCGATGCGGCCGAGAGCCGTTGCGGCCTCTTCGCGAGCCGGCGCGGCGACCTCGCGCGTGTCATTGATGATCCGTAGCAACGCGATTTCGGAGCTGTCGATGTCGTCGAGCCGCCCACTGTTCGCGAGCGCGATGGCTGCCGTCACGACCACGCGGGGCTCCGCGTCGTCCAGATGCCTGCGCAGGAGCACTGCGGCATCTTCGTGAGCGAAACCGGCCAATGCGTGAAGCGCGGCCGCGCGCACGTCAACGTCTTCGTCCTGCACCATGCGCTCGATCGTGCGAACCCATCGGCTCGCGATTGGTGAACCGAACGTCGCGATGACCCGCAGCGCCTTCGCGCGCACGCGCGGTGAATCGTGCTGGAGCAGGAGAGGCGTCACCAGGTTGCGCTTGTCGAGCGCATCGAGCAGGTCGATGGCGTAGAGCACGGCGCGTTCGTCCGGACTGGACAATTCCTCGACGAGCGCCTCGATCGTTGCCGCATCCGCGACATCGGTGCGGATGGTCGCGGGAGCGATGTCGCGCGACATGATGCTGGCTCGGAATGCCCGCAGGTACTCGCGCCACGCGATCATGGCCATCGCCACCCAGCCTGCCGTCACGAACAGGCTGGCGTAGCTCAGGTGCCGCCAGTCGAGATCGAAACCCCTCGGATGAATCAGAACGAGGATCAGCACGGCGGCGGCAGCCTTCGCAAAGCGATCCATCGTCACGTCGATGAACGGCTTGGCCCGGAAGCGCAGATCAGCAGGCAACGGCAGAAACAGCACTTCGCGAGTCGACTTGTCGACTGAGTACCGCAGAGTGGTGTCCAGCACTCGCGCGCCGGCCACGGCCCAGAGTTGCCCGGTGATCAAAATCAGCGTTGCGCTGGCGCCAAGGCCGATCGGCAGCAGGAGCAACGCCGCCGCGATGCCGAACGAACGGTGGATGCGGCTCGTGAGCAGAATCCCCACGACGAATCCGGCGAGCGAGAGGAAGATCGTGACCTGCGCGAGGAGAACGGCGATCGCGTTGGCGTCGATACCTTTGGCCTCGGCCGCCATGCTCAGTTGCTGATCGACCATTGCTGCTCCGACTGCAGCGAACGCCACGACTGCAGCCAGCACCCTCAAGTGCGTTGACTGTGCCAGGAGGCGGAGCGCTTCGCGCCCGCCGACGCCCCGTTCGTCGCTCGCCTCCACGTGCTGTCCGGCGTGCGGCAACCGGACAATCTGCAGCACGATGCCCGCACACAGGGCGAGAATGCCGGCGCTCACGAGGAGAAGGTTGTTGGCGCCGAACTCCTGGATCGTGATTGCGGTGATGGACGCCCCCAGCGCGCCGCCAAGGCAGGCACCGCCGCCGATCAGGCCAAAGAGCCGCTTGGCCTGCCTGGCGTCGTACACGTCGTTGGCGAGTGTCCAGAATTGGCTGATCAGCAGAACACCGAGAATCTGTCCAAAGAAGTAGAGCGCGACGGTGACCCAGACGGCCCCGGAGCGGAGCAGAACCCAGAAGATCAGGAGAAGCACCACGAGAACCGACTGCGAGATCGGAATCACGAATCGACGGGGGAGTCGCCGGATCGCGCTGCTGTACAGGTGCATCTGGACGCCGATGAGGATTGACGACGCCATCAGGACGTACGGCAGATTGTCAGAGCCGAGCTGGTCGATGAACTTCGACTTGAAGACCGGCTTGAGGATGTTGTGCGAGGTCATCGCCAGAAACGAATAGGCGAACATCAGCAGGGCAACGGTTCGTTCACCCTTGCGCGTATTCGTCAGGCGATCGACGACTCTCTCTCCGAACGATTCCATTGAAGTCTGCCGCTAACGGGCAAGCTTACCTCTGCGGCGCCATTCGTTCATGGCAGAATCGGGTGGATTGCCCGCGAGCGACCTAATTCTGGCGTCGGCCTCCCCCCGGCGTGCTGAACTCCTGACCGCCGCCGGCATTCCGTTCGAGATTCGTCCAGCCCACATCGACGAAGCGGCCCGGCCCGGGGAGGACGCACGGACGTATGCCTCCCGCGTGGCGGTCGACAAGGCCAGTGCCGTCGCCGGGTCCAGTCCGGGACGGCCGGTGCTCGCCGCCGACACGGTCGTCGTCATCGACGGCCTCATCCTCGGGAAGCCGGCCGATGCTGACGATGCGAAACGGATGCTTCGCCTGCTCTCGGGTCGCACGCACGAGGTCATGACGGCTGTGGTGCTGCTGGCAAATGACCCGGGGGGTGATGTCCGCGAAGGCCCACGAAAATCACCCCCGGGGTCTTTGTCGTATACAGCGGTAGAGGTCACGGCAGTTGAGTTCGTGCTCCTGAGTAGGCCGGAGATTGACTGGTACGTCGCGACTGGGGAGCCGGCGGACAAGGCTGGCGCCTATGCGATTCAGGGGCTCGCCTCGCGCTTTGTCACCCGGATCGAGGGTTCCTACTCGAACGTGGTAGGGCTGCCGGTGAGCCTTGTTTACATGATGTGCGCCCGGGCGGGAATACTGCTATCCTGACGAGTGTTTCCCTATTGAAAGTCCTTATCTATGAGCCACAAAGCCGCAAAGATCGGCGTTACCTCCCTGGTGCTCGCCACTGTTTTCGGAGTCCTGCTGTACACGACTCTCGGCGAGAGCATGCAGTACTACAAATACGTAGATGAGGTCGTTGGCAGCCAGGGCGACTGGACGGGCAAGAAGCTCCAGGTTCACGGGTACGTCGTCCCCGGCTCGATCGGCAAGAAACGAGACCGTCTCGAATATCGATTCGATATTCAGCGCAACGGCAAGACGATGCGCGCGTTCTACACGGGGATTGTGCCGGATACGTTCAAGGACGATTCCGAAGTCGTGCTGACCGGAATGTTGACGAAAGACGGGTTCATGGCCAACGACCTGACCGCGAAGTGCCCGTCGAAGTACGACGAGGCTACCGGCCCCGCCGTGAAACGGTAGGACTCATGTCATCCCTGGGCTATTACCTCCTGCTTGCCGCGTTCGTCGTCGGGGCGTATGCGACCGCGATCTCGGTCGCCGGGGCGCGGCGCCGGTCGCGCCCCTTGATCGAGAGCGGCATCGGCGCGTTTTATCTCCTGGCTGCCATCATGACGGCCGCCTCTTCGGTGATCGTCTACGCCTTCCTCACCGGTGATTACTCGATCAGGTACGTCCAGCGGTATTCGGATTCGGCGCAGCCGCTGTTTTACAAACTCACCTCGTACTGGGGTGGGCTGGACGGCTCGATCATGTTCTGGGTTTTCCTGCTGTCGATCTTTGGCAGCGCGGCGATCTACGTCAATCGGGAGCGACATCGGGAGCTGATTCCCTACGTCGTGGCGATCATCTCTGGCGTGGAGATGTTCTTCCTGCTCCTGATGGTCGTCCACAACAACCCGTTCGAGACCTACCTGACGCAGAACCCGACCGACGGAGCAGGACTGAACCCGTTGCTCCAGAACTTCTACATGGTGATTCATCCGCCGACGATGTACCTCGGTTTCGTCGGGCTCACGATCCCATATGCCTTCGGGATGGCCGCGCTGATCACCGGTTACCTGGACGACTCGTGGCTTCGCGCCGTTCGTCGGTGGACGATGTTCGCGTGGCTCTTCCTCTCGATCGGACTCGGCCTCGGAATGATCTGGGCGTACGAGGAACTGGGCTGGGGCGGGTACTGGATGTGGGACCCGGTCGAGAACGCGGGTCTGCTCCCGTGGTTCACGGCCACTGCGTTCCTGCATTCGGTCATGGTCCAGGAACGCCGGGGTATGTTGCGCGTCTGGAACGTCTCGCTCGTGATCGTGACGTTCTTCCTGACGCTCTTCGGCACGTTCATGACCCGCTCGGGCATCGTGCAGTCGGTCCACTCGTTCGGCCAGGATCCCGTCCTCACGCGGATGTTCACCGTGTTCATGGTCTCGATGCTGATCTTCAGCTTCGGATTCGTGATCTACCGGATGCCGCTGCTGCGCGCCAGGAACGAGCTCGACTCGTGGTTGTCGCGTGAAGCCGCGTTCCTGTTCAACAACTGGATTCTGTTGTTCTGCGCCCTGTTCGTGCTCTTTGCGACGATGTTCCCGACGCTCAGCGAAGCGATCACCGGTGAGCGCATCACGGTTGGACCGCCGTTCTTCAACCAGTGGATGATCCCCATCGGGTTGACGTTGCTGCTGCTGACCGGTATCGGTCCGCTGTTGGCGTGGCGCAAGTCGACGATTGTCAACTTGCGCGATCAATTCCTGTTTCCTACTCTGTGCGGCCTGCTGATTGGTGGGGGAACGATCGCCCTCGGCGTTCGGCTGTGGAGCTCGGGATTGTGCTTCGCCTTCGGCGGGTTTGTGGTCGGGACCATCACCCAGGAATTCTGGCGTGGTGCCCGCGTGCGCCAGCAGACGACGGGAACCGATCTGTTTACCGCTCTGATCGGGTTGGTGGGACGCAACAAGCGCCGCTACGGTGGCTACATCATTCACGTCGCCATCGTCCTGCTGTTCCTCGGCTTTGCCGGCGGCGGATTCAAGCATGAAGAATCCGCGTTGTTGAAGCCTGGCGAGGAAGTGCGTATCGGCGACTACGTCATCCGTCACGACTCACTTGCCGTCACCGACGATGGCCGGAAGCAGATGGTGACGGCCAACATGACGGTGCTGCGCAACGGTGTCGAGCTCACGAAGATGTACCCGGCGCGCTGGTTCTTCCGGAAGCACGAAGACCAGCCTACGACCGAGGTCGCCATCCGACGTTCGATCGCCGAAGACCTCTACGTCGTGATGCCGCAGTTCGACGCCAGCGAGCAGTCGGCGAACGTCGAGATCACGGTGAATCCTCTCGTGAATTGGGTATGGATCGGCTTCGGTCTCCTCGCATTCGGGACGCTGATCGCCCTCCTGCCTGAGACAGCCTTCGCATTCGCCATAGGCCGGGTTCCCGATACAGCGAGGACGGCGACCGCGTCGCTCTTGCTGCTCGCGATCGTGCTGCCCGCGGCGGTGCAAGCGCAGGACGGCTCTTCGGGGCGCACGAACAAGACCGCAATGCAGCGCGATATCGAGGGGAAAGTCATCTGCATGTGCGGGTCGTCTGGCTGCGTGCGGAGTCCGCTGAACAACTGTCCGATGCGTCCGGCTTGCCATGGCTACGATGGGCAGACCGCTCAGTTGCAGAAGCTCCTCAACGAAGGTAAAGGCCAGGACGACATCCTTACCGCGTTCGTGAAGGAGTACGGCACGGCAGTGCTGGCGATACCGCGCGGCGGCTTCAATTCCCTGTCATGGCTTCTGCCGTACGGGCTTGCCGGTCTCGGTCTGCTGATCCTGGTCGTCACTGCGCGACGCTGGTCGACACAGCCGGCCGCGGCCGCTGCGGGCAATGCGGACATGACCGTCGACCCCACGATCGACGCCCGCCTCGACGATGAGCTCAGAGACCTCGACTGAGTCGCAGCCCGCGTTCGAACCCTGGCAGCTGTTCACGCTTGCCGGCCTGATTGGGGCGACGATCGCAGTGTTCATGGCCCGCGGTGAATCGCCCGCCGCGGTCATCATGATCAGCCTGACCATTTTCGCCGCTGCTGCCGTCGGTATCGCGGCGCTCCGGACCTTTCTGCCGCTGACACAGAAAGCCCCGACAGATGCCGCGCGAATCCTGGGTGGCCGAACGCGTGCGGCGCTCGAGCGCGAGAAGACGCTGCTGCTGCGCTCGATCAAGGAGCTCGAGTTCGATCGGGCGATGGGCAAGGTGTCAGAGAAAGATTTCGTCGAGATGAGCGGCCGTCTCCGCGCGCGTGCGGTGAGGTTGATGCGGCAGCTCGACGCCGGCGCGGGATACCGAAGCGACATCGAGCGGGAGATTACGAAGAGGATTGGTCATCCGATGTCCGGGGGGTCCAAAGAACAGGACGCGGTCATCGCCGGGTCCACAAAGCAGGACCCGGCCTACGCTGCAGATCGGCAGTCTACCGAGGACGTAGGGCGGGTCTTGCTTTCTAGACCCGCCGTCACATGCGCGTCCTGCAATACCACCAACGACTCGGACGCGAGATTCTGCAAGCATTGTGGAGCCGCCATGGAGCGGCGAGCATGACAGCGCGTTTGGGCGTTGGGAGTTGGGCGTTGGGAGTTGTCATGGTGGCGATGTTGTCCACCGGCGCATTCGCGCAGGACATGCCCGATCCATCGCTGATTCATGGCCGCGCGATTCCGGCGCAGGAGCTGGCCAACGGCATGGTGACGGTGCGCGTCGTGCGCGAGGCCATAGGGAACAACGTGCCCGGGCAACAGGTAAGCGTGACAGTCGGAGGCGCGACGCGTACGGCAACGACTGACGCGCAAGGACGCGCTGAATTCACCGACTTGCCGAAGGGCGGGACGAACGCCATCGCCGAAGTCACCGTGGACGGTGAGAAGCTCGTGTCGCAGCCGTTCGCAGTGCCGGCCTCGGGAGGACTGCGTGTCATTCTCGTTGCCGGCATCGCAAAGGCCGCGGAGCGCAAGAAGCAGGAAGAAGCCGCTGCTGCCGCCGAGCCGCCCACGAAGGGCATCGTTGTACTGGGCGGGAACTCGCGCGTCCTGATGCAGTTCAACAACGATGCCCTGGATGTCTACTACATCCTCGAAATCGTCAACAGCTCCCGGACTCGGGTCGACACGGGTGGTCCGATCGTCATCGATCTGCCGCCGCGGGCAAGCGGCGCGACCGCTCTCGAAGGCTCCTCCAAGACGGCAACCGTCTCCGAGACCCGCATCACGATCATGGGGCCCTTTGCCTCGGGAACCACGACGGTGCAGGCGGCGTTCCGGATGCCGTACGACACCGGCGAGCTCACCATGAACCAGACGTGGCCGGTGGCGTTTCAGCAGGTCATCGTTGGCGTCCAGAAGGTCGGCGATCTCAAGATGTCGTCGGCGCAATTGACGCAGACAAGCGATGTCCGCACCGAGAACGGCGACGTCTTCGTGCTGGGAAATGGACCCGCGTTACCAGCCGGCGGCACGTTGACGGTGACGTTGTCCGGCTTGCCGTTTCACAGCCCGACGCCGCGCTATGTTGCGCTCGCGCTCGCCGGCGGTCTCCTCGCGTTTGGCGCCTGGTTGGCCTTCAGCGGCCGGGCACAAAAGGAGGATGCGCGGCAGGCGCTCATTGCCCGCCGGGACACGCTGCTCGGGCAATTGGCGCAGCTCGAATCCAAGCGCCGCTCGGGAGCAGCTGACGGAGAGGCGCAAGTCAAGCGTCGGACTCGCATCCTGGGCGAGCTCGAACAGATTTACGGCGAGCTCGACGAGGCGTACCCCGGACCGCAAGGAGGCGGCGAGGGCATCGCTGCGTGACGACGGCTTCGCGCCACGAGACCGTCGGCGGACGCGTCGATTTCGACGAAGTCTCAGCCGAGGACGTTTCCCGCCACTTCGGCCGCCGCCGCGCCGTTTCACGCGTGACCTTCCACGCGACACGCGGAACGATCCTCGGACTCCTCGGTCCGAATGGAGCGGGGAAATCCACCCTGCTCGCCATGCTGGCGACGCTGTTGAAGCCGTCGTCGGGCGCCATCCGCTACGGCACGTTGGATCCGACAGGTGGCGCGGCTCTCCGGGCGCGCATCGGTGTACTTGGACACGATCTGTTTCTGTATCCAGAGCTGACGGCGCGCGAGAACCTCGCGTTCTTTGCCGGACTCTACGGCATCGCCGACAGCGACGCGCGGGCACGGGCGGCGCTCGAGCGGGCTGGCCTCGACGCGCGCCGCGACGACCCGGTCGCCAGCTTCTCGCGCGGGATGCGGCAGCGTGTCGCGCTCGAGCGCGCGTTGATTCACGAGCCCCGGCTGGCGCTGCTCGACGAACCGTTCACGGGCCTGGATGACGCCTCGACGGGCGCGCTGCTGGCGCGATTGCGGGCGCTGCGCGACAGCGGCGCGATCGTGATCCTTGCGACACACGATCTCGACCTCGCCGAAGGACTCCTCGACCGCGCGCTCTTCCTTCGCGACGGCCGCATCGTCGAAACGCTGACCGCGCCGGGTGGATTGCGATCCACCTACCGGGCCGTGATCGGACGATGAGCAGCGGGCTACACTGCAGCACGCTTGTGTTGGGCGGCTCATGCCGACATCCAGATGACAATACGGCCGGTCTCACGAGGATCGGTGGTGGCGGCATCACCAACACAAGCGAGTTGTGCGAGTAGATGATGGTGCGCGCCGTCTGGCTGATCGTCCGGAAAGATCTGACTGTCGAAGTGCGCAGCCGTGAGCTCGCCTACACGACGCTGTTCTTCGCGGTCTCGTGCGTGCTGGTCTTCGCGTTTTCACTCGTGCAGGAGGGGAGAGCGGCCGAAGGCGTCGGGGCGGGTGTGTTGTGGCTGGCAATCATGTTCGCCGGAAACCTGGCGCTTGGACGAACCTTCGAGCGCGAGCGTCAATCAGAGACGCTGCGCGCGTTGATGCTGGTGCCAGCGCCGCGGCCGGCCGTGTATCTGGGAAAGCTCACCGGCATCGTCGTGCTGCTGCTGCTCACTGAGGCCGTGCTGGTGCCGCTGGTCGCGTTACTGTTTCAGGCCGAACTCCTGGCGCACCCGATCTGGCTGGTATCGGTGGTAGCCGCAGGGACGTTGGGATTCGCGGCGGTCGGGACGCTCTTTGCTGCGATGCTGGTGCGCGCGCGCAGCCGGGATGTGCTCCTGCCGGTCCTGCTGTATCCGATCACAGTGCCGGTCATCATTGCCGGGGTTCGCGGGACCATGGCCATCGCGCAACCTGACTTCGACGTCGAGGTCGTGCGGTTCTGGCTCTCGTTGCTCGCGGCCTTTGACGTCGTGTTCATTACGCTCGCGCTGTGGACGTTCGAGCCCGTTATGACAGACTAGAAGATGGTTGCCTAGTGTCCGCCTTTAGCCGGACCGAAGAGTCCTTATGCCCAAGTGGTTCAATTCAGCGGTTCTGGTCTGTGGCGTGATGTTCGCGATCTCGCCGCTCGTCATCGCGCAGGCACCGTACGAGTCGACCATGGGACTCGTGCAGAAGGTGTTCTACTACCACATGCCGTCGGCATGGATATTCCTCACCGCGAGCGTCGTCTGCGGCATCGCGAGCGCGCGGTTTCTCGCGACCGGGAAGTCCCGTCACGATCGCACGGCGCTCGCCGCAGCGGAGATGGCCGTGCTCTTCGGGCTGGTGACGCTCGTGACCGGACCACTGTGGGCGAGAAAGGCGTGGGGCACCTGGTGGGTGTGGGACGCTCGCATCACCTCGAGCCTCGTCGGATGGATGATCGCGTGGGCCTATCTAATCCTGCGGCAATACGGAGGTCCGGGTTCCGAAAAACTGGCGGCGGGACTGGCGCTTTTCGGCATGGCAAACGTGCCATTCATCTATGTCTCGGTGAACTACTGGCGCACGATACATCCCGCGACCACGGTCGTGCCGAAGCTCCCGTTCTCGATGGGGTTTCCACTCCTGTTCTGCCTCGCGGCGTTCTACCTCCTGATGTTTCTGCTGATGAAGCTGCGCGTGCGCGTCGCCGAGCAGCAGGCTCGCCTCGATGCGATCTACCTTTCACTGGACGAACAAGCGTGACCAGAACAATGCTTCGCGTGATCGCTGTGACTGTCGTCATCGTGTCCGGCTTCGGCCAGTCTGTGGTGGATCAGACCGTGGCCCTGTCGGCGCAAGAGCAGCCTAAACAGCAAGAGGAGTTCACTCCGATCGACCAGCTGCCGCCGCAGGAGCAATTACCGGCGGCGCCGTTGCTCGTCGGAGCGTACGTGTTCGTTCTGCTCACGCTGTTCGGCTACATGTTCATGATGTCGCGTCGAATGACGGTCATTCAGCGCGAAGTGGATCGCCTCGATAACGACATGAAGCGATCCGGCAGGAGCTGATGCCAACCGCCGCCCATTTCATCTACATTCCGGGCGTTCTGCTCGTGGGGATCGTCATCGGGTGGATTCTCGGTTCGCGCGCCGCGGCTGATGCCTATGCCGCGAAGCTGCGCAGGCAAGCTAGTAGAGGCGGGTCGTCAGACCCGCCTCGATGATGCGCGCCTTCGACGGCGGGGTTTAAGAACCCGCCGCTACCTGCCGATTGCTAACCGGTGTGCCAGGACTTCTGGCAGTCCGGCCGCGATGATCTTTGCCTGCGCTGTCGCAAGGTCGTAGGGAACGCGAATGACAGTCAGCGTTCGACTGGCGGTGTCGAGCATCCCGAACGCGGCTCGCGGATCGCCATCACGCGGCTGCCCCACCGCTCCGCAATTGACCAGGTACTTCGCCGCATCGTCGAGCAACAATCGGAACATCTCGCCGCGCGGCGGGGCGACGGGATGGTAATCGGTATCGAACTTGTACACCGCAGGTACGTGCGTGTGCCCGAAGAGACAGAGTGTACGCTCGGCGACGAGCAGCGCTCGACGGGCATCGAGGTCGTCGAAGATGTACACGTCTTCGTCGAAAGGCGACCCGTGACAGATCTCTACCCACGAATCGATATTGACCGGCCCGGCCGGTAATGCCGCCAGCCATGCACGGTTGTTCGGCGTGAGCTCCGCGGCAGTCCACGTGATCGCGTGCTTGGCGAGGTGATTGAACGCCTCGACGTTCTCGATGCCCGCGCCGACTTTGTCGTGATTGCCTCGAATGATCGTCGCCGACCGAAGCTGGCGGACACGGTCGATGACGGCGTTGGGATCGGCGCCGTAGCCCACCAGGTCGCCCAGGACGAGCACCGCGTCATGTGGGCCGGCCTTGGCGAGCGCAGCTTCGAGGGCCTCGAGATTGGCGTGCACGTCGCTGATGACGAGATATTTCATAAACTCAGTGCGTCCAGCGACGCCCGACCCGATCGCCAATGCGAAGCCGAGGACATAAACTCAGTGCGTCCAGCGACGCCCGACCCGATCGCCGATGCGAAGCCAAGGCTAGAAATCCACCCATTCGAGCAGTCGTCCCACTACTTCCGCTACCGGGCGCGTGGCATCGATGCGCACGTGCGCATGCGCATATGCGAGTTGACGCCGCGCGTACAGGGTCTCCATCTGCGCGCGATCCGCTGCCAGCGGCCGCCGGCCGTCGGCCGGCACGCGCTTGATCACGTGCTCGAGCGGCAGATCGAGCCATGCTACGGCACCATCCGCCAGCATCAGAGCCCGATTGTCCGCCTCGACGAACGTTCCGCCACCCGTCGCGACGACGACGTGCCGCAGCGACAGGAGCTCGCCCAGTGCCATTCGTTCCAGTTGCCGAAAGTATGGCTCTCCCTGCTGCGAGAAAATCGACGCCACACTCCGGTGCTCCCTCGCCTCGATGCGCTCGTCGATATCCTCGACGCGCCAGCCGGTGCGTCTGCCAAGCGCCCGGGCAACCGTTGTCTTGCCCGCTCCCATGAAGCCGACAAGATACAGCTTGTCGGCCTTCACGCGCGCAGTGATTCGAGCACGGAAAAAAATTCCGGGTAAGACACCGCTGCGGCTCCGGCATCGTGGATGACCGTAGGTCCCGAGGCGCCGAGGGCGGCAATTGCAAACGCCATCGCCAGCCGGTGATCGTGCCGAGCATCGACTTCGCCACCTTTCAGGCGCCCGCGCCCGGAGATGTGAAAGCCATCGGGAAACTCCTCAATCTCGCCACCCATCCGCCGGAAACCGTCGGCCAGGGCCGAAATCCGGTCGCTTTCCTTCACCCTCAATTCCCCGGCGCCCGTGACGTGCAGTTCGCCCCCATGCGTGGCGAGCGCACCCAGAACGGGCAATTCGTCGATGACCCCGGGCACTTCCCGGGGCGCGATCTCGGTTGCCGCCAGTCCGCCGTAGCGAACGGTAATGGTTCCGACCGGTTCGCCCGGGCCCTGGGTGCGGTCCTCAATCGAGACCTGTGCGCCCATCCGCCGCAGGATGTCGATGATTCCTGTCCGGCTCGGATTGAGCCCTACGCCGTCTATAACGATCTCCGACCCCGAAAGCGACGCGGCCGCCACCATCCAGAATGCGGCCGACGATATATCACCGGGCACTGCAAGCTGCCGGGCCGTCAGGCGCTGACCACCCTGGATTCCGATGCCCTGTGCATCCTGGTGCACTTCGACACCGAACGCCGCAAGCGCCCGCTCCGTATGATCTCGCGTGGCCGTAGATTCGCGTACGCGCGTCACCCCCTCCGAATGCAGGCCGGCGAGCAGAACGGCGCTCTTGACCTGTGCGCTCGGCACCTCGGGCTGGAAATCGATTGGCACGGGAGAGGCCAGGCCGTCTATGGTCAGCGGCGGTCGCCCGTCGTTGGAGGCCACGCGCGCGCCCATTCGCTCGAGCGGCACGATCACTCGCCGCATCGGCCGGCGAGAGAGCGAGTCATCCCCGATCATCGTCGCTCGAAACGGGTGGGCCGCCAGGACGCCGGCAAGCATCCGCATCGTGCTTCCCGAATTGCCGGCATCGAGTGGCGTTGACGGCTGGCGAAGTCCGCCCAATCCTCGACCGGTGATGCGAAGGCTCAGCCCTTCGGGGGTACGCGCGACTTCCTCCACGGAGGCGCCCAGAGCGCGCAGGCAGTCGAGCGTCGACCGGCAATCACCCCCGGTGGAGTAGCCGTGAATCGACGATGTGCCATCGGCCAGAGCCGACAGCAGGCCGTAGCGATGCGAAATCGACTTGTCACCGGGCGGCCGAACCCGTCCCCGTACTCGCGATGTGGGAAGTACTGTGACGGTCAGCGGCGAGGACATCTCAATAGTTTAGACCGTTTATGCGGCCCCCAATGTGCCCCTGGACCCGCTGTGATTGCACGCAACGGTGCATGCCTCGCGGAGCGCTTAGCTGAATCAGCCCGTAGGCCGCTATAATTTCCCTTGGCGAGGCGCATGACGCAGCGGAAAACAGTCTGTCTAGATTTTTACAGCACCTACGAAATGCTCGACTTCGTGCAGGTGGCAAGCGATCACCTCGGACGGCTGGCCGGACTCGATGACGATTCCCTTCATTGGGTCGGGGTCGCGGTCCGCGAATCGGTGATCAACGCCATCAAGCACGGGAACCGCGACGACGAGCGCAAACACGTGTACGTCGAGTTCACGCCTTTGAGCAACTCGACTCCCGCTGGCATAGCCATCCGCGTGCGCGACGAAGGTCCCGGGTTCGATCCCGCAAACATCCCTGATCCCCTGGCGCCGGAAAACGTCCTCAAGGCGAGCGGCCGTGGCATCTTCATCATCCGGACCTTCATGGACGAGATGCGGCTGCAGCGGGCGCCGGAAGGCGGGATGGAAGTGGTGATGGTCAAGCGCGTGACTACCGCCGAGCACACCGAACCGGGTTCTCCGTCTTCGCAGCTCTAGCACGACGCGATTTTTGGATTTGTGATCGTCGAATCACTAATCAAAAATCCTCAAATCAATAATGTTCGTCTGCCCGGATGACTACACCCGATCCTGTGTTCCTCGCCACTGCTGTGGAGATCGTCCTGCGGTCTGGCGAGATCCAGATGTCGCGTCGCGAATCTGGTTTCAGTATCAACAAGAAAGGAACGATTGACCTGGTGACGGAGGTCGATCTGGAATGTGAGCGGATGTGCCGCGCCGTGCTCGCGGAACGTTTTCCGGATCACGACATCCTCGCTGAAGAACTGAGCAGCGGTCCGGCACAGGTGGCCTCGTCACATTACCGCTGGGTGTTCGACCCGCTGGATGGAACGACGAACTACGCCCATGGACTGCCGGTATTCTGCGCATCGCTGGCGCTTGAAATCGATGGGCAGGCGGTGGCGGGAGCCGTTTACGACCCGACGCGAAAGGAACTCTTCACCGGCGAGCGCGGTGCGGGAGCTTTCCTCAACGGCACGCGACTGCAGGTGTCTGAGACCGGCGCACTTCTCGACGCGCTGCTGGTGACCGGCTTTCCGTATGACGTGCATCAGAAGCTCCAGCCCCTGATCGCGATGTTCGGCGCGTTCCTGGGTCAGGCGCGAGCCGTGCGCCGGCTGGGCTCAGCGGCGCTCGATCTCTGTTATGTCGCGGCGGGCCGTTTCGACGGCTTCTGGGAACAGAGTCTCAGGCCGTGGGATGTCTCGGCCGGTGCGCTCATCGTCGAGGAAGCGGGCGGACGGGTCACAGGCATGGACGGGACTCGATTCGACCCCGCCGCAGCACACCTTGTCGCATCTAACGGACGCATCCACCAAGCCATGCTGCGAGTGATCGACGAGCAGCAAGGCCAAAGGTCAAAAGTCACAGGTCAAATGTAAAGTTTGTGGGTGGCATCACACCTGCAGTTTCGCTTCGCAAGCTCGATGTCTCGAGCTTCGGAGAGACGCCATGCTGCAGAGAACTGTGACCAGCGCCGTGCTGGTCTTCGCGGCCATCCTGACGTGTGCGCGGCCGGCACATGCGCAACAAACTGTGAATTTCACTCTCGGATATTTCGTACCACTCAAAGATGACGCGCGTACGTCCGGGGATGTGATCAACATCAATCAGTCGTTTCTGGCCTTCGATCCCGATGAATTCGGAGGCGCATCCATCGGTGGAGAGTGGCTCGTCGCGCTCGGAAGGTTCTTCGAAGCGGGTGCCGGTGTCAGTTACACAGGACAGACCGTCCCCAGCGTGTATCGCGATTTCATCGACAGTGATGGCACCGAGATCGATCAGGATCTCGAGTTGCGGATAGTCCCGATCGCATTCACGGTCCGCTACGTGCCATTCGGTCAATCCACGCCGCTGCAGCCGTATGTCGGCGGCGGGCTTGGCGTCATCAACTGGCGTTACCGGGAGTCGGGAGAATTCGTCGACTTCGGTGCGGGTCGCGTGATCTTCGAAGATACCTTCGAGGGGACGGGCACCTCGACCGGGCCGATCTTCGTAGGCGGAGTTCGGTTCGCGGGCCGACGTCTCACCGCCGGTGGTGAAATTCGATATCAGCACGCGGAAGGCGATCTGCCAGATGATTTTGCCGGTTCCAAGATCGATTTAGGAGGGTGGACGTACACCGCGACCGTCGGGCTGAGATTCTAAACTCGGGATCCGGGACTCGGGCATTCATACTTCGTAGTTCGGCGGAGCAGCTCGACGCCGCGACTATAATCTTTCCTGCCCCGATCCCGAGTCCCGGATCCCGATCAACCGTGCGCGCCTTCATCAGCTGGCTCTACTCTTTTGCGCTGTCTCTCGGAGGACCGGGGCTCTTCACTGTCGCGTTTCTCGATTCATCGTTCATCTCGCTGCCACAGATCAACGACATCCTCGTGGTGCTCATGGTCACGGAGCACAAAGCGTGGATGGTGTATTTCGCGTTCATGGCGACGACGGGCTCGGTGGCGGGCTGCTACGTCATCTACTACCTGGCGAAAAAGGGGGGCGAAGCGTTCGTACGAAAACGGCTGAAGCCCGGTCACGTCGAGCGGAGTCTCGCCCTTTACAGACGGCATGGGCTGCTGGCGCTGATGGTCCCCGCGCTCCTGCCGCCGCCGGCGCCATTCAAGCTGTTCGTGCTCGCGGCAGGCCTGGCGAACGTCCGGCCGGTGCAGTTCGTGCTCGCGATCGCCGTGGCCCGAGGACTCCGCTATCTCGCGCTTGGCATCCTGGCGATCTATTACGGCGACGCCGCACTCGAACTGATGCGGACACACGGCAGCACAGTCGCGATCGTCCTGGCGACGCTCCTTGTCGCCGTGGGCATCCTGCTCTGGCTGAGAACACGCAAGCCTGTGGTTGGCAGCCCGTAACTACGAGGGCCACGAAGATCCATTCCCGGAGCCCCGAGTCCCGGATCCCGAGCCCCGAATTCCGGCTCCTGTAGACTAATAAGCGATGTCGTACCGCAGCCCGCTCGAAGCTCGTGTTGCCAAGAAGACTACGAAAGCCATCACCGACTTCAATCTGATCGAGGACGGCGATCGGATCATGGTTGGCCTGTCTGGTGGCAAGGACAGCTGGGCGTTGATGCAGACGCTCGACAACCTCCGGCAGCGTGCGCCCATCCGCTTCTCGCTGATCGCCGTGAACGTCGATTCGGGGTACAAGGATTTCAAGCACGGCGCAATTGCCCGGGCATGCGAAGAGCGCGGCTGGGAGTATCGAATCGAGCACACCTCGATTGGCGAGGTGATGGACGATCTGCTCGAAGCCAATGCGACACCCTGCTCGCTGTGCGCGAGGCTGCGTCGTGGGGTGCTCTATCGCATCGCGACCGAAGTCGGCGCGACGAAAATCGCCCTCGGGCACCACCTGGACGACTTCGTCGAGACGTTGCTCCTCAATCTGTTCTTTGCGGGCGCGCTCAAGGCGATGCCGGCGCGGCTCGTGTCGGACAACGGAGAGCATGTCGTCATCCGGCCGTTCGCCTACGTTGGTGAAGACGAGGCCCGGCTCTACTGCAAAGAAGTGGGGCTTCCCATCATCGGCTGCTGCTGTCCCGCGTGTGGAGACCTCAGTCTTCAGCGCCAGCGTGTCAAGCGGCTGATCCTCGATCTCGAGCGCGAACACTCCGGCGTCAAGCAATCGATGCTCAAGGCACTCGGCAACGTGATGCCACGGCACCTGTTGGATACGCGACTCAATCCGAGCGGCGAGCTGCGGGACAGCGCGGCGCTCCGGCTCGAGGACGAACCACCCGCAAGTTTGATCCAGATCCAGCACTAGAGATGTCGCCCGTCGACTCCCAATTCCCAACTTTCAGCTCCCAAATAACAAGGTGCATTGGGAGTTGGGAGTTGGCATTTCGGAGTTGATCCCGTAATTCAGCCGAGCATGAGAGCCGTCATTCAACGCGTGACCTCAGCACGTGTTCGCGTCGGCGATCGCGTGGTCGGGGAGATCTCGCGCGGCCTGCTCGTGTTTCTTGGTGTCGGGCGCGACGACACGGAGCCGGATGTGCGCTACATCGTCGGCAAGATTCGTGACGTGCGCGTGTTCGAGAGCGAGGCTGGCAAGCCCATGGATCGGTCGGTCGTCGACGTCAGCGGGGAAGTCCTCGTCGTTTCGCAGTTCACGTTGTACGGGGACATCCGCAAGGGACGGCGACCGTCGTTCGATGAGGCCGCCCCGCCTGATGTGGCGCGCGCGACCTACGAGAGTGTCGTGAGAGAATTGCACTCATCCGGCCTCGTCGTCGCGACTGGCGAGTTCCAGGCGATGATGCAGGTCGAGTTGGTCAATGACGGCCCTGTGACGGTGCTCGTCGACAGCAAGCGCCAATTCTGATGAGACATCGACTGTTCTGCATGGCTGCGTGCGCCCTTTTGCTGCAGCCTGTCATTGCGGCGGCGCAGCAGCGTCCGCTCGTGACCGAAGATCCGGAAACCATCGGCGCCGGCCGATTGCTCCTCGAAACCGGGCTCGATTACGGGAAGAGCGTCGAGTACCCGGCGTCAGGGCTGGAGGGGGACCTGCTGCGATTTCCGCTGATTGGCATCAGCGTCGGCCTCAGCTCGATTGCCGAGATCCAGATCGACGGCGGACTCTACAACCATCTCAACATCACGTCACGAGAATCGGCACCTTTATCCGACATGGTGACGGCGACCGGCGACTCGACCTCGAGCGTCGAGGACATGGTCATCGCAACCAAAGTACGAATCGTCAGCGAGACGGATTCACGTCCCTCGTTCGGGTTGCGTTTTGCGACCAAGCTGCCCAATGCGTCGAACGAGAGTGGACTCGGCCTCGACACCACCGATTTCTATGCGTCCGTTCTCGGCGCGAAGACCATCCGCAGGGCGCGCGTAGTCGGCAACATCGGGCTTGGCATCCTGGGCGATCCCACCCGTGGGGATCAGCAGAACGATGTGCTGACATACGGTTTCTCAATGGCCCGTGCGCTCACGCAGCAGGCCGAGCTGGTAGGTGAAATCAACGGCCGTATCAGCACGCGCGAGGGTGGTCCTCCGCCGGGCACTGAATCGCGAGGAATCGTTCGACTGGGGGCGCGTTATACCCTCGGAACCTGGCGGGGCGATGCCGCCGTGCTGTTCGGTGTGACATCGAGCGATCCGAGCATCGGCTTCGCCGCTGGCTTCACCTGGGTCTTCAACGCGTTTCAGATTCCGTGATGACCGGGTTGCACGTCATCAAAGCGCACGCCTACGGCAACGACTTCGTGTGCGTTCCGGCCGCCGATGCCGGCGAAGACCTGCCGTCACTGGCGCGCGCAGTCTGCCATCGTCATCACGGCGTCGGAGCTGACGGGCTGCTGCTGTACACACTTCGTAATCGCGGCGCCTCGATGAGGCTCCTCAACGCCGACGGCAGCTGGTCGGAACTGTCGGGGAACGGCCTGCGTTGCCTGGCCGCTCTCGTCGCGCGGACTCAGGATCTTCACCCTGGAACGACGGTGACAATTGACACCGACGCAGGTACGAAGCCGCTTCACCTGCTTGCGCGTGAAGGGGAGCGCTACACATTTCGAGCCGGCATGGGACAACCGACAAATCTGCGCCAGGCTACTATCGCCGTGTCGGGTGAGTCGGTGACTGCATCCTTGCTCGAAGTTGGCAACCCGCAGTGCATCGTGCTCGGCGCGCTGCCCGACGTTGATCGTTTCAACAAACTGGGACCCGCCCTCTCCACGCACGAGATGTTTCCTGCCGGCACCAACGTCGAGTTTGCGCAGGTTGAAGCGCCTGATCGCGTACGCATCTTGATCTGGGAGAGAGGCGTCGGCCCCACGACCTCGTCGGGTACTGGGTCTTCCGCGTCAGCCGTGGCAGCGGCCGCCCACGGTGGCGCGTCGCGATCGGTGGACGTCATTGCGCCGGGCGGTACCCAGCGAGTCGAGTGGCTGGATGACGGCGTGCACCTCACGGGCTGGGCAGAGGTGATCCTGGACGGCCATTGGACGGTACGATTGTGACGACGTCCTAAGTCCGCGGTCCGGCTAAAGCCGGACACTACGTACGCCGTTTCCTCGTACCGCCGCTAAGATTGGCGTCGCGGAGATTGCGACGATGAGCCCCGCGATAGAGTGGTCACCAGCGACTGAATCTGCTGCTTGACCCCCGTCAACACGCGGTCCGCTTCCATGTACTTCTCGGCCTGAAGCGCCGCGTCCACTTTTTGCAGATCTCCTTCCAGCTGTTTGAGCCGCTGTTGGGCGCTGCGTCGGGTCGCGCGCGGGATCTGCGCCGAGGAGGGGCCATCCACGCGCGCGCGGGCCTCAGCCATTAAGGCCTTCGCTTCGGCAATCGATCGTTCGACGTCGCCGCGAAGCTTGGCGCGGGTATCGGCCGCTGTCCGTGCGGCATTTTGTGCCTGCTCGCGGCTCTCGAGCGCGTAGTTCAACGCAAGGCGGTAATCGCGGCCGGTGACCGCTTCGTTGGCCTGCTTGAGCGCTTGTGCGGCGGCAGCGAATTCGGTGGCCGCGTACTGTTCGGCGCCCGCGGCGCGCGCAGCATCGATCGCGCCCTGCGCTTGATCCATCTCTTTGTGAGGAGGTTCCGCACACGAGATTGCGAGGACGGCTACGAGCAGTGCGCCACGGGCAAGCGCCGTGGAGAGACGCATACGGTCTGAGTATAGCTGAGGGAATGTGGCGGAGTTGGGTCTCGATGAAAACCGTGGCACCGCATGATCGCCCGCGCGAAAAACTGGAGCGACTTGGACCGGCCGGACTCGGCGACAACGAGCTGCTGGCGGTCGTGTTGGGAAGTGGATCGCGCGGCCGCAACGCGCTCGATCTCGCGAATGACGTGATCGACAGAGCAGGCGGCATGCATGGGCTCACACGCGTCACCGTCGGCGATCTCCGTCGTGTCGCCGGTGTCGGCCGCGCGCGCGCCGCACAGGTGCTTGCGGCAATCGAACTCGGACGCCGCACGCTGGCGCGCGGCGGGGTGGAGCGCCCGAATCTGAGATCGCCGGCGCAACTGGCCGCCCACCTGCTGCCGCAGTACGGAGCTGGTGCCGTCGAGCAATTCGGAATCGTGATGCTCGACAGCAAGAGCCGCCTGCTGCAAATCCGGATCGTTGCCACAGGTACCATCGACGCTGCGGTCGTGCATCCGCGCGAGGTATTTCGCGAAGCCGCTGCCGCGTCGGCCGCCGCCATCGTCCTCTTCCACAATCACCCGTCGGGTGACCCAACACCCAGCGAGGACGATCTGCTGCTCACCAGTCGCATGGTCAGCGCCGGCATGGTGATGGGCATCGACGTCGTCGATCACATCATCCTGGGTGAACGGCGTTACTGCTCACTGCTCGAAGTGGGGGCGATGCCGAAGCCGGAGTGAACGCTGGCGGTGTACGACTGCTATAAGATTGAAGATCTTGACCGTTCTCTACTTTGACTGTTTCTCCGGTGCCTCCGGCGACATGATTCTCGGTGCTCTCATCGATGCGGGCGTCAGGCTCGAGGACGTCCGTGCCGCACTGGGAAGCCTCGCGATCGCGCCAGATGCCGTCTGGACGGAGCCGGTCGTGCGGGGCGGCATCCGCGCGACCAAATTCAATGTGCGTGGCGAAACTGCTCCTATCGACACTCATCACGAGCACGATCACGACCACGACCACGAGACGCACCGTCACGAGCCAGGATCGCACCGACACGAATCGGGATCGCATCGCACCCTGGCCGAGATCTTTCGTTTGATCGACTGCTCGTCGTTGAGTGGCGCGGCGAAGGACCGAACGAAACAGCTCTTCACGGTTCTCGGCGAAGCCGAAGCCGCCATCCACGGCACGCCGCTCGATCGTGTTCACTTGCACGAGGTCGGGGCGCTCGATTCCATCATCGACATCGCAGGGACCGTGTACGCGCTCGAGCAACTCGGTGTCGATCGAATCCAGTCGTCCCCCCTCAACGTCGGCGGAGGGACGATTCACTCCGCTCACGGACGTTACCCCGTGCCGGCGCCGGCGACGATGCGCTTGTTGAAGGGAATACCGGTATATTCGGGAGCGGAGCAGGTCGAGCTCGTCACGCCCACGGGGGCGCTGCTCATAAGCGGTTACGCGCACGAGTTCGGGCCGATTCCCGCTATGCGCGTGAATCGGATCGGATACGGCGCGGGCACGCGCGATTTTCCACGCACGCCCAACGTCCTGCGCGTGCTGCTCGGTGAACTGGACGCCGCCGCGCCCAGCCAGTCGGTCGTCGTCATCGAAGCCGAGATCGACGACATGAATCCGCAGATCTTCGGCGTGCTCATGGACCGGCTGCTGGCGGATGGTGCCCTCGACGTCTTCTACACGTCGATCCAGATGAAGAAAAACCGGCCGGGCACGCTGCTGACCGTGATCGGCAGCCCCGGCCACCGGGACAGACTCACGGCGACGATCTTCCGCGAGACGACCACCATCGGTGTTCGCTACCGCGAGATGGCGCGCGAGTGCCTGGATCGCGAGTCGGTGACGGTTACGACCGATCTCGGATCGGTTCGCATCAAGGTGGCACGTCGCCAGGGTGAACTACTGAATGCCGCGCCGGAGTTCGATGATTGCGTGCGGTTGGCAGCCGAGCACCAGGTGCCGACCAAGCATGTGCAGGCGCTGGCGATGAAAGCGTATCTGGAGACCACGAAACGGGGACTATGAGCGACTCGTACCTCACAACGCCGATCTACTACATCAACGCGAGACCTCATATCGGCCACGCGTACACGACGATGTTGACCGATGCGATCGCGCGGTCACGGCGCCTGATGGGCGAGCACGTGTTCTTTCTCACGGGCACCGACGAACACGGCCAGAAGGTGGAGCGTGCGGCGCAGAAGTCGGGTCAGCCGACTCCCGCGTTCGCCGACGAGGTCTCCTCCGCGTTCCGGCAGATGTGTCGTGACCTGGGGATTTCGAACGACGACTTCATTCGTACCACCGAGCCGCGCCATTTCGCCGCCGCGCAGGAGATCTGGCGTCGTGTGCAGCGCGCAGGCGACATCTACAAGGGCGAGTACGAAGGGTGGTACTGCACGGTCGACGAGATCTTCGTGCCGGAGGCGCAACTCGTCGACGGCCGGTGCCCGACATGCGGGTCGAAAGTAGAACGTCTCAAAGAAGAGAGTTACTACTTCCGGTTATCCAAGTACACGCAGCCGCTGCTCGACTGGTATCGCGATCATCCGGATTTCATTCAGCCGGAGTTCAGGCTGAACGAAGTTCGAACGTTCGTCGAAGCCGGTTTGCAGGATTTGAGCATCAGCCGAACGTCGTTCAAGTGGGGCATTCCTGTACCTGACGATCCGAAGCACGTCATGTACGTATGGTTCGATGCGTTGACGAACTATCTCACGGTGCTCGGCTTCGGGTCTGGCGATGCGGCCTCCGAGGAGCGACTGGCCCGCCTGTGGCCGACGGTGACGCATTTCATTGGCAAGGAGATCGTCCGGCAACATGCCCTGTATTGGCCGGCATTCCTGATGTCAGCCGGCCTCCAGCCGCCGCGGCGCATCGTCGCGCACGGCTTCTGGATGATGGGCGGGGCGAAGATGTCGAAGTCGCTCGGCAATGTCGCGCGTTACCAGGACTACGTCGGAGTCTTTGGACTGGACGGACTGCGCTACTTCGTCATGCGCGAGATGCCGATCGGTCAGGACGCCAACTTCTCGGACGAAGCGATCCTGACGCGCTTCAACGCCGATCTGGCGAACGACCTCGGCAACCTCGTAAGCCGTGCCATCACGATGATTCATCGGTATCGCGAGGGTCGAGTCCCGGCATCGCCACTCGAATCGCGTGACGAGCTCGATCGCGATCTCGTCACAGTAACGGAGACAACAGTCGAGTCGGTCAAGGCTGGGTTCGCAGCGATTCAAGTGAGCCAGGCATTGCAGGACACGTGGGCGCTCGTTCGCCACGTCAACAAGTACATCGTCGAGCGCGCGCCGTGGGTGCTGGCAAAAGACGCCGCCAATAGCGCCGTCCTGGATCGAACGTTGTACCACGCGGCCGACGCGCTGCGGGTCATTGCCGCACTCGTCGACCCGGTGATGCCCGATGCCTCGGGGCGCATTCGCGCCATGCTCGCAATCGATGCACCGGAGCAGTGGACGTCGCTCAAGGTGGGAACGCTCGCCCCCGGTGCGCAGTTGCGTCCTGTCGAGGCTCTCTTCCCGAGAATCGAAAAAACCGTCGAGGAACTACGAGGTATGACCACATCCAACGACTCGGCTCCAGCGCCGGCCGCGGCGTCCACAAGCCCGACTCCAGCGGCAGCGCCCGCAAACTCCACGCCTGCCGCAGAAGCGCCGCAGCCGCAGACGACTGATTCGCGCATCAGCATCGACGAGTTCATGAAGGTGGAACTGCGTGTGGCCAAGGTGCTGGAAGCCGAGGCCGTACCCAAGTCGAAGAAGCTCGTGAAACTGAAGGTGGACGTCGGCACCGAGCATCGGACGATCGTCGCCGGCATTGCGGAAGCCTATCCGCCGGATCAACTCGTTGGCCGTACGATCGTCATCGTCGCCAATCTCAAGCCGGCAAGGCTGATGGGCATCGAGTCAAACGGCATGGTGCTCGCTGCCAGTCCTGAGGGTGGACTGCCGAATCTCGTCGCAGTCGATCCGTCTCTACCACCTGGTTCACGCGTGCGTTAGTGCTGATAGATAGCCACTGCCACATCGCGGGACCGGAATTCGCCTCCGATCTCGACCAGGTCATCCAGCGCGCCCGCGCAGCGGGTCTCGGCCGCGCGTTCGTTATCCTCGCGGCGGACGATGAACCGGAACTGCGTCAGGCGGAGGAGGTCAGATCGCGATGGCCTGAGGTGCGGTTCTCGATCGGCGTCCACCCGCATGCGGCCGGAACGTTCTCGTCCGATCCCGCCGACGCCGCGCGCCGGGTGCAGCAGGCGATCGATGCGCAGCCGCTCGCGCGGGCAGTAGGGGAGATCGGTCTCGATTACCACTACGACTTCGCGCCGCGGGACGTCCAGCAGCAGGTGTTCCGCGAGCAGATCAGGCTGGCGCATCGGCTCAGCCGTCCGATCGTCATTCACACTCGCGAGGCTGAGGACGATACGTTCAGGATTCTCGAGGAGGAAGGTGCACAGAATCTTGGAGGGGTCTTTCACTGTTTCACCGGCGACCGCGACATGGCGCGGCGGGCGTTGGACATCGGCTTTCATCTGTCTCTCGCCGGCATCGTCACCTTCCCTCGTGCCCTCGAGCTGAAGGAGGTCGCGCGCATCGTGCCGCTCGACCGCCTGCTGATCGAGACAGACAGCCCGTTTCTTGCGCCGGTTCCGCATCGTGGCAAGCGCAACGAGCCGGCGTACGTGTCGCGCGTCGCCGCGGTGATCGCCGAGCTTCGGGGGGTGAGCGTCGAGAGGATCACAGAGGCGACGGACGCGAACTTCGCTCGTCTGTTCGTCCCGTAACTCCAAGCGAGAACACGAATTAGGCCGTCCATCTCGTTGACACTTCCCGCGTCGATATGGTCTGATCTGACAACTTGAATCCCGCCGCGCAGAAACCTTCAGCCGCCGCCCTCGCGCAGTTGTTCGAGCCAATTCGCGACGACCTTCGTGAAGTCGAGCGTGAATTCGCCAGGCACGTGCAGTCACAGGTCGCCCTGATCCCGACGATCGGTGACTACATTCGGAATGGGGGCGGGAAACGCATTCGCCCAGCGGTGCTGCTGATGGCCGCTCGCATGGCCGGCTACACGGGCGAGCGGGCCGTGCTCTACGCGTCTGTCCTCGAGTTCATTCATACGGCGACGCTGGTTCACGACGACATCATCGACGAGTCGCAGCTGCGGCGCGGACGCGAGGCGGTGCACACGCGCTGGGGCAATCACGTCACCGTGCTGTTCGGCGACTTCCTCTACCTGAAATCGATGTCGCTCGCGCTCACGCAGGATGATCTAGCGATCATCCGCCTGCTCTGTGACGTCACGCTGCGCATCGTCGAAGGTGAGATCTATCAGCTGACGAAGAACGGCGACGCAAATCTGACTGAGGCGGAGCACTTCGAGATCGTGCAGAGCAAGACAGCCTATCTGTTTGCCGGATGTGCTCGCATTGGCGGCATGCTGGGGCCAATCACTCGCGATCAGCAGGAAGCGTTGTGGCAATACGGGCTCAATATCGGCATGGCTTTCCAGATCGTCGATGACCTGCTCGATTTCACTGGTGAAGAAGTCGCTCTAGGTAAGCCCGTCGGTGGAGATCTCAGAGAAGGAAAGCTCACGCTGCCGGTGATCCACATGCGCGATCGCGGTGGCCCGCGCGCGGCCGCGCTGCTCCGCAAAGTGGTGGAAGCGCGTGAGGTGAGCCTTGACGAGTGGCATGAGATTCGAGCGTTGCTGACACAGACTCGTTCGATCGAATACGCGAGCCGCGTGGCGTCGGACTACGTCGAGCGCGCGAAAAAGACGCTCTACAGCTTCCCCTCGTCTGACGCGCGTGACGCGCTGATGTTCCTTCCTGATTACGTGGTTTCACGAGATCGCTGAGCTGTTGGACCCCGCCGCCCGTATCGCCGAGCTCCGTCGGCAGATCCGTTATCACGAAGAGCGTTACTACATCGCCAACCAGCCCGAGATCAGCGACGCCGAATTCGACGAGCTGATGAAGGAGCTGCAGCGGCTCGAGGCCGATCATCCCGACCTCGTAAGCGTTGATTCGCCGACACAGCGAGTGAGCGGACGCGTCGCGGAAGGCTTTCACGAGGTCGCGCACGCCGAGCCGATGCTGAGCCTCGACAACGCGTATGACGAAGACGAACTGCGCGCCTTCGATGACCGTGTGCGTCGTGGCTTGTCCGAAACCGGCAGCGTGCCCGCGGTCGTCGACTACATTGCCGAGCTGAAGATCGATGGCGTGAGCATCGCGTTGACGTACGTCGAGGGTGTATTTGTCCGCGGCGCAACTCGCGGCAATGGCTTGAAAGGGGAAGACGTCACTTCCAATGTCCGCACGATTCGCGCCATCCCACTTCAACTGAACGAGTCTGTGCCCGGCCGCATCGAGATTCGCGGAGAAGTCTATTTGCCGCGCGCCGCGTTCGAAAAAATGAACGAAGAGCGCGCGAACGCTGGCGATGTGCTCTTCGCAAATCCGCGGAACGCCGCCGCCGGCGCGCTTCGCAACCTCGATCCGAGCCTGGTATCCAGGCGGGGTCTTCGCGCGTTCACGTATCAGCTCGTGGCCGGCGGGTCGAATCAGGGTGATCTCGGCGGGTCTAAAGACCCGCTGCTACGAACTGCGGTGGAGACGGGTCTTCAGACCCGTCTGGTCTCACACGCATCGACACTCGAGCAGCTCGGACGATGGGGATTGCCCGTGGAGCCGCATTGGCGGCGGTGCGCCGGCATAGACGCGCTAATTGAGTTCTGTCGCGAATGGGGCGACAAACGACGGAGCCTTGGCTTCGACACTGATGGCGTCGTCATCAAGCTGGATGCAATCGATAAACGGCGCCGGCTGGGCACGACCAGCAAGTTCCCGCGATGGGCTGTCGCGTTCAAGTTTCCGGCCGAACAGAAAACCACGCTCCTGAAACAGATTGATGTCAACGTCGGCCGCACGGGCGCGGTCACACCTTTCGCGGTGCTCGACCCGGTGTTCGTCGGCGGCACGACGGTCTCGATGGCAACGCTGCACAACGCCGACGACATCGCGCGAAAGGACATCCGGGAGCGCGACTGGGTGATTGTCGAGAAGGCCGGAGACGTCATTCCGCGCGTCGTCGGTCCAGTGCTGACCAGGCGGCCCGAGGATTCGGTGCCGTGGGTGATGCCGTCGACGTGTCCACGATGCGGGAGCCAGTTGCATCGCGAAGAAGAGGAAGCCGTCTGGCGCTGCGAGAATGTCTCGTGTCCGTCCAAGCTGCAACGCGGGCTCGAGCACTTTGCCTCGCGCGGCGCCATGAACATCGAAGGGCTGGGGGAGTCGCTGGTCGAGCAATTGATCGCGAGGGGCCTGGTGCGCGACTACGCCGATGTGTACCACCTCACTGCCGACCAGCTTGCGGCATTGACGAGTACGTCCGAGCGCGAGGGCAAGGCAATCGAACGGCGGTTCGGTGCGAAGAATGCGGCCAAAGTGATCGAGCAGATCGATCGGAGCAGGGCAAACGAGTTCTGGAGGGTCATTTACGCCCTTGGGATCCGCCACATCGGTGAACGCGGCGCGCAGGTGCTGGCGCGCGCGTTCGGATCGATTGAGTCGCTCGAAAGCGCGTCGCTGGAGGCGCTTCAGGCAACGGGCGAAATCGGCCCGGTACTGGCGGCGTCAGCCCGAAGCTGGCTCGACGAACCACGAAACCGCGAGCTGGTTGCCCGGCTCCGTGCCGCGGGTGTTCGGTTGGAAGTACCCGAATCCGAGCGGCTTCACGCCGCCGGCCCGGGTCCGCTGACCGGCAAAACTTACGTCATCACGGGGACGCTGGCGTCGATGACCCGCCAAGAGGCGACGACGGCGCTGGAACGCCGGGGTGCGAAGGTGACCGGCTCCGTCAGCAAGAAGACCACGGCTGTGATTGTCGGGGAAGAAGCGGGCAGCAAAGCGGACAAGGCCAGGACACTCGGTGTGACGATGCTCGACGAGGCCGCATTCAGGGAACTTCTCCAGCAGTACCCCGAACCCGCCTAAAGCCCATAGCTTGAGGCCGTTCGCCCGATATAATGATCCAAATGGCGCGACGATTTCTGATCGTGACGGCGTGTCTGGTCGCCACCGTTGCGTTCCTGATTGGGCTCATCGTCGCCGGTTCATTGACGCCAGCTCCCGCACAGTCGGCGACCGGGCCGAGCGTCGTTGGCCTCCGCCCGGCGAAGATGGCCACCTCCGGGCCGGCCGTGGCGTCGTTTGCCGACGTCGCAGAGCAGTTGAATCCGGCGGTCGTGAACATCGATGCGACGTCACGCGCCGGGGCCGCCAAGCCGCGGGCGCGTACCGGGATGCTGCTGCCCGATAGTCCGGACCTGTTTGGAAAATCGCCAGAGCGTGAACGCCAGGGACCCCGACGCGGAGCGGGTACCGGGTTCATCATCGATCCTGACGGTTATATCCTGACGAACCATCATGTGATTGAGGGTGCCGATCGCATCGCCGTCCGCCTGGCCGATGGCCGCAGCCTTCGGGCCGACCGTGTCGGATCCGACCCGGACACCGACATCGCGCTGATCAAGGTGTCGTCGCCGCGGCCGCTGCCGCATGCGGTGCTGGGCGACTCAGACACCTTGCGGGTCGGGGAGTGGGTGTTGGCCATTGGCAACCCGCTCGCCTACGAGCACACGGTGACGGTCGGCGTGGTGAGCTTCATCGGACGCAAGCTGTTCGACTCCTCGCTCGATCGCTATATCCAGACCGATGCGGCCATCAATTTCGGCAACAGCGGGGGGCCCTTGATCAACGCCCGCGGCGAGGTCATCGGCATCAACGCAGCGATCAGCTCGCGAGCGTCGAATATCGGATTCGCCGTGCCGATTAACCAGGCGAGCCTGATCCTGCCTCAGCTGCGTGAAATGGGGCGCGTGTCGCGCGGCTATATCGGCGTGGCGTTGAGAGATGTCGATCCCGATCTCCAGCGCTCGCTCGGCCTCAGCTCGTCGAGCGGCGCGCTCGTGCAGGACGTGACGGTCGGTTCGCCCGGCGCGCGCGCGGGCCTGCGTCCTTACGATCTTATTGTGGCGGTTGACGGCAAGCAGGTCGTTCGCAATGACGAACTGATTCAGCTCGTTGCGGCTCGACAGCCAGGAACGTCTGCGATGCTGCAGGTCGTGCGCGACGGCCGGGCGCTCAATATCCCGGTGAAGCTGGCTGAGCGTCCTGTTCGCGATCCTGAGCCGGACGAGGTCAACGAGGGATCGCGGCCGGCGACTCGTACCGGCTCCTTGCTCGGCATGCTCGTTCGGGAGATCGATGTCGAGATGGCCGCCCGTTTCAACCTGCCGAAGGACATTCAGGGTGTGATCGTTTCGCGGGTGGACCCGATGGGACCCGCCTACGACGCCGACATCGAGCGCGGCAACATCCTGCTCGAGATCAACCGCCAACCGGTGCATTCGATCGATGATTTCCGCCGGCTGACGGCGAATGCGCGATCCGGAGAAGTGCTCGCGCTTTATCTCTACAAGCCCGAAGGCACCAGGCGCGAATTACGCACGGTTAAAATCGACTGACTTGAACAGTTCCATGTTCCCGGTTCCCGGTTCCGTGTTCGTGTTCAGGGTTCCGGTTCTGGGTGCAATGTTCATGGTTCTCAGTTCCATGTTCGTGCCACTGTGCGCGAACCAGCTCCGAAAGCTCGAACCCCGAACTTTGGAACCCAGGCACCCGAACTCGAACTCTGAACACGAACCTGAAAGCCGAAACGTGGAACTTGGAACTGCGTGGATATGAAGTCCAGAGTACTGGTCATTGACGATGAAGCGGCGATCCGCGATTCATTGCGGATGATTCTCGAGTACGAGGACTACCAGTTCGTGGGCGCCGCCAGCGGACAGGAGGCGCTCGATGTCGTCAAGCGCGAGCGACCTGACATCGTGCTGCTCGACATCAAGATGCCGGGAATGGACGGCATGGAGGTGTTGCGCAAGCTGCGGGCGCTCGATGAAGGGCTGCCCGTCGTGATGATCTCCGGGCACGGCAATACCGCAACCGCAGTGGAGGCGATCCGCTTGGGCGCGATCGACTTCCTCGACAAACCGCTCAGCAGCGAGCGCGTGATCGTCACGCTGCGAAACGTCCTCAGGCAGTCAGAGCTGTCCACCGAGAACCGCGACCTCAAAGTCGCGATGGAGTCCAGGTACGAGCTCGTTGGTCAGAGTCCCGCGCTGCGCAATGTCCTCGAGGCCGTGACACGCGCGGCGCCGACCAATGCCACGGTGTTGCTGCTCGGCGAGAGCGGTGTCGGCAAAGAACTCGTCGCGCGGACGATCCATCGTAACAGTCCACGATCCGGTCAGCGGTTCGTCCAGGTCAACTGCGCGGCCATCCCTGAGGAGCTGATCGAATCGGAGCTGTTTGGCCACGAGAAGGGATCGTTCACAGGGGCGACCGAGAAGCAGGTCGGCAAGTTCGAGCAGGCCGATCGTGGAACGATCTTCCTCGACGAAATCGGCGACATGAGCCAGAAGACGCAGGCCAAGGTTCTGCGCGTCCTCCAGGAGCAGGAAGTAGAGCGGCTCGGGTCGGCCCGGACGATCAAGGTCGACGTCCGCGTCATTGCCGCGACGAACAAGAATCTCGAAGACGCGATCTCGCGCGGTGAGTTCCGCGAGGACCTGTTCTTCCGCCTCAATGTGATTCCGATCGTCGTGCCACCGCTGCGGGAACGGCGCGAGGATATTCCCAGGCTCGTTCAACATTTCGCGAAGCGGACCGCCGAAGAACACAACCTCAAGCCGAAGCGATTCGATCAGGCAGCGATGGACGCATTGCAGCGCTATCGCTGGCGGGGCAACATCCGCGAGCTGCGCAACACGGTCGAGCGGCTGCTGATCATGAGCCCGACGGAGTACGTGCGTGTCGACGATCTGCCGGTGGAGATTCGAAGCGGCGAGCCTGCACGCGTAAGCGTCGCGGAACCGGAAGGATCGGCGAAGGGAACAGAGACCAACACCGGCCCTGGAACATTGCGCGAGTTCAAGGATGCCGCCGAGCGCGCCTATCTCGTGCAGAAGCTGCGCGAGAACAACTGGAACATCTCGCGTACTGCTGAACTCATCGACACGCCGCGAAGCAATCTATACAAAAAGCTCGAGCAGTACGGCATCAAACAGGAAGTAGACGGATAGCCGTTCCCGGTGCCGTGTTCCAGGTTTCGAGTTCGTGTTCAGGTTCGCGTTCGAGGTTTATCGTTCACGGTTCGCAGTTCGCAGTCCGTTTCGCGAGTACGGGATAATCGAATCGTCGCAGTCAGCCAGACGATCGCCCGCTTCCGCACCTCGGTGCTACGGCGGGCAGGCTCGAAAGAGCTTGTTCACTGGAGCCCGAAAGGGCGAAGGCGGGAGGAAAGTCCGAACTCCGAAGGGCAGTGCGCCGGGTAACGCCCGGGCAGGGCAACCTGACGGACAGTGGCACAGAAAACATACCGCTTCCGCGTGTCCGGCGGACTCGCGAGGAGTGGTGGCGCGTTCGAGTCGAACGGCGCCACCACTCCATCCCAAGTGCGCCGGACATGCGGAAGTAAGGGTGAAAAGGTGCGGTAAGAGCGCACCGCGCCGGCGGTAACGTCGGTGGCAGGCAAAACCCCGC
>Ga0207645_10000266_pt1 | contig 43158 bp, 29 predicted proteins | sample KBSM53metaG_FD_184331 | JGI IMG/M metagenome (GOLD analysis project Ga0207645, IMG submission 184331) | Miscanthus rhizosphere microbial communities from Kellogg Biological Station, Michigan, USA - KBS M5-3 metaG (SPAdes) (version 2) | ecosystem: Host-associated > Plants > Roots > Rhizosphere >...
CCCCATAATAATTTGGCGCCACTCACCGCAAAATGCTCCCATCTTCTTTTCACAAAATCTGTCGGTTTTCCATCCTTCGTACCGTCCCAGCCTTCCATGGGTAAAATGCAAAGTCGGTTACCAATCACTTTTCCCGACCTCAGTTTTGCTGTTTGATTAAATGGCGAGTTTTCACGAGCGAGGAGCTCGCTATCAAATTGCAGCGATACATTATGAATAGAAAGATAACTTCTCAACTCTTCGGCAGTCTTCAATTGCGCTACCCGTGAATACTTAGGTTTTTCAGCCATAAATTATCTGAATAAAATTGAAAAATAAGAATTTAAGAACAAAAACGTATTGAACATTAGAAAATAAAAATAAATTTATTTACTTTTCATTATTTTGGATGGTGAAATCAATATAAATCTCGCAAAAGTTGAAAATAATCATTAATTGCAATTATTTTTTTCGAAATGCTGTTTTAAAATCTTCAAAATCATAACTATATTATTATTTTTACTTTTAAGCAAAAAGAAAGCATATGGAAAAGGGAGAAGGTAAATCTACCGTTAGTCGCCGGATAAAAATTATAGAATCGTTGAAAAAGAACGGGCAGGTTAATGTCAAAGAACTCAGTGATGTCTTGGGTGTAACGGGTGTCACCATTAGGAACGACCTTGCTCAGCTAGAGAAAAAAAGAGTGCTGATAAGGGCGAGGGGCGGTGCCATCCTGGTGGAGCAAAATCATATGGGCGAGGATTTTCCCTTATCCGATAAGCAAAAAAAACATCTTTTCGAAAAAGGGGAAATTGGGAAAAAAGCTGCGGAATTAATTGAGGAGAGCAATACAATTATTATTGACTCCGGGTCTACGACTTACGAACTCGCTAAAAATCTGAAAAAGTTCAACGACCTTACCGTTATAACAAATGCATTGAATGTAGCAGTATTGCTGGCGGAGTATAAAAATATAAATGTCATTGTACCGGGGGGCATATTGAAAAAAAATTCGTTATCGCTTGCTGGTATCCTGGCGGAAAAGGGGTTCAAGGATTATTTCTGTGACAAATTGTTTCTCGGTGTGGATGGTTTCGACCTGGATTTTGGTATTTCCACACCCAATCTTGAGGAAGCACATTTAAATCAGATCATGATAACGCTTTCAAAAGAGGTTATTGTTGTGGCAGATTCAAGTAAATTTCAAAAAAGAGGTTTTGCCTTCATCGCGCCGGTTAATAAGATCAATACCGTTGTCACGGATAAGGGAATTTCTTCCGAGCATAAGATGAAACTCGAAAACCTCGGGGTTAAAGTCATTGTTGCATGATTGCAATAATTCTTAACTCGCAAAGACATCCACGCCTGATATAATTGTCGGAAAAATAGCTGTTTCATGTTTTCCCTTAGAGAAGGGGCAGTTCCACTTTGCATTTTATTGGCGTAATTTCCTTTGGCCTTCAGTATCACATCTACCGCGTCCTAGAACCACAGGCGTTCCGTAACGCAGTGCACGCAAATCATCAATTTAATTTTCAGATCATTTATCAAAGCAAAAGGAAAAGAAAGTATTTGATAAAAAAATATTTTTTTCTTTCAAAACCTTTTCTTTAATTTTAAATTATTATAAATACTTAAAAACTGCTAGATGAAAAGAAAATTATTACCAAAACGGCTATTTATATTTTGCAGTTTATTTATTTCTGTAACGGGATTATTTGCTCAGCAACAAACAGTGTCCGGTGTTGTGACATCCGGCGATGAGAAGATACCCTTATCAGGAGTGAGTGTCACGGTGCAAGGCGCATCGGGAACTGTAACAGATAACAATGGAAGGTATACACTCAAGGTTCCTTCAGCCAATTCAAAAATTTCTTTTTCCTATACGGGCTATATTCTGCAGTCAGTAGACGTGAATAATAAGTCTACATTGAATATAGAACTAAACAGGGACCCAAAACAATTGGGCGAAGTGGTAGTAACAGCACTTGGCGTAACCAAGCAGAAGCGGTCGTTAGGTTATTCAACCCAGGAATTAGCAAAACGGGATTTAACGGAAGCCAGGGATGTGAATGTCGCTAATTACCTCACAGGTAAAATTGCCGGTGTACAGGTTTCACTTTCTGCGGGGGGTGTTGGCGGCTCCAGCAAAGTGGTCATTCGTGGTGTGAGCTCACTTACAGGTGAAAACCAGCCTTTATATGTTGTAGACGGCATTCCTTTAGACAACACGAAATACAATGAAGGTGGCGTTTATAAAGATTCAAGGGATTTCGGTGATGGGATTGGTAATATTAACCCGCAAGACATTGAATCATTATCCGTATTAAAAGGACCCAATGCAACTGCACTTTACGGCTCAAGAGGTGCAAACGGTGTTATCGTCATTACTACAAAATCGGGAAAGGCCGGAAAAGGAATTGCTGTGGAAGTCAATTCAAATGTTACGATTGATAAATTAAATCTTTTCCCGAAGCTTCAGAATAAGTACATGACCGGTTATGAAGATTTGAACTTATACGGCGATAAAGTAAATATCGGCGGAGTAGAATATGAAACCATCCCTGACTGGCATTTTGAAAGTATGGGACCTGCAATGAAAGGACAGTTGTATGCTAATCCTTTTGTGTATGATGATAACGCAGCCCCGACTACTTTTTCAATGGTGGCTCAGCCGGAAAACAACGTCAGAGATTTTTTTGAAACAGGTGTAGTGACCAATAATTCCGTAGCTGTGTCGGGTGGTACCGAAAAATCCTCTGCCAGGTTATCGGTGAATAACACAACGATAAAAGGTATCCTTCCCAATCATAAAGAGAACCAGCAGTCAATAACATTACGGGCAGCAACAAATATTACGTCCCGGTTAACTGTGGAAGGGAAAGTGAATTATATCCACAAAAAATCTGACAATCCCCCCGGACTGGGTGTTTTTTCTTCGAATAATGTTGTCAGGGACCTTGCCGCAATGGGCCGATATGTACCCATGGATTTTTTAAAGGACTATTATGAAAAAACAGGAGAGGCCGGCAGTTGGCCCGGTGTATCCGTAAACCCTTATTATCTTGTCAATGAAAATAAAAACGGTGCTGTCAGAGATAGAGTGATTGGTTTTATATCGGCCAGGTATCAGTTTACAAACTGGTTAAGTTTAATGGCAAGATCAGGTGTTGATGCTTACACGGAAACAAGGCAATCCAGGAGGCCGGTAGGGTTTCCTGGTGCTACAAGTGGTACACTGATCGATGAAACGTATGTAACAAAAGAATTTAACCATGATGTATTGCTGACCGCAACAAAGAATAACCTCGAAAATTTTACGGCATCACTATCAATCGGTGCCTCCGCATCGAAAAGAAGTTATCGTCAACAGGGTTGGACAGGGCTTGATTTTAAAGTGCCCGGCATATATGATATCAGCAATGCCAGGCAGGTAACGCCTTACTATTCTTTTATCAAAAGAGAAATTCAATCCGTATATGCATCGGGTGAGGTGGGTTATAAAAACTACCTGTTCCTGAACCTGACCGGCCGCAACGACTGGTCGTCTACGTTAGGTGAAAACAATCATTCATTCTTCTATCCGTCTGTGGGTACCGGTTTTATCTTTACCAATGCCCTCAATATAAATTCGAAAATACTTACCTATGGTAAATTGAGGGCCTCTTATGCAGAAGCCGGAAACGATGGCGACGCCTACTTAACACAATCCGGTTATTATCTGGGAAGTGTGCCCTTTAATGGACAAAGCCTCGCCTACCAAAGCAATACGATTGCATTGTTTGATTTGAAAAATGAATTAAAACAATCCATTGAAATCGGCACAGATTTGAGATTTTTCGGAGATCGGTTAGCCCTTGACGTTACAGTGTATAAAAGCAATACCAAAAATCAGATCGTGCCGGTAGCGATCTCTGCAGGCAGTGGCTATACCACCAAGATCGTAAATGCAGGAAACATCGAAAATAAAGGGTTGGAAATCGCTGTCCAGACAACTCCCGTTCAATTAAAGAATGGACTGCGTTGGGACCTCGCGTTTAACTATGCAAAAAACTATTCTAAAGTAATTGAGTTAGCGCCGGGAATCGAGACGTTCTTTTTGAATGAAACGGCCCAGGATGCACACATAGAAGCAAGAACCGGTCAACGGTTCGGCAATATTATCGGTTATAAATATAAAAGAGCACCAGACGGTCAGTTGATCGTAAAGGACAATGGTGAATATGCACGGGAAGATAACTTGAGTATTTTAGGAAATGTGACGCCTAAATGGACCGGTGGTATAAATAACACCCTTTCCTATAAAGGCTTTTCGTTCAACTTTCTGATCGATTTTGTCCAGGGTAATCAAATTAACTCTGATACAAAATACCGTATGGTTGCAAACGGTACGGGAAAATTCACGGAGCGCTACAGGGAACATTCGGAACCACTGCCAGGCGTAGTCGAAGTTACAGATGGTGGTGGAAATGTGAAGTATGAAAAAAACACAATTCTTGTCGATGGTCAAACGGCATGGTCGGCCAGAGCGTGGGATCAAAAAAGCGAAGAGTTTGTTTTGGATGGCAGTTTTGTCATGTTAAGAGAAGTGGTATTGGGTTATGCATTCCAACCTTCTTTTATTGGAAAAACGCCATTTAAGAGCATCAGGGTGTCGCTGGTGGGCAGAAACCTCTGGTATATTGAAGAACATATGCAGGGCCTGGGCATATCACCCGAAACCAATCTTAATACAAGTGCAAAAGCTACAGGCGTAGAAGTGTTCAGCATGCCTACAACAAGGAGCTATGGCATAAATCTAAATCTCACATTTTAGAATTACCGGAACTATTAATTGAAAAAAAATGAAAGCACATACTAATATAAAAAAACTCAGCCTGGCGTTTTTGGTACTTCTTTTAGCCAATGCCTGTACAAAGGATTTCAAAGATGACAATACAAATCCGGCGCTTGTTTCAGAAGAGCTTGTCACACCCGAATTTTTGCTGAGCGGTGTGCAGGATGGAATACGTGGTGGAATGAGTGCAGCAGATGCCGGCAACTATTGCGGCATGACGGTAAGAGTGGACAACGGACCTTTTGTTGATCATTTTGATGATGGGGCGTGGAATGCCACGTATACTTCTTATTGTAATAACCTGGCCGCTATTATCCGCAAAACACAAGATGATCAGGAACTTGTCAATAAGAAGGCAATTGCCCGCATCATGATGGTATGGGTTTATTCGCAGGCAACAGACATTTACGGTGACATCCCTTATTCAGAGGCAAACAAATCACCGGAAGAAGCCGTCATCAGTCCAAAATATGATGCGCAAAAAGACATCTACCTGAATTTTTTCAAAGAATTGAAAGAAGCTGCAGCCGAGCTTGATGACAGCAAGCCCAGCTTTGGCAGTGCAGATTTTTATTATGGCGGTAATGTAAATAAATGGAAAAAATTTGCCAACTCCCTTCGGTTGAGGCTGGGATTGCGCGTGCGGTATGTAGATGAGCAAATGGCAAAAGATAATATTGGTGATTTGCAGGAAGCTGACCTGATAACGACAAGGGCTGATGATGCCGTGATATATTCTGCAAATGATCTGGAAGCGCATAGAAATGCGGCCTACAATACAATTGCAAACGGAGCCGACGAAAATGAGCGGCAGGATTATGTAAGTCATCAGCTCGTTGGTAAAGCAATGCTCGATGCACTGGTCGGAAGCTCTGCACCCAATAACCCGCTTGATCCCCGTACAAAAGTGATTGCTGATACTGCTGTGCTCGACGGTTCAACATTAAATCCTCCTCATACTCCTTTTGGTTTTCGTGCCCAACCGTTATTGGGTAACGTGCCGGTCGAGAATAAGTATCCCTATGGTGCGGGTTCTGTGTCTCAATTCAGTTTGTTCTGGTACGTTCCTGTCATTGAACAACCTGTGCTCAGGAGTTCGGAAGTATATTTTGCATTGGCAGAAGCAGCACTGTTTAATTTACGTACAGGCGACGCCGGTATATATTTCAAAAGAGGTATTGAAGAAAGCGTAACCGAAATTCAGGATCTCTATAATTCCGGTAAAGCGGCCATGCCCGGTTTATTAGAATTAGTTTACGGTTCCTCGTTCGATGTGAATGCCTTTTTGGACTATAAAGAAATGAAGCAAAGCGAGATCGATGCTTTCCTGGCATCTGCGGCTACTACGCTTACCGGTTCAGAGGAAGAAAAACTTGAACAGATCATGAATCAAAAGATGATCGCGCTTTATCCAAACGACCTGGAAGGATGGAGTGAATGGAGAAGAACAGGTTATCCAAGAGTTCTTGTTGCACCGAACGAGGTGAGTACCTTTCACGGTGTTTCCCCAAGAAGGCAGCACTATCCTAACAGCGAAGGTTTGATCAACAGCGATCACTATAAAGAAGCATTACAAAGAATTGGAGGTACAGACGATATGCTCAAAAGGATTTGGTGGGATGCTAATACGACTGCGCCGCACGCACATCCCGGTTCAGTAGAAACAAGAGCTACACCGTGGCTCTGATAAAAAGGGTAATTTTATTTTCGGTTATTTCTAGCAGTTAGTGTTGATATAATAAGCAGTCAGAGTAAGGAACTGCCCTTCTGGGCGGTTCTTTTTTTTATCACCAGTTGATGTGGCTTTCAATAAACCGGATCAACTCGTCGGCCATTTTCTGTTGTTCCTGAACCTTTGGATGACCCGGGGAATTTTTATAAGCAAAAAAATGAGTCATTATTTTCGGATCATGCAAAGAAGTTACGGACTTTTCAATATAACCCGGCCATGGTGAACCTGGTTTTACGGCATCCATAGTACCTAAAACACAAACGATATATGCGGCCGGATAATGGCCCCGGATGCGTCGAATAAAATTGCTGTATGCATTGATGATAAAATCTTCCGTCGGCGCCTTGTTACCGAACCGTCTTTTAAACTGCGGATGATCCGGTAATTCAGTAAGTGCACAGTCATTCTGAAACAGGTTAATTACGACTATGCCTGGCTGTGATCTGGAAAAATCCCATTTACTGGTGCTATCATCCGGGTTTAACCTGTCATATATATCAGGCATAACCAATGAACCCCAGCTTATCATAATGCCTATTCCACTCGATGCAATACAGGAATACGCTGCATTGAAATGTCTTGCTGTTATCGATGCATAGCTGTGATAGTTGTTGGTGAAGCTGCTGTCACCATCATCACCGGCATTATCTTCTACCGCCGCCCCAACGGTTATGGAATTGCCATAAAATTCAATCATTCTTTTTTTACCGGGTATATCGAATGTCTTTGAACCGGGCGATAACCGGAAATCATAGAATGCAGTTTTTCCCCTGAACCAATCGGCACGTTTAGCCAGTTCAACCGTGTGTATTCCTTCTGAAAGACCGGAAGCCAATGTGTACGTGGTTTTGACAGTGTCCACTTTCAACGCAAGCACGACACTGTCATCAATAATGATGTTGAAAAAATTATGACCTCTTTCATCTTTTAATGTTGCTTTTACTGATGTACCCCGGAATTTTAGTTTAAGGGATGAACCCGGCCAATAGATTTCGGCAACATCCGGATTCAGCATATTGATTCTGCCATCCGTTTGCAGGTTGGGATCATTTGGACGAACAACAGCTCCACGTTTACTTACGGAGCAACCGGTACTCCACACGATTGCCGTCAGCATCGCGAGATGGCATATAGAAATTCTTTTCATACAAATGAAAAATTATTTTCCAATGGTAATTGTAAAAGTGCCCCAGGTTACATTCCGTTTGATGGTTTTCCATTCTTTTACCTCGTAACAAGCTAAAAACCGGATGGTATGACCAATGGGACAATCTTTTGAAATATGGACCAGTGAGGATAGCGCATACCCATCACCCCATTTGTCGGGTTGTAATTCATCGTAAAGCCGTTCGCCATCAATATAGGGGTCATCATAATACAAGCGCGTGCGATGACTGTCCTGGTAAATCATAATAGTTTCGCCTGGCTCAGCGATATTATTGCCGTTACCGCTGCCAAAGATTTCGCTGTCACCATCGTCGATGCCAAGGTTGGCAAATGGAGGAACATTATAAAATACTGGCGCATCAAATTCATCTTTCCATTCATGACCATTATTGTCGGTAATCGTGAGATTAAAACGTATCATAAACGGTGATCCATCGGTCGTTGGTTTATTATGGGCGACAATCTTAAAATCAACAGGGCTCCACATTGTCTTACCCGTTGGTATGTTATCAAGTTCAATCGACGGGTTGGTTATAGTGACTTCTTTATCAGCGGTACCAAGAGTGATCCTGATCTTTTTGCTATCGCTTCCGCCCCTGTTCAGCAACTTCAGTTTAAGGTTGGATGGTTTATTATGATTCAGAAAAATATCTTTCCCGTCGACCTTATGTGCGGTGTATACGATTTCAGCGGCACCATATTTTTCGTGTATGCCTACCTGGTGGCTTTGATAGTTGACGGAAAAACGAACGCTTCCTTTTTCGTCACTGGTTAGTAAAGTATCTTTTTTTATACCCGTTGTTTCATTAAAATCAACCAGCGAGTAGGTCGTATTGGGTTTGTAAACCGGTGCAGTTCTGATGTTAATGGATACTCCCGGGATCAACGGACCGGCTGGCTGCCACTTACCCGTTCGGATCCGCATTCCCCCTTTGGTTACGCCTTTCAGATCAATATAACCCGGTTCGTTCAGGTTACTCGTCACTTCGTATCCCCAAACAGTAAAATCGGGATACAGATCGGCATGGTGCCATCTAACAGGATCGGGCAACCGATTTTTGAACGACGCTATGACATAGTTGAACGCATTTTTAAATTCAGGCGCACTGTATTCATGACCACCCGGAATGATCTCATAGTCATAGTCTATATCTTTTACGCGCCTGGCGCCATTGTTCACTTCATTATTGAGGTGTACCAGTTCATCCACTGTGCTGTTGTGAAACCGCAGCCTGACGCCATGCAGGTTGTCAAACATATTTCTTACCTGGTACAGCGTATGATTGTTTGGATAACCGACAAAGAATTCGGAAGAACCTTTCATGTTTACAGCCGTGCCAACGAGTTGCGGATATTTTGCAGCGAGGAAAAAAGCCATAAACCCGCCCATGCTATGTCCCATCAACGCACGATCAGCACGATCGGGTAGTGTGCGGTACGTACTGTCAATGTGGTTCACAAATTCGAGGAAATATTCTTTGAATTGTACAGTGTATTTTACGTTTGAATGATAGCCGGCATTATAAGGGCGCAAATCTGCCGTTACTGATCTTCCATTCCACGCTACAAAAATAACATGACTGTCGTTCACCAATTGCTGAATACCGTCTATTGAAAATTCGTGACTGCCCTGGTTGCCATGAAAGAAATAAATGACGGGGTATCTTTTTTGCGAAGCGGTGTAATCCGAAGGAAGGAAGATTCTATACGGTTTTTGTGCATTGAATACACGACTGAAATAGGACGAATCTGTCTGGGCCAAAATACGAACGAATCCTGCCGACAACGAAAACACACAAAAAGTAAGCGAAAAATATATTGATAGCTTCCTGATTGAATTAATATCAGGGATTGTTTTTTTAACAGCGTTTTTCAATGCGTTATTTATAGTAGTGAAAATAAATAAAGTTTTGTAAGGAAAAAAATATTAATTATTTTCGTTTTATATCTTTTTTATAACAATAGAAAGGTTGTGAAAGAATGATTTGGTAAAACATATCAAATTCTCCCCGTATGATTAAATTTTCAATGCATTTTTTCCTGGCCATTTCTATCGCTGCGCCGGTTATCAGGCAAACAGATCCGGGCCTGTACGGGAATATTAAATCGGATGCGTATTCGGGGAACAGCAAGGTTTCAACTAGCGAGAAAGAAATAATAGGTAACAAAACATTTATAATTAATACATGCCTGGCAGATCCTGGTGAGTTTAAGAAATTGGTGCAATCGGCGAGCCGCCTGAAAAAATTTGGCGTCGTTCAGATCAATATTGGAACACTCGCAGATAAATCTTTTTATGAAATTCCGAAAGGCGGTAACCCCTGGAATGAATATGCATGCTATAACGCTACTTTATTTAAATTTTTTCCCGATAAACGAATAGCGCCGTTTATACCTGCAGCCTTTGTTGAAAAAAACAAGGCATTGCTTTTAGCCAAAGCAAAATTGTTAAAGGAAAACGGGATGGAAGCCGCTTTTTTTGCCAATGAACCGGGTTTTCTTCCCGCCGCTTTTTTTGACCAATACCCGCAATTCCGCGGTCCCCGCGTTGATCATCCAAGAAGAAGTGTTGCCAAAGCTTTTTCACCCTGCATGAGCGTAAAAGAAGCACAGGAGATGTACAGCAATATGATGGAGTCGCTGTTGAAAGCGGCGCCGGAAATCAAGTCATTTTATTATAAAACAAATGACGCGGGTTCCGGCAATTGCTGGAGCGATTGGTTGTACAACGGGCCAAACGGACCTGATCATTGCAAAGGTAAAACAACCGGTGAGCGGATACAGGATTTCATGAACGCTTTAAAAGCCGGTGCTTCAAAAGCAAATACCAAAATAGATATATACCTCTCGCATCCGCAGGGATCTTCCAATTTTTCAGAGGAAGAAAGAACCGATATACAAAACCATCTGCCGGAAGGTTGTTATTTCAGAAATACGCCGGAGCATGAAACCAAAACGGTAACCGGTGACTTTAGTTCGCTTTATCCTGTTAAAGGAATTTTTGATGCCCTGTCGCTGCTGAATGACGTTAAAAAAGTAGATATACAAAAGCAACAAATCATTTTTATCAATTTCAATTCTTTTTACGGACGGGGAAATGAAAGTGATATTGTAACCAGGCTCACGCTTGATATGATTGCCGATTATCTGCAGCATAACGGTAATGATAAACCGAATTCTTCGAAGGAGCTGCACCGGTATGCACAACAATGGGGAGGTAACGGTAATGCCGAAGAATTATACCAGGCCCTGTCGGACTTAAATAAGGCGTTTGCCTACAAAGCTGGGAATATCGGCAATTTAAACAGCATCAACTGGGGTGTTGCGGCAAGGATGATTGACCGCCCGTTGGTAGCGGTACCGCAACGACTCAGCAGGGAAGAAGAAGCTTATTTCCTTCCTTATGTATTTAATGTATCCCTGGATGAGGCAAGAATGGATTACCTGGATATACAGGGCGGACGCTGGCAAACAAAACCGGATTCCATAAAGGTGTATGTAAACATGATCGGATCGGTTTGTAAAAAATTAGACGCTGTCAATAAGCAGGCACCGGAATATGAATTCATTCGCCAATTGGCATTATCACTTCGAATACATGAAAGCCTTGTACGCAGCTGCGGAAATTTTGCTATCGCACAGAAAATACGTGATGATAATGCTGTTAAGCTGAATGGTCCCATACACCGGCCCGGCAAAGAAGGTACGTGGACAGGAGATAGCGATATCATCACTTTTAATACTGTAATGCGCGATGAGCTGGATAATACGGAGCAACTTATAAGAGTACTCGAAAACGGAGGTATAAATAATGTATGCCGGGCGAAAGATCCACAGCATGAGGATACATTTCTCTTGGGGCCCGATATTGTGAACCAGTTGAAGAAAAAAAGAAAGATCATGCTGGATCATTGGCGCGATATCGAAGACTATATGGCTACTCCTTTTAAATAAATAAAAGCAGATCAAATGAAGTTAATTACAACGATCCTGCTATGGGCAGGCATCCTGTTACTTGGTATCAATATTTACGGGTTGTTTAAGACGATGCGCAATCCAGCTATCTATGATGAAGAGAAGATAATACACAACCGGATAGGAGATGTGACAATAAAATACCCGGATATAAAAAATCAATTAGCGAGAAAGAATGGAGAGTCAAACGTGGATTTTGCTGTCAGGATCAATAAAGTGGTAAATGATGGCTTTGCACATTACTGGAAGAGTGAAGGAATTGAAAAGTATCATTTGCGTGTACCTGTTTGGGAAAATTATCTTTTATACGCTGCTTCTTTTATCGATCCTAAAGAGTATGAGCGATACGAATTCAGTAATTATAAAAAAGACCTGGAAAGGGGTGTTGGCTTATGTTCCAGTCATTCACTGGTGGTACAGGGCGTGCTCAGAGAAAATGGAATAAAAGGGGAGTTGCTGGATGTAGGTAAACGGCATGTTGTCGTACGTGCTGAACTGAGCGATACATCTGCTTATATTCTCGATCCCGATTTTGGCGTTGTTGTACCTTTCGATACTGCAGCGATAACGGCCAACCCCGAACTGGTGAGAGCACCTTACAGTAAAATGGCGGCATTGTATTATCCTGATGCAAAGGATCCTTATACAACCGATCTCATGGTGGATATTTTCGGTAGAAGAAAATATGTTTATACCGTGGATAACTGGTTTGAATATTTTTCTTACCGGGCTATCTGGATAATTCCCCTACTTTTAATGATTCCATTTTTTATATACTTTATCAGCGCTAAAAGGAGCAACAATGTGTAGCATCAGGTACTTGTTGTTGATTATTATATTTCAGAATATTTTTTCTGTCATACTATGTGACACTTTATCTGCCCAACGTTTTTCCACGGTTAAAACGCGTGAAGGAATTGAGATATCAGAAAATGGAAAAAAGGTTTTGTTTTACCGGCAGCAACCAGATCCGCTTCATGATAAGTATAACAGGACCGGGTATGTGCACCCGCTGTACAATCTGAAAGGAGAGATCATCACCGAGGATTTTCCTGTAGATCATCCTTATCATCACGGCATTTTTTGGGCCTGGCATCAAGTGATTTTAAATAATAAGCAGATTGCCGAGGGATGGACCGGTGACAATATCGATTGGCAAAATATATCTGTAAAAACGAAAAAAGAAAAAAACAAGATCACGCTGCAATCTGTCGTATTATGGAAATGGATACAGCCTGGTAACACGTCAAAGAATATTATTACAGAGAACACGAGCATTACGGTAAACGGATCTACTGATAAATACAGGGCTATCGATTTTGATATCTATTTGTCACCATTGTTAGACAGTTTGAAGATCGGTGGAGCGGATGATATAAAAGGCTATGGTGGTTTCTGTCTCCGGTTACATCTTCCTGCCGACATGAAATTTATATCCGCCGATAGTGTAGTTACACCAACAGAAGTTGCGGTAACGGCCGGACCGTGGATGGATATAATTGGTTCCTTAGGCGGAGACAGTTTGTCGAAATCAGGCGTGGCTATTTTTCCGGATCCATCGAACCCGGGTACCAAGCAACAATGGATTCTGCGTAATCAAACGAGTATGCAAAATGTGCCGTACCCCGGACGCATGCCCATGAGCCTGGGAAAAGCAGGCTGGAGGCTTCGTTACCGCGTTATCGTTCATACGGATAATCTCACCAATGATGAGCTAAAAAAATTGTATGCAGAATATACCAACAAGCGTGGCAAGGGGCAAATGAATTGAAAACAGCAAATACGAGAAGTTATGAATAGAAAAAAACGTTTGTTCATCATCGTTATTTTCAGTTTTTCCATTTTTTTGATGAGTGATGCCCAGGCTCAAAGCGGTAATAGCAAAAAAAAGACTGGTTCATTTACCGGCGACCCTGTACAACGATATGATGCAGCAACCTATTTTACCAATATGTATGCCTCGGTGCGTCCGCAATTTTCATTCACCGGGAAAACAAAAGCAGATTTTGAAAAATGGCACACACAGGAATTGCTGTATTTGAAGAAAGCGCTTGGATTGAACAAATTGAATCATCAGTATGCGCATTACAAAATTCACACAGAAAAATCAATGACTGCAGACAGCGGCAATTTCACTGTAGAAAAATGGACGGTGTGGACAGAACCGACAGTTCCTTTGCCGGTAATTGTTTTGATTCCCAAAAATAAAGCCGGTAAGATCCCGTTGCTCATCGCTACACACGGTCATGGAAAGAATACAGACCTGTACGATGGTATTTATCCAAACGTGTTTGGTGTGAATTCGCCATCCAATGAGATCAGTATTGCCTTGCAGGCAGTGAAAGAAGGTTATATTGCAATAGCGCCAACCATAAGGGGTTTTGGTGATACAAGAACAGAAGAAGACAAGAAAGCAGCTAATTCTTTTTCCTGCCATACGCAACTGATGCGTGATCTACTGGTGGGCCGCACACCAATAGGAGACAGGGTTTGGGATATGTCGAAAATACTTGACTGGGCCATTCAACACTTTCCGGTTGATACAAACAGGGTGGCGATTACAGGCAATTCGGGTGGTGGTACCGTTTCATTATTCACCGCAGCTTGTGATAGCCGCATTAAAGTAGCCGTTCCGTCTTCCTATTTCTGCACGTTTACCGGCAGCATCGGCTCTATTGCGCATTGCGACTGTAATTATATCCCCGGTATTTTGGAGTTGGGTGAAATGGCAGATATAGCCGGATTGATTGCACCAAGGCCACTTTGCATCGTACATGGTAAAGAAGATCCAATCTACCCGATCGATGAAACAAGAAAAGCGTTTACGAATTTAAAAGCAATTTATAATGCCGCTGCAGTTCCCGGCCGTGTTGAACTATATGAAGGAAACGGCGGACATAAGTATTACGCGGAAGGAGCATGGCCCTTTCTCAATAAAAATTTAAAGTAAAAACAGGTAAGCTAACGTCGTCACCTATTCGATTTCAGTCAAACCTCCTGTATCATCGACGCCTGTATATTTCTTTTTAGTTCTGCATCGAGAAATATTTTTACAAAATCATCATCGGTGAGATGAGCATAGTCTTTATAAATACGGTCAAGCTCTTCTGATTGATTTTCGGAAAGTTTTTCTTCAGCATGTAATGTCCACGTTCCCTGTAGCAATCCCTGTCTTCGCAATACTTCATGAATACCCGGTATACAACCTTTAAAAGAATTTTTAGCATCAAAAAGAACAGCGTTCATATCCGTTACTTCAATTCCTTTCGCCAGCATTTCTTCAACGCCCGCATAACCACCCGCTACACATTGTTTGATTTCTTCGAGTAAACTAACCGCTTTTTTCGTCCATACCGCCCAGTGACCAAGCAGGCCACCCGCAAATCTTTTTTCAATCGTCTCGCCATCTATTACAAAACGATAAGGCGTTAGGAGGTCATGAACGATGTTGTCATCATTGCCGGTGTATAATGCGATTTTATCTCTTCTTGGTGAGTTGCAAACTGCTCTAACGGTATCGATAGTTTGATACCGGTTGAAAGCTGCGATCTTTATTGCTGAAAGATTGGGAATGGCTGCGAGTTCGCGCCAGAATTCATAGCTTAATAATCGTCCCCCTGCTGCCGGTTGCAGGTAAAAACCAAAGATTGGAATGATTTCGGCAACCGCATGGGCTCTTTTGATCAACTCATTTTCCGAAAAATCCGGCAGTCCACCATTGCTCAGTAACCCGAGATGATAACCATGTTTTGCCGCCAGCTCTGCCTCTTTCACTGCCTGGGCAGTGGGGCCGCAAATACCGGCAACTTTTATAAAGGGCCTTTCTATTTTCAATTGATCGATTTCATCTGCCGCAGTTTTTAATACCGTCTCCAATAAGTTTATCTCAGGTCTCCTTATTTCAAACTGTGTTGTATGCACGCCGACGGCTACTCCACCTGCACCGCTACGTGCGTAATACTGCGTTAATACCCGTTGCCGTTTCTCATCAAAGCGACGATCCTGGGTTAATGCCAACGGATGAGCGGGGATCACAACCCCTTTATGTAATTCCAATTGTATTACCGGTTCCAGTTCTTTATACGTTGCCATAGTTAGTAGTTGCCACTTCGCTCCTGGAAATGGGTTGGTTTATTTATTGTTTTTCCGCCGTGGTTGATCCACTCAGTTAAAAGTTCCATCACCTGCTTCAACGTTACTTTTGGATAGCCAAACAAACGGGCACATTCGGCCGTGTTGCTCAAAAACGCAGTTGGTTTTTCTTCATTGATAAACACAGGTTGCCGGCCAAACATTCGTCCAAATTCTTCTGCCAGCCATCGTACGGAAATCGTTTCAGGTCCTGATACATTCAGAATTTTAGCAGGCGTTGCACAATGCAGCAGGCAGCGTACAGCGATTTCGTTGGCATCTCCCTGCCATATAGCATTGAAATGCCCCATGCTTAAATCTATCAACCGGCCTTCTTTAACTGATCTGGCTACTTCGAGCAATACACCATACGTTACATCATTCGCAAAATTTAACCGGTAGATCAATAAAGGCGTATTGTAAACGGATGCATAATGTTGAAAAAGCCTTTCTCTTCCCAGGCATGATTGGCCGTATTCGCCGGTTGGTGATGGTGGATTATGTTCTGTTATGCCTCCGAAGTAAACCGGAGACATCGGGTACACATTACCGGTAGAGAATACAACGATACGTGAGTCTTTGAATCGTTGAGCAACCCGTCCCGGCAGATATGCATTCATGGCCCAGGTGAAAGAAGGATTTCCGGAGGTACCAAATTTTGTACCGGCGAGATAAAGTATGTTTTTCACATCGGGCAATGCCTGCAGTTGTTCATCATTGAGCAGATCGACGCTGATCGTTTCAACGCCCTCTTTGATCAATTGTTCCTGCAGGCCCGGTTCAGAGAACCGGGCGACGCCGATTATTTTTTTCGCGATACCCGCTTTTACGGCTGCCAGCCGGGCAACCTTTGCCAGACCTGGTCCCATTTTTCCGCCTACTCCCAGGATCATAATGTCGCCCTCAATTTTTACGATATCCGAAACCAAATCGTCAGAAGGCGCCAACAGATTTCGATAAACGTTTTCGATATTTTCCGAAACGGCAGGCTTGTTCATTTTCATTTCTTTACAAATAAAGGTAAAAAATTTTCACTTCCTTTTAAATACAAGGATAGTATTTTTTTTATCTAATTAATTGATCTATTATTGTATCCTACTTTCAACGAATACACTCTTGAAATGGCAAATTTCATTTTAAGCGGCAGGAATTTTTGGATGATCCTGCCCGCTATTTTCATTGCAGCCAGCTCCTTTTCGCAATATCATCAATCAGTTCACCGACAGGTCTTCGGAAATGAAATTGCCGTGACCGGCCCAGGTTATTATGCAAAACCCGGCGCAACTTATGTGCTTACAAAAAACATTAGCAGTGAAACGAGCACGCTCTTTTTGGGCAGGGATGTAACATTGGATCTGAACGGTTATACGATACGCTATGCCGATGGCAATTACCGTCACATACCCAATTCCGGTTTTGAAGAGGGCGCGAAAGGTTGGGACATTTCAAAAGCTCCGGGCGCGAAAGTGGTGAATACCGCAGAAGTGCACGTGTTTGTCGGCAGGAAATTGATGAGCCTGAAAGCAGGCGATGAAATTACATCGTCCTGGGTTAATCTTCCGCTGGCTAACCGCTCTTATTTTGCAATGTGTGGCGTTACAGGTTTCGATTATCACGAAATGCATGCAGACGAGCGAAATCAAATGAAAGTGAGTGTGTATGTGGAAGACGCGAATGGAAGAGAAGTTAAATGCACAACAAAGTACAGTGATGGCGAAAAGATCAGTTGCCCGGTAGAAAAAAAATCACCACGGCTGGGCGGCGGCTTTGTCTATGCACATCTCAATCATATTGCTGCAGGGAAATATCGCGTAAGGATAAAAGCGGAAACGGATTGCCGTATAGATGAAATTGATATTCGTCCCGCGATGGACGTAGGCATCGGAATCGTGGAAAAAACATACCCTAATGCACACTATGATCATTTATTTGAAGGTACAACGACGGCTTTTTTTGATTATACAAAAGATGCAAGGGAAGGAACCCCGTTATCGTGGATTCCTGTCGTACAGGGTAAAGGTTCAGTTACGATAAAAAATGGCTTTATCGAAAACGGGTCTATTGGTGTGCTTTCATGGGGCATACAATCCACCGCGGAAAATGTAAAAGTTATCCTCGAAAATGTAAAAGTGAAGACGCAGGGTATCAATACTATTGCAGTGGATGTTCCGCAGGCACTGATTACAAATTGCTCGTTCTTTGTTGACAACCCATTTATCATTAACAGGCATAATTCTAATTATTATGCCGTTGATATCCGGGGACCGTACCCATCCGAAGTGTCTTATTCGGACTTTTATGGCGGACAGGGTTGCCTGGTATTCAAGGGGAAAAAATCAAGTGTACACCACAACTATTTTGTAAACCATCAAACGGTTACAAATCACTACAGCATTATGGCCATGGGAGATAGCTCATTTGTTTTCGACAACCGGATTGAGCCACTTGTGGGTTCCGGAATTGAAATATATGTCAATAAATACATCGAAATATTCAACAACACGATAAAAATTACGACATCTCCACCAACCTGTGAATATGGTCACGAAGAATACAGCACGAATGCAATCAGAATGGCCGATTACCAGGCAAAACCAGGCGCTGAACATGGTACTTATGGGAACAAAGTGTACAATAACAAAATTTATATTGATGCAAAAGAGAGAAAGGGAGTGCCCACGTATGTGCCGATGTCGTATGGTATTTATTATAGCGCCAGTGCAGGCGATAACGACATCTTTAATAATGATATAGTTGTAAAAAAGGATAATATTCATTCAAACGTAATTACCGCTGCACTTTACATATGTGGCGGTACGGGAGGCATGGGCGGAAACTTTTATGATAACCGGATAACGACAAATGTTCCGGCAGCCTGGATTGCTTCTATGTACGGGGGAACAGCAAACAGCAAAATTTACAATAATACTATAATAAAATCACCGGCAAACACATCTGATTTTAAACCTTTTCGCATAGGCTGGGCCGAAAGAGCAGATTGCATCGCTAAAAATGTGGAACTAAGATCAAATGAATTCAAAGGGGTAAAATTCGATTTAGATGTTTCTGAACAGGATCATAGCTATTCCGTGTATTGGACTATGACCATTAAATTGAAACGTACGAATGGAACATCCTCCGGCGGGCGTAATATAAAAATTATGGATAAGAACGGAACAGTTGTCGTGGAATCGAAGGCAGATTCATTTGGCGTATTCAAGACGGAATTACTGCAATACAAGGCTGAAGGAAAGAATAAGATTTTTTCGGCGCCTTATACTATAGATATAGACGGCAACCAAAAAACCACAAATTTGGAAAGTAACACAACAATCAACATAAACTTATGAAGATCACCTGCTGGTCTTTTTATCCTGGTAAATTTTATACTAAAAAGAGTTAATTACCATCGGCATAGCCAAGAGGAGCAAACAACGTGAAATGTGAGTTTTTTTGAAGAAATAAAAATAAAAAAAAGAATTCCTTGCAAAATAAATGCACCACCGAAAATATAGGCAGCTTTGTTGATGCTGGAAAAATCAAGTATATGGTAGACGATGCCCATCCATATCCACATAAGCGAAAGAATCGTGGAAATAATTTTTTGTGAGTGTTTGCCTTTGATGAATGAGAATAAGACTGCGAGCAACGCAAAGATATAAAGCATGATCTGAGACGGCCAGATCGTTTCATTATACTGTTTGAACACCTGGAGGAATTGTTCAGCTGTGAAAGGAATTTGCATTTTTAAGATGTTTATCAAAATAATATTGTCAAGTGACCCACCATGGAGAATTTGGTCCGTGATGTTGAATTTGCACCAGTAAATATTTTTCCAGTTTCAGCCCGGCAACTTTTTCTCAACATTCCAGTTTCAAAAAGCTTTATGAATAATTGTACGCGACGCTGTGTTCGTTAGCATATCATTTATCTATTGATTACCCTGCGATAAACGAGTAATAAATAGATCGTGACAACCAATGGCCATTAACTGTCTTGTTGTATTTTGAATAAAACCAGATCTCTGTATAAATAATGCGTCTTATTAACCAGCGGTGTGAATATTTTCATTTAGAATCTTGATCAGAAAACAAAAATTTGGTTATTTATTATGTGCTACAAACAAAGGCACCGTGAATTCTTGCATTAATATATCGGCCATACTTGTTCTTAACCACCGGGAGAATCGTCCTCTTCCATATGCGCCCAGCACTACCATTGTTTTCCCGGACTGCTCTTTCAAATAATCTGCAACTCTATCAGCGGCGAACCCTTTGAACACCTTGAATTGCACATTTTGAAAATGTCTTTTCATAAATTCTTTCATCAGGTGATTATCGGGTACATGCGTGGTGTTTTCCACACCGCGGACACTGATCACTTCTGCAGAAGTATATTCCTGTATTGTAAACAGGTAACTGTACATCTTTATCGCATACACCGAGGATGGTTGTCCGTCATACAAAAAGATGACTTTGTCAACCGGGTTGTACTTTTCCGGTACCAACAATACGGGGCACTGTACATCCGTCAGCAAATCGCGGATAAACCGTGTCGGTATAGTCTCTTCATAATGAGTAAAAGTCTCCTTTTTATCAATAATCAGAAGGTCGGCATAAATGCTTTCATGCAGTAATTCCTGCAGAGCTACATTTCTGTCGCGGTGAATGGTATGGTTTAACCCTGCTATTCTGCAGGCATTTTCGAAATCTGATGCGGCCTGGTCCCGGACAGCTCTATCTTTACTGTCATATTCGTTCAATTTCCTGGGAGATGATCCTTCCTGCGTTACCACCTCATAAATTTTATAACTGGTGTAAGTGATATCGTCAAGGAAAACGCCAACGATATGTGCATCTGTCAATTTTGCAATGTGAATGGCATAGTTCAGCGTGCTTTCGGAAAATTTCAAACCGTCAAATGCTGCGATTATTTTTTTCATAACCTGTTTTTATAAAAATAGCCCTATTGATACCTGCTCGCAATGACTTCTGTCAAAAGCGGTGATGACAGGTGTCATAATAGGATGATTGACGATAATCACCCGTTTCTTTGTGCCAGGTCAGTGTTTCCGTGTTGGGCCGTACTTACATTAGTGTTAACAATTACTCATCTGAAACTTAGGATTATGAAAAACAGGAGCAAAGTATTAATTGCATTTGGCGCCGGTGTCGCGATCGGCAGTCTGTTAGGTGTATTATTTGCGCCTGGCAAAGGCTCTGAAACCAGGAAAAAATTTTCAGAGACCGCAAACGGATTGTCCGACAAACTGAAGAACACAATGCATAAAGGAAAAGACTCCATATTGGGACTAAGAGATGAACTGGAAGAAATTGTTGAGTTAACAAAAGAGTCGGCCTGATTATATATCTATTAAAATCAAATTGATCATGGAAGAAGTCTTCGCCAAAGCAGAAGAGCTGATGTCGGATGTAAAGAAGTATGTAGATAACCGGGTTTCGGTTGTGAAATTGAAAGCTGCCGAAAAGATATCAGAAGCTGGTTCAACAATTATCACAGTCGTTTTTGTGACAGCCTTCCTTGTATTTTTTCTCGCATTCGCAAGTATTGCTCTCGGTTATGCATTTTCTAAATGGACCGGTGAATATTATTGGGGTTTTTTGATTGTTGCCGGTATTTATCTTTTGTTGGGATTGATCATATTGGCAGCAAAAGATAAGATAATCAGACTCCCTCTTTTAAATTCTTTGCTCACCCTGCTATTTAAAAATCATGAAGAAGATTAAAACCATAAAACAACTGCAGCATGAAAAAAAAGTATTGGGACAACGCCGTGTGGAACTTGAAAAACTGATGCGCGTTGACTGGCTTGAATTAAAGAAATCGGTTAGTCCGGCCCAACTTTTTTCCAAAAAAAGTACGGCCAAAAAAGAAGTGAATGGCAAGTCCATTATTGGTTATGCATTATCTCAACTTGCCGGGCAGCTAACAGGCAGGCTGGTTGAAAAAGCCGGATCGCAAATGCAGAAATGGTTCAAAAGATAATTTTGAATACTGTCAGTATAATGTTCACCTGAATATTTGGTTACTCGTTGCAACCTGCGGGTACAATCGATAATTAAAAAATAAGAACCCGGACTTTAAATTAAATCGGCTGAACGATTAATGATTACTTAAATTTCAGATGAAGCGAAATAATATTGGCATTCATATTTATGTTTTTCTGGTAATGACCGTAACGGATTTCAAGAGCATTGACATGTTGAATGTTAAATACCCCTTTAGGCGGCGCCATTCTGAAACCTATCCCATAAAAACTACTGTTGAATTTTGAAAGGTCATAGTTACTCGTATAATAATTGTCGGCATCGGTGTGCATCTCGTAAGGAGCAAAATATTCAGCAGCCGTTTGCTGGTAAAATCTATAAAAAGGTGTGACCGATAAGAATGGTGTAATCTTTACAGAAGTTTCCAGTTGCAATGTATTGGATTGAATGTTCCAGTCGTCTTTATAATATCTGTACCAGGCCCTGATAATATAGCGATCGCCTAAAAAATAATTTGCCCTTAAACTAACAGGTACTTTTAGCCGCGAAGACGGCAATTTCTCAACATGCACGGAATTATCATTGAAGTAAACCCGGTTAAACGGAAGACCGAGATAGCCACTTTGATACACTACTTCACCTTCCAGCATTAGCTGTAGATTTTTATTAATGACCTGCGACCATGATAATGTACCGCTGAAACTATTGCGCGCGGTAGTGGCATAATCATGTTCTCCCTGGTTTACGCCCGTTCGCAATTCTGCAGGATAGATCAAACTTACCTGGTCAAGATAAGCCTGGAGCCTGGCAGAAAACTCACCATTGCGATTTTTTGTCTTCCTGGAAAAATTGATGTTACCGCCAAAAGATTTGTAATCAAATTCTGTTGAAGCGTATAGACCTGCTCCTATAGTTGTTCCTTTCTTTTCATTTTCCATTGTCCAATTGAAGGATGGATAAATACGGGTATCGGCATGAGAAGCGGACGATAACGTTTTGGGATCAATCTTATCGGAGGACGCAGATGTGTAATGATCAATGCCAACCTCTAATGAATAACTGTGTTTACGATTGAATTTATCGTAACGTGTAAGCTTGACGTCAATTGAGTTTGAAAGATCCGTTAATGCCTGCGAGCCAATACCACCTGTTACTGCGGCATGATTTCCATCTTGCTTGTAATAGCTGGATACAATATTCGCCTCTTCAAACTTAAGTTTACGGCGTTTATAGGAAGAATCTGTATTGGGTGTAGTTTGAGATAACGCAGACAATAAACTAAGATACATGCCTACAACCGACAGGCAGATTTTTTTCATGTTATTCCTGATTAATTACCTTTAATTACAACCACAGCCGCCACCTGTTTTTCCACCATTGGCGCCTGAAGAGCCTTCACGATAAGATTGAAAATTCAATTCTGTCTTTTCAATCTTCCGTGCTGACAATGTCATCTCCGCATCATTCAGTTTATTTTTCTGGTATTCCTTTACGCTTGTACAGGAATTCAAAATGGATACAGCGACAGAAAACAGTAAGGTGCAAAAAAGTAGTTTGCTTTTGTTTTGAATGAGTTTCATGTAAGATGTATATTTTTCGATGTGTGTATAGTATCATGATCATCTACAATAATGCATTCGATGCCTTTAACCTGGTTAATCAGGTCTAACCCTACCCGGATTCCCATGATCATTACAGGGGTTGCCATAGCATCTGCTATTTCAGCATTGGGGCAAATGATCGTCACACTTTTGATTCCCGTTACGGGCAGCCCTGTTTTAGGATCAATGGTGTGGGAATATTTTTTTCCGTTAATCATCACATACTTTTCATAATTGCCGGATGTTGCTACCGACGTGTTTGTGATTTGCAGGTAAGAAAAGGCATGTCTCGAAGCGTTCGGATCTGCGACACCGATCGTCCATGGTGAGCCATCGGGCTGATAACCCCAGGCGGTAAGGTCGCCGGCTGCATTTACAATACCGCTTTCAATTCCTTTACGTTGTAAAAGTATTTTTGCCATTTCCGCGGCATATCCCTTTCCTATTCCGCCAAAACCTATCCGCATTCCTTCTTCTTTTAGAAATACGGTGGATTTTTTTTCATCCAATATTATGTTTCTGTAATTGATCAGGCGCACCAGTTTCTTGGCTGCTTGCCGATCCGGTAATGAAGTCATCGTCGGGTCGAAGTTCCACAAGCGTCTATCAATAGAACCATAGCTAATATCAAAGGCACCCTGAGTGATTTCGGAGATTCTTTTTGATCGTTGAATAAGATCAAAAACTTCTTTATCGACTTTAACAGGAACCAATCCGGCGTTTTTATTTACCAGGTTAGCCTGGCTCGATTCGTCAAACGTTGTTAGTAGCCTTTCTATTCTTCTTATTTCTTCGATAGCATCCTGAATACATTCATCGGCCCATTTTTTATCATCTGTCACCACACTGATCTCAAAGCGGTTGCCCATCAACTTTAATACTCTCCTGTATGTAGAAGGCGCAATTTGAATTGTATCAGTTGCGGACATTAATAATAGATTGTAATTCTTTTACAAATTCATCTGCTGAAACGGGAGGTAAGCCTTCCCATGATTTGACTACTTTGCCTTCCGCAGTCAATAGCACGGTGAGCGGAAAAACTCCCTGTTGGTTATATTGATCTGCTAACTGATCATTTTTCTTTTGCTGCTCTGGCGAGAGCGCATGTTTTTTTGCGCGGGGAAAATCGGCATTTACTAAAACAATATGTTCGTTTGTAAACTGCTTGAAAATTTCAGCGTCAAATATTTCCTGCTTCATACGGATGCACGGGCCACACCAATCAGAGCCTGAAAAATTCAGCAAAATATATTTGTGTTGAGTCTGGGCAGTTTGCTTCGCTTTGTCAAAATCAAGAAGCCATTCGGGCGATAAGAAAAGAAATATTCCCAGGAATGCAGAAAGACATTGTTTCATGTTATGACGTCAACGGATTGAATGAAGTAAATGTTGGTTGCTATAACGCCATTAACTAAAAATTAACGGCCAGATATAGAGATTCATTGCAGTTTTAATGTGTCAATGAGCAAGCGAAAATAATGAAAGTGACTATAAAGAATATGAATTGCCTTCATCAAAATTGTCGCACCACGCCGAATCCAAACGAACCATTTTGATATACGGGCATTATAACAGTTTTTGGTGGTCCTTTCTTAAAAAATGCATGTTCAATTTTCGGGTACAACCAGTAAGCAAGTTTCGTTGAGGCAACACCAATTCCTGCACCTGCTGCCACGTCACTCATCCAATGTTTGTTATTATACATTCTCAAATACCCGGTAGTTGCCGCAACCAAATACCCCGATGCTGCCAGCCAGGGAGACACATCTTTATATTCCTGCCACATAAATTCGGCGCCCAGAAATGCATTTGCCGTATGACCTGATGGAAACGAATAACTATTGGAAGCGTCTGGACGGTATTCATGAGTAAAACGTTTCATCGGAAATACAGTCGCATTCATAAATACCTGTGATAATAGATAGATCATTGTCCTGTCGCGCAAATTATTCTTACCGTGAACACCTGCAATATTTAATCCATATACCAACGCTGCCGGTGTCCATTGCAGATAATTATCCAGCGAGGTATTGTGTTGTGGACCCTCCAGCCATATTTCTTCTTTCAGCTCACTGTTAAATTTTTTTAATTTGTTATTTTCCAATGTAGTCACACCATAAGCAACCGCTAATCCGGGTAATATAAAAGATTTAATGGGGAAAGGCTTTTTGTAGTCAACTGAAACCAGCTGTCTGCTTTCAAATCTCTGGATATTCTTATGATTGGACGTGTCAATGCCCTGGCAATGACTGAAATTCGCAACCATTAGGAAAATGGCTGCCGCTAAAAATTTATTCAACCTCAAGGAAAATTGAATTTATTTAGCCGCAATTTAATATTGGTACATTGATCGAGTATGTGATCAAGATCACATCAACTAAAATTTAACAAGAACATCTGTATCTTCCTGTTCATTGAACCGATTGATCATGTTGTTTGATGATTTGACAATTCTCACGACACACTTTTTCCGAAATGCCCATACATAATTTTTCTTGTTGTTTGCTCAATATTAAATCTTAAACAACCGAATTCCGGTGCGTTGTATGAAGCTAACCGAGGCAATTGAAAAAACAATATCTATGTATCAACTAGCGAGGTCAAGCAACCTGTTTTTATATTTTAATGCCTCGCGATAACCTGCCTCATAGATGATATCTGATTTATTCATGTCGAACATGCCATATTTGTGAAGCTGTGGTTCGATGAACAAATCACACTTTTTTGCCTTCTCATAAATAATGTCGGCAATTGCCATGTGAAAACATTTTTCAATGATATTGATTTTCCCAATTCTTTTTTTCGTTATTGGTTCTGGTCCAATCCGATTTACATGACAGCCAACCAGCGTATCGCAAACACCTCCTAATGGTTCTACGGGTAGATTGTTCAATAACCCGCCGTCAACGAATAAGCTATTTCCTATTTTGACCGGTTCAAAAAGCACGGGGACCGAGCAGGATGCAATGATTGCGTCGAATAATTTTCCTTTTGAAAACACCGCGGTTCTGTTATTGGTGAAATCGGTTGCCGTTATGAAAAGTGGTGTGCTGAGACTTTCAAATGAGTCATGTGGTATATGGACCTTTAAAGTGCTTAGCAAAGTTTTCATTGAAAAAAAACCGTCTTTTCGCAGTGAAAAAGCTGACCAACCGAAATAAGAGCTTTTTTTTAGAATTTCCATTATCTGTTGCGGCTTATGCCCCGAGGCATAGAAGGCACCCGCTATAGCTCCCGCGCTGACTCCCGAAATAGCATGCGGTTTGATTCCACACTCATCCATGACCTGCAATAAACCTAAATGGGCAAAGCCTCTTATGCCTCCTCCGCTTAATACAACGCCTGTTGTTATCATATTGTAATTGAATTGTGATTTAAAACCGTTCTCGTTCCATAGCTAAAATAAGCTTTACGGTAATCCTGCATAATTAAATATTGACAATCGGATTTTTTTGACGTCTATCATTGCAATTGCTAATAACAGTCATTTAACCAGATAGACCAGATGTCTAAATTGAGGTGACTATCAGATCAAACAAACATGACAAAAAAGCAAATCATAGCTTGGCTAAATGAAGGAGACATTTCCATCCGTTACCAGGTAAATAAAGATCTTCTGGGTGCCGACAAACCGATGCTAAGGCAACGCTATCTTACCTGATGAATGGAAGAAACCTGAAATTTACATGCTGTTATTTAAATAAAGACAACAACAGGCAGAACGCGATTCGTGGAAACGATAGCTGGCGTTTATTACCGAGGTAAACATTTACTTCAAGTACCGGCCTTCACTGGCGGTTAAGGGCAGCAGGTGGTGAAGCTAATAATATGAAGACAGATTTCCTGCAATGAAAATGGCCAGTGAATTTATTGAAATGATTTCTTTGTGCACGTTGAAATTCCTGGCGGAGAATATAGCGGACAAGAACCGGCAAGGCTTGTGAGAATCATTATACCTGCAAGCCGCGTAAAATAGCAGTAGAGATCCGGCTTATCAGTACTGGTTGGTTCATGCATACATGAGCGATCTCATATTTAAACTTCACCAGGATCATAATTCCTGCGATCGCGGTGACAATAATTTTGGCGTATAATAAAAATTCTGGTCAATGAGCAAAAGAAAATTGTATGTGAGCATTATTTTGTTGGCTATTATTAATGATAGCGCACTTGGTCAAATTGAAATGGGTATCAGAGGAGCGCTCAATGTCCCCTGCCTGATAGCCTCGTCATCAAAATATCCAACCAGCAAAGACTACCGCAATATTTTCGTACCGGGTGCTGCTGTCCAGGCGGAATATGATTTTTCAAAAAATTTCTCATTGCATATACGGCTTGAGTATGCTATCGAAGGAGGCGAGAAAAATGGCATGCAGCCTTTTGCAGCTACATCCCGGTTTAAAGAGCTCGTCCCTGCGGGGGAAGATGTTTCGCTGTTGTATGCAAATTATTATAGCCGGTTAAAGATTCATTATATCATGTTGCCTGTACAGGCTAAGTTTACTGTACCGCTTTCCCGTCACTGGAATGTTTTTTTTGCCGGGGGTTTATTTGTCAGTCATTCTGTTGCCGCACGAAATAAAACAAGTGGTTATAGTCTAATATACCTGGACGACAAGCAAACAAGGATTCTTAGCCAATCGTTGCAATCTTTCGAGGGCGATGAAAATATAAAAAGTAAACTGCGTCATTTTAATGCAGGTTTAACTGAATCAATGGGTTTCAGTTATTCTGTTAAAAGGCATAAACTATTTTTTGAAACGGGTGGGAACTTTGGATTTGTAAACATCTACAAAAGCAAATCCTTTGGCAGCAATCACACCGGTACCCTGACTGCGAGTATTGGATATAGCTTATACTTCTTTCTACCAGACAGGCACATAATCTATCAGTGAACCATATTCATGATACAAATCCCGAATACTGCCCGCTTATTTTTTCTATGAGCTCTGAAAACCTGTATGCCAAAAAATATTTAACGGCAGGGGCCAAATGAAAACGCTTTTGCACACCGGCCAGCGTTCAATTTTGATCAATGAAGGGACGTTTTTATACTTCTGATTTCAACCAGTAGTTTTCATATCTGATTTTTGAAAAATTGTAACGCCCCGTTCTCGTGCAATAAGTAGTAAACAATAATTATGAATAAGATAACCTCTCTTTTAGCCGGATAAATTTTATCTCCAATAAATTGTAACTTAAATAGCTGGCAATTATCGTTAACAGGAAAACCCCAAAATAAGTGAGCAACCTTTGATATACCGGCAGGTTTCTTGCAAAGACCAAATTACTGAAGTGAAAAAAAATACTGTTAAATATGTACATTCCATAAGAGTATTTTCCAAAAAAGACGAGAAAGTCGAATGACAAAAATTTTGCTATTTTATTCATCGACATTCCCCCGATCAAAACGCTACCAAAGAAAGCAGAAGCTATCGTAATGGACAATGGATTCTTCCCATCATCAATTGTTTTTGCCTCTGAGCACGTCCACTGTTTGAACCATTGTGGATCCACCTTGGTCATGCTGCGCTTCGGTGCCATTAACTCATAGCATATACCATGACCTTTCAAAAAATCATTCCATATTAGGCAAGGGAAACATCGGAGCAAAAAATAGTATAGCGGCGCTGTTGTTCTTTATGAAGAAAATAATGCTGCCGGGTTCTCCGCAAAACGTAAACGATCAATACCGGAAGCTAAAGAAGAGAACTATAAAAAGGTAACAATAACGAGTCGAAGATTGTTGTACAAATTGAAAAAAAATGAGCTGAGTAAAGTGGGAGATCGATTTTGTTTCCCCGTAAGTTTTATTAAAATTGTGAGTATAACGTATCGACCCACGGTCCATATTGTTTAAAAAAAATAAAGTTGTAAAAAAGTTTTTGAGTTGATATCAGTCCATACATTCGATGTTTCTCCGACTCAAAATCTTCCGGTCATGAATTCATTTGTATTATCATTCAACGATATCGACAAAACTAAATTCAATATTGTTGGCGGCAAAGGCGCTAACCTTGGAGAACTTGCAAGGATTAAGGGAATCGATGTGCCCGATGGTTTTTGCGTATCTACGGAAGCCTACAAAAGAATAATTGAAGAAACTCCTTCGCTTGACAGGCTTCTTGATCAACTTTCACTACTTAAAGCCGACAAGCGCAACCAGATCGGTGAACTTTGCAAAGAGATTCGCCATGTGATAGAAGAAATAACTATTCCGCATGATATTACCGAAGACGTAACCCGTTATCTTTCCCTGTTTGGCAAAACAAATGCCTGGGCGGTGCGATCCAGCGCTACCGCAGAAGATTTACCCGGGGCCTCATTCGCGGGCCAGCAGGATACTTATCTGAATGTTATTGGAAATAAAAATATCCTTAAGCATATCAGCAAGTGTTGGGCTTCGCTGTTTACTGAAAGAGCGGTTATATATCGCATTCAAAATGGTTTCGATCATCGAAAAGTTTTACTGGCAGTGGTTGTGCAGAAGATGGTCTTTCCGCAGGCCGCTGGTATTTTATTTACAGCTGACCCTGTTACGTCGAATCGAAAAGTTGTATCGATAGACGCAAGTTTCGGATTAGGTGAAGCGCTGGTCTCCGGTATTGTGAATGCTGATTTGTATAAAGTGAGTAACGGTAAAATTGTTGATAAAAAAATTTCTGATAAGAAACTCGCTATTTACGCGGCAAAAGATGGCGGTACGCAAGAACATAAGATCGAGCCAGGTATGCAGCATATACAAGCGCTAACAGATGAGCAAATCTCACAACTTGAACGCATCGGCAGAAAGATTGAAGAACATTTTGGTACACCGCAGGATATTGAATGGTGTTTATCCGCAAGCACCGGTGAGGCTGAAGATAAATTTTACATTGTACAAAGCCGGCCGATCACGACTTTATTTCCCGTTCCCCGGGCAAACGATAAGGAGAATCATGTGTATGTTTCTGTCGGTCATCAGCAAATGATGACTGATCCCATTAAACCGCTGGGAATCTCCGTTTGGAGGATGACAGGTCCGCGACTAACGTACACGGGTGGTGGCAGATTGTTTGTGGATGTGGCCATGGGACTTGCTTCACCGGTCAGCAGGCAAAATTTACTGGATGTTTTAGGACATTCCGATCCACTTATAAAAGATGCACTTATTAATGTAATTGAGCGGAATGATTTTATAAAGTTCGATGCAAATGAAAAAAGTGATCCGGGTCCAATAAAAAGTCATAAGGGTATGTCGTCTGCAGATATCCTGGCAGAAGCAGGAAGCGATCCGGAAATTGTATCGAAACTGATCAGGGCGAGTGAGACATCATTATCAGCGTTAAAACATACTATCCAAACGAAATCAGGACTGGATGTATTTGATTGTATCCGTGAAGACATGCAGCAACGCGTGCAGCGTACGTCAGATATGAAAAATTTGAGTGTGATTATGGCCGCTATCCATGCGTCAGCATGGATCAATGAACATATGAATGATTGGTTAGGTGAAAAAAACGTGGCAGATACAATTTCCCTTTCTGTTCCCAACAACGTCACATCTGAAATGGGTATGGCGCTACTGGATGTGGCAGATGTAATTCGTCCTTACCCGGACATTATTGCGTTTCTGTCACGGCACGATGGAATAAAAGATGATAATTTTTTGGATGAGCTTATTCGTCCCGCAAATTATCGTGATAAAGGTGGGCAAAAGGTGCATGATGCTATTGTTGCTTTTCTCGAAAAATATGGAATGCGATGCGCCGGGGAGATTGACATCACAAGAACACGCTGGAGCGAAAAACCCGGTATACTGATACCTGTTATCCTTAGTAACATTAAAAATCTTGAACCAGGTGCCAGCAAACGAAAGTTTGAGCAGGGGCGACAGGAAGCGTTGAAAAAAGAAGAGGAATTAACAGAACGATTGAAACGTTTGCCGGATGGTGAGCAAAAAGCCAATGAGACAAAACAAATGATCGACCTGGTCAGGAATCTCATTGGTTATCGTGAATATCCGAAATACGACATTGTTTGTCGCTACTTTGTTTACAAGCAGGCATTGCTAAAAGAAGCAGAACGACTTGTACAGGCCAACGTTCTTCATGACAAAGAAGATATTTTCTATCTCGCTTTTGATGAATTGGAGGAGGTCGTACGCAACAGCAAATCCGATAGCTACCGGATGGATTACTCGGTGATAGACAAACGAAAAGATGAATACAGGTTATATGAAAAGCTCACTCCGCCACGGGTGATCACGTCTGACGGTGAAATTATAACAGGCAGGTATAACCGGGATAACATTCCTGCCGGGGCCATTGCGGGCCTTGCTGTTTCTTCCGGTGTTGTGGAAGGACGTGCCCGTGTGATCCTTAATATAGAAGAGGCCGACCTGGAAGATGGCGATATACTGGTCACTGCCTTTACAGACCCCAGCTGGACGCCTTTGTTTTTATCCATTAAAGGCCTCATCACTGAAGTGGGTGGACTGATGACACATGGAGCAGTGATTGCACGCGAGTATGGGTTACCGGCAGTAGTGGGAGTGGAGAATGCTACCAAGCTCATAAAAGATAAGCAACGGATCCGTGTGCATGGAACAGAAGGATATGTAGAATTGCTGTAAGCAGGAGGAAGTGATACGACGTGAACTCAGCAATATTCACTACTAACAAAATAAACAATGAGCAAACATACCTGACATCGGCAAATTAATTATGATGCTTTGCCTGGAATTCAGTGGCCGTCATCTGGAACTGTTTTAAAAAACATCTTCCAAAATGATGTGGTGAGGCAAAACCGACCATTTCTGAAATTTCATACATTTTAAGTCTGCCTTCTGCTAACAGTTGCGCCGCTTTTTTTAATCGATTAATTTTTATTAATTCATTGGGAGAGAGATTGCATATCTCGCTTATCTTCCTGTAAAGCGTTGCACGGCTCATGAACATTTCTTTAGCAAGGAATTCAACGTCCAGCTCGGGATTTTTAAGATTCGTTAGTATAACGCTTGTGATCCTTTCAAGAAATTCTTCATCGGGCCGGGTATAGGCAATACTCTTTATATGCGTCAAGGGTGAGTTTGCATAGAAGTCCTTTAATTTATTCCGGCTCGCAAGCAGGTTGTCAATCTGGGCCAGCAGGTGTCGTGGTGAAAAGGGTTTTTCAATATAGGCGTCTGCTCCATTTTCAAGTCCTTCAATTTTTGATTCAAGTGTTTTTTTGGCAGTTAAAAGGATAACCGGGATATGACAGTGATGGACATCCGATTTTACCTGGTTGCAGAATTCGAGGCCGTCCATCACCGGCATCATGATGTCACTTACAATCAGGTGAACAGTTTCCTTTTCCAACAGTTCGATCGCCATTCGTCCATTAGACGCTGACAGCACCGTATATTTTGAATTCAGGCTGTCAGTTAAAAATTCAATGATATCGGTGTTATCATCAATAATAAGAATTACGGACTCCATGTGTGTTATTTTCGGTATTCAGGTTAAAAGTTGAGTTGTTTTGCAGTTTGTTTTTCTCAATGCCTACCGGCATCTTCAATATAAATGTATTAAAACCATCTCCGGGCTCTTTTAATTCCAGTGTGCCTTTATGTAATTCAGTGAGAGCACGGGAGATCGCCAGGCCGATACCTGTTCCATTTTTAAAACTGGTTTCTTTCACTCTAAAAAACGGCTCAAATATTTTTTCCTTTATTTCCGCTGAAATCAAAAAACCATCGTTCTTGATTTCCAACTGAATGCTTTGCTCGTCGTGCGAAAGACTAAACGTTGCCTGTATAAAATTATCAGCGTATTTTATTGCATTACTAAACAGGTTACTCAATATTTTTTGCAAAGAATCTGTATCTACAAGGGCATAAATATCATCCGCGGGCAGTTTGAGGGAAAAATTCAGTTTTCGTTTTTCAGCCAACGGTTGGAAACCCGAATAGGCTTCCTGTACGAGTTCTGTAACGTTTACTTCCTCCAGGTTGAGCCGGAAGCCGTGTGCTTCAATTTTACGAAAGTCAAGCAACTGGTTGGAAATATCGATAAGCCTGTTCGTATTTTTTTCCATGATCCGGAGATTGTTTTTCAATTCCGGAACTTTTTCCGAATGATTCATGATGTTCTCCATCGGACCTTTTATCAGGGTTAGCGGCGTTCGTATTTCATGGGCAATAGCAGTAAAGAAATCCATTTTGTTTTCGTACAATTCTTTTTCTTTCTGATGTTCCAGCAGTTCCATCTTTCTTTCATGTCTTTCCTGAACTTTATTATGATAGATCCGGAACAGCCAATAGACCAATAACACAGAAAGGATGATATAAACGAGATAGGCCTGCGTACTTTTCCAGAAAGGTGGAAGTATTTCAATACGAAGACTCGTCTCATGATTATTCCATTGGCCACTGTTATTTGCTGCCTTTACCCTGAATGTATAAGAACCGGGCGGCAATTCTGTGAAATAGGCCTTTCTGTTCGATTTCAACGGCGTCCAATCATTATCCAGGCCTTCCATTTTGTACGCATATTCATTTTTTTCCGGCGACGTATAACTTAATGCTGCAAAATCGATGCTGATCGTAGATCGGTTATGCGGCAGCGTTACCTTATCTGTATAGGTTATGGATTTGGTTAGTGAAAATTTTTCTTTGTTGATAGCGAGCTCCTTATTGTAAACCTGGATGCCGGTTATGTAAACAGGCGGGTTGATGTTGTTGGAGGTAAAATTTTCAGGATCAAAACTGATCATGCCCTTCACACTGCCGAAATACATTTTTCCGGCTGAATCTTTATATGCTGAGTTCCAGTTAAACTGGTTGTTCAGCAATCCGTCAGCTACGGTAAATATTTTTACCGATTCTGAAAACGGGTTAAAACGGATTAATCCCTTTGTAGAACTTATCCATAGATTTTCTTTTTTGTCCTCCAATATTTTGAAAAGGAAATTAGCCGGAAAACCATTTGCCGTGGTGTAGGTTTTGAATTTATTTTCAGCCGGATCATATTTGCTTAAGCCTCCTTCTGTCGCAAACCAGATATAGCCATGACTATCTATAAATTGACCATTGACCATATTGTCCGGCAATGAGTCTTTGTTATCGGGACGGGCACGGAAATGCCGCACCTGCCCGGTTTCGTCATTCAGAGAAAAAACGCCGTTTCCGAGTGTACATATCCAGAGCACACCATTCTTATCTTCAACAATAGATTGAGTCTGGAAAGGAAAGCCATCAACCAGGTCGAAACTATCTTTAACTGCATTATACTGGTATAAGCCTTCCCAGGTACCAACCATTATTTTTCCCTTACCGGTTCGGAAAAGATGTACAATGAAATTGCTGCGAAAAGAATTTTTACCGGCCGTATAATGTTTAATTACTTTCTCGGAGCTTAGTTTCATCCTGTCTATTCCGTATTGGTATGTTCCGATCCATAATTCATCACCGGCAATCAGCAATCCGTGAATATTGCTATAGGAAATACTTCCCTTTTTACCGTCAGGACTATAATTTGTAAACTTTTTTGTGTTAAGATCAAGTTTGTTCAAACCTGCATCTTCTGTGCCTATCCACAAATGGCCTTTGCCATCCGGGCAAATTTCGTGAACACCATTTCCTTTAATTGAATTATCACCGGACCTGGAAAAGTATTTATCAAACGCGGTGTAGGGAAATGGATAGTAGCAAAGACCGCCGAATCTTGTGCCTGCCCATACTCCTCCTTCTTTATCCCGGAAAAGCGTATTGATTGCATTGTCGGAAATGGAATACGAATTATTGTATTCCATATGAAGGCTGGTTACTTTACCGGAAGCAATGTTATAAATATAAATACCGCATTCTGTCGCTGCCCAGTATTCATTATCAGAATACTGAACAAAGTCCTTTGCAAATATTTCAGTTTTATCCTTATTATAAATAAGAATGTCTTTGTACGCACGGGTTTGGATATCAAATAATTTAATACCCTGGTTTAGGGTTCCGACCAGCAACGATCCTTTTTGTGTGTTGAAGATCTTTATAATGTTGCGGGACGAAGGTTTTTGCGATTGGGTAAATAAATTAAAAGAAGTAAACGAGTCACGACCCGGTTCATACCGGGACACAAATCCGTCACGCGTACCGATCCACACAGTGCCCTCATCATCTGTACATATCGAAATGGCTTTGATTGAATCAGCCGGAAACCAACGAAATTTTTTTGTGGTTTCATTATAAACCGCCAGGCGGTAATCTGCCGATAACCAGAAGTTGCCTCCTTTATCCCTGCAAATGCTACGGACAACATGATTGGCTGTCGAGTCAATCAACCGGAACACATCCGTTACCGGGTTATAGATATAAAGACCTTTAGAAGTTCCTATCCACAACTGGTCATTGTCCGTTGCAAGCAATGTGTAAACAGAGTTATTGCCGATAGATGTTGTGCTTGTCGGGTCACGCCTGTAGTTCTTAAACGTATAACCATCAAAACGGTTCAATCCGTCGATGGTGCCAAACCACATAAACCCTTTCTTATCCATTGCAGTACAAAGAACATTATTATTGGAAAGACCGTGTTCGACCTCGTAATGTTTGAAGTAATAAGAAGTCTGCGCTCTTAATCCGGGAGTTGCGAAAAAAGAGCAGAAGAACGCAAATAGCAGATGGATTCGTAATGGCGTCAATCGTAACGGTTTCGTTAGTTAAATATACATTTTAAAAAAGTCATACATGCCGGGAAGGCAAAAATGTCAAAATAAGATGATAGAGGTTAAAATATGTAAAGAAATCAGCGGGAAATTGAAAGATAGCGGTTAAAGTCAGCCAGATTGGTAAAACGAGTTAAAAGAAGAAATAAAGAGTGCAGTTAAAGGCTTCTTAATATAAAAGAGTTTTAAAGTTGAAGTAGTCAAACTGGTCAGGAAGTGAAATAAATCATATCAAGCAATTACACAAATGAGATGTTATGAAAGTCACGCTAAGGATTTTTTGAAAAGGAGGTTTGTTTGACATCTGATCTATTGACTTATATTAATACTGCATTACAGACGCTGCAACTTGAGACGATTTGCCCCAATTGCGAGACAAAAACAAACAGGGGGTAAAAATAATTATAGTTACTTCACATAAGTGTTTATTTGACACTTAATCAGGATAGAACGTTTGCTTTTTTGAAACCATCCCTAATAACTGCCATATGAATAGGAAATGCTTATGTAACGACCAGGGCCTTTTATTACCTCGCCGGTCGCTGTCTCCAATCCAGTTTTTTTCATCTTTTATTGATATTGGTTTTCCAAGTGGCTGATCATGTCACTCGATTTTTTTTTAACCATTGTATGCTTTATATAAAATGATTTTTTAAACACCTCAACTATACTTATGAGCAACTGTAAAAACCGATCTTTCAGGCTTAGGGTAACACAAATGACAATACTGTTACTTCTGTTGTTGGGAGGTAACACACTTTTTGCCCAAATCAGGGTGCAGGGAAAAGTAACCGACCCCGGTAATGCTCCATTGGCCGGTGTAACCGTATCGCAGAAAGGGGGCCAGGGTTCAGCGGTCACTAATGCGGAAGGTAATTTTAGTGTATCGGTAAGTAATGAACAGTCTATACTGGTTTTTTCTTACGTGGGTTATCAATCACAGGAAATGCCTGTGGGAAACAAAACAACGATTGACCTTCAGCTGACACCTCTTGCAGGTGCGTTGAATGAAGTAGTTGTCGTTGGTTACGGTACGCTGAAAAGAAAAGAAGTAACCAGTGCCGTTGCAACGGTCAATTCTGCACAATTCAATAAAGGAAACATCAGCGATGTTGCCCAACTGCTGCAGGGAAAAGTTTCCGGTTTATCTATTTCAAAACCCGGTGGCAATCCCAATGGCGGATTCATTATCCGTTTAAGAGGTTTGTCTACGCTGGGTGCTAATACGGCACCGCTTGTGGTGGTTGACGGACAGGTGGGTGCTGATATCAACACGATAGATCCAAACGATATACAGAGCGTTGACATTTTAAAAGATGCCGCGTCTGCGGCTATTTATGGTACACGCGGTTCTTCGGGCGTTATCATTATAACAACCAAAAGAGGCAGGGGTACACCTGTAGTTTCATACAACGGAAGTGTAACCGCCGAAAAGCCCGGCATGTTTACACCGCATATGTCGGCAGCAGAGTTCAAAGCTGCAGGCGGAAATAATCTTGGTGCTGAAACCGACTGGAACAAGGAAATAACAAGAACAGCAATATCGCATATACATAACATCTCTTTTTCCGGCGCCACCGGCAACGGAACATCATATATTGCTTCTGCCAATTACAGGGATGTAGAAGGTGTTGCAATAAAAACCGGTTTTAACCAGATCAATGCGCATTTCGGTTTGTCTCAAAAAGCGATGAAAGATAAACTTACGTTTACAATAGATGCTACTACAACACGTCGTTCATCGCAATTTGGATTTGACCGTGCCTTTCAATATGCTACGATATTTAACCCCACTGCACCATTACATACAGAAGATCCTGCCTATAACATAACCGGCAGCGGCTATGTTGAACAGAATTTTGTGGAATATGCTAACCCGCTCGCTGTTCTTGAGCAGAACACAAACAACGGAATATTGAAACGCACAAATATCAATGCGACCGGAACCTGGGAAATTATAAAGGGATTGAAATTCCTGATACGTTATGCACAGGAAACCGGTAGTAACTACAGGTGGATTTATCTTCCCAAAACTTCGTTTGATACCCGTTTATTGGATGGCGGTAGCGGATATACCCGCAATGGTTATGCGCAGCAACAGGATGACGAAGCTTATTCACGTCTTTATGAGAATACGCTTAGTTATGACAAACAGGTTTTCCGTGATCTCAACCTGACAGCTGTAGCAGGATATTCATACCAGTCGTTTTTATACAACGGAGTGCTGGTAAGAGCCGGTGATTTTCTGTCTGACGTGAATTCCGAAAATATTCAGAATGCCGGTGATTTTAAGAATGGCAGGGCATTTTCGAATAGCTATAAAAACGGTTCACGATTGGTTGCATTTTTCGGCCGCTTAAACCTTAACTACAGAGACATGGCATTCTTATCTGCAAGTCTCAGGCGCGAAGGATCAACACAGTTTGGTGAAAATAATAAATGGGGTATGTTCCCGGCCGTTAGCCTTGGTCTTGATGTGACAAGACTTGTCGAAATACCTTCTGTAAATACGTTGAAGGTGAGAGCAAGTTATGGTGTTACAGGAGCTTTACCTCCGCGGTCTTATTTGTCATTGTTCCTTTATGGGCCTACCGGTCGTTCATTCCCTTACGAAGGAGTTTATATTCCAACGTATGAGCCTTCACAAAATGACAACCCGGATCTGAAATGGGAAAAGAAAGGAGAACTTGATTTTGGTCTCGACTTTGCATTACTTAACAATCGCCTGACGGGTAATTTTGATTACTATAATCGTAAAACAAAAGATCTTTTATTTAATGCCACCGTGCCGGTGCCTCCGTATCCGACGGATAAAAGATGGATGAATATTGGAACATTGGAAAGCAAAGGCGTGGAACTATTGCTGGCCTATGATGTAATCAAAAGCAGGAGCCTGACATGGAATACAGGTGTTAATTTCTCTACCTATAATGTAAAACTTACAGAACTGAACAAGGATCTTGCCGGTACAGTGATTGGTGCGAGCAACCTTGGATCTCCCGGCCAGGAACAAACGCAGATCACCCGCGCTGTAGAAGGAGAAAAAATCGGTATTATCTGGGGAGCCATTTATCGCGGTCTGGATGCCAGTGGTAAATTCCTTTTCGACGATGGTACAGGCAAACCAGTTTCAAGCGATGCGTATAAAACAAAGATTGGTAATGGACTTCCGAAATTCGAATTGGGATGGTCAAATACGTTCCGTTATAAAAACTTTGATCTTAATTTTTTCCTGAGAGGCCAGTTTGGACATGACCTCGTGAATACGTACAGGGCTTTCTTCGAAACCTCACAGTCTACAGTAATCGCCAGCTACAACGTGGTGAAGACAAAATATTTTGATCCTGCTCTTACATCGCCGCTTACATTCAGCAGTCTTTATGTTGAGAACGCTTCATTTGTCAAATTGGATAACGCAACACTTGGTTATGATTTCGACCTGAAGAGCGGCTATATAAAAGGATTGAGAGCATTCTTTACCGGTCAGAATCTTTTTGTGATTACAAAGTACACAGGCGTTGATCCCGAAGTACGCTATACGTACGGGAATCCGCCAAATGTACTGGCTCCCGGCGTTGATGCGAGAGATACCTGGGTAAGAACAAGATCATATACACTGGGAATTAATCTGAAATTTTAATTATTGAATGCTTTATCATCCCAAAATATTAAATATGCGAGTTTCAACATCCATAAAATATACAGTCATCGGTCTTGTTCTATTCACGGTTTCATGTACGAAGCTGGATGAAAAAGACCTTGTCTTCGACACTGCAACAAACCAAAACTTTGGTAACACGGATGCGGAGATTGTGTCCCTGTTGGCTGCAGCCTATACAAATCTGTATGGCAGCTTCGGCAGTGATGGAAATATCATGCGCCTGGAAGAAGTTCCGACAGATGAAATCGTTGTACCTACACGTGGACCAGACTGGGGAGATGGTGGTCACTGGGTTCGGTTAAAATTACATACAACCAAAGCAGATGATGGCGGTCCCGGCAATACATGGAGTTTTTTATTCAAAGGTGTAAATACCTGTAACCGTGTGTTGACATTGCTTGAACCAATCGGCAGTGCATCTTCGCAAAAATTTATCTCTGAAATAAAAGCATTGCGTGCGATTTACTACTACTGGTTGTTGGATCTTTTTGGCAACGTTCCAATCAGTACAGATTTTACGCAAACAGATCCGCCGCCAAATAATACACGCAAAGAAGTATTTGATTTTATAGAAAGCGAACTCAAAGCTACGATGCCGGATTTGCAGAAGACAGGTCCTGCAGACAATGCTACATACGGCCGTGTGAATTATTATACAGCGCAATTTGTATTGGCGAAACTATACCTGAATGCAGAAGTATTTACCGGTACACCCGCAACGGCTACACAATGGGACAATTGCATTGCCGCCTGCGACGAAATAATCAATTCCGGCAAGTATAGTTTGATGGCAAGCTACAAGGACAACTTTCAAAAAAATAACAAAGGAACCACTGAGGCGATTTGGGTAATACCTTATGACGAAATCCAGGCTACCGGCTTTCAGCTTCCGCATATGACATTGCATATGGCCAGCCAGGAAACATATAAAATGGGTGGTCAGCCATGGAACGGATGGGCATCCGTGCAGGAATTTTATAACTCTTATATTGACCCGGTTCAGAATCCCGGCCCGCAGGGCGATGTAGTGGGACTTGATCAAACAGGAACGATAACTACAGGGACAACCGATAAGCGATTGTCAAATTTTATTGTTGGTCCGCAATTCGAATCAGATGGCGTTACACCGCTTATCGATGGTGCTGCAGATGCTACTGATCCTGATGGAGGTCAAATCAATTTCACTCCATACATGAATGAACTCGAGCCCAACGCATGGAGACAATCCGGTGCAAGAATTGGTAAGTATGAATTCTATAAAGGAATGACGGGACAATTAAGTAATGACTGGATCATCTTCCGGTACGCAGATGTATTGCTTACCAAAGCGGAAGCATCTGCACGCAAAACTGCAAACTGGAACGACGCCACTGCACTTGAGCTTGTTAACGAGATAAGAGTAACGCATGGTGGTGTAGATCCGTATGTGGCAATGACAGCTCAAACCTTTTTAGCTGAACGCGGAAGAGAAATGTTTTTTGAAACAACACGACGCCAGGATATGCTACGGTTTGGAATTTATAACGCTGCACATCGCTTCCATCCCGCTGATCCTGATAATCACGTTAACCTTTTCCCGATTCCGGAAAGCGTATTGAATGCAAACAAAAATTTGAAACAAAACCCGGGATATTAACTCTCTTGCAGACATAAGCAATCTTCGTTTGGCAAGATCACAGGCGGATTTTTATTCGCCTGTTCTTTTTTACAAAAAATTCTCTGTTAGTTATTGTTGATGATCTTTAAATTTATTGCTGAGAGAGTACCGTTGCGAAAGATATCAATCATACAAAATAGCCGCGCTTGTGCAAATAAAGAGAAAACTTTATCAGCAGCAACTATGCTGTTGATAACAGGAAGTTTTCTTTTTATGGTATTGAATAGCTGCACATCAAAAGTCAAAAACGAATCTCTTTTTACAAAATTACCAGCAGACTCAACCGGAATTCATTTTTCAAATGATGTCCGGTATAACGAAGAATTCAATCCGTATATATTCAGAAATTTCTACAACGGCGGCGGAATAGGTATTGGTGATATAAACAATGATGGATTACCGGATCTATTCTTTTGTTCAAACCAGGGCGGTAATAAACTGTATTTAAATAAGGGAGATTTTCATTTTGAAGATATCACGGCGAAATCAGGCATCCTGTCAAACAGCTCATGGTCTACCGGGGTTTCAATGGCGGATGTGAATGGCGATGGATGGCTGGATATATATGTCTGTAAATCGGGCGACACGGCTACGCAGGGAAGAAGTAATGAATTATATATTAACCAGGGCAATCTTACTTTTTTACAAAAGGCCCGGGAATATGGGCTGGATAATCGCGGCTTATCTACACACGCAGCTTTCTTTGATTATGATCGTGACGGCGATCTGGATTGTTATCTTCTTACAAATTCACTTCGATCGGTGGTAAATTATGACCAGGTTAAAGATGAAAGAACAAGGATTGATTCTGTTGGGGGCAATAAACTTTTCAGAAACGATGGCGATCATTTTACCGACGTCACGTCAACGGCAGGCATCTATAGCAGCAAAATAGGATTTGGTCTTGGCGTTACCATATCAGATATCAATAAAGACGGCTGGCCGGATATTTATGTATCCAACGATTTCTTCGAACGCGATTATCTCTATATAAATCTGCAGAATGGAAAGTTTAAAGAATCTGCAGAGCAATGCATTGGTGAATTAAGTATGAACGCCATGGGTGCCGATATTGCTGATATTAATAATGATGGCAATGCCGATATCTATGTTACGGATATGTTTCCCCAACAGGAAGAAAGAATTAAAACAAAAACAACTTTTGAAAATTGGGATAAGTATCAATCAAATGTTTCGCACGGATACTACAAACAATTTGTACGAAATACGCTTCAATTGAATCTTGGTAGTTCTTATACTCAGCAAGGAATGCGGGATGCATCTTTCAGCGAGATCGGGCGTTTTTCAGGTGTGTCGGCGACGGACTGGAGCTGGGGCGCACTCATCACTGATCTTGATAATGATGGTTACAAAGATGTTTTCGTTGCGAATGGCATAGCAAAAGATATAACTGACCAGGATTACATACAATATACAAGCAGCGGAAGCGGCTATTCAGAAATCAGGCAACAGATATTAAACCATGAAAAGAATGTCATTACCCGCCTCATCGATCTTATTCCTTCGGAGTCGATCCCGAATTATGCATTCCGGAACAAAGGTGATTTGACATTTGAGAACAAAGCAGAGGACTGGGGCCTGGGCGAAGCATCGTTCAGCAACGGGTCGGCGTATGGAGACCTGGATGGCGACGGTGATCTTGACCTGGTGGTTAATAATGTAAACATGCCCTGTTTTGTTTATCGCAATGAAGCAGTGCAGCAACACCCGG
>Ga0207645_10000270_pt1 | contig 42809 bp, 39 predicted proteins | sample KBSM53metaG_FD_184331 | JGI IMG/M metagenome (GOLD analysis project Ga0207645, IMG submission 184331) | Miscanthus rhizosphere microbial communities from Kellogg Biological Station, Michigan, USA - KBS M5-3 metaG (SPAdes) (version 2) | ecosystem: Host-associated > Plants > Roots > Rhizosphere >...
CCTGATCGGGCCCGTTCGCGCCGCGATCGATGCCGATCGGGTTGGAGCCGAGCCCTGTGGATTGCAGGAAGAACGCGAGCACGCGCATGGAGTCGCGCGGGATCTCGAGGAAGAGCTTTCCCTGGCGGTCGTCGAGATACAGCGGAATGAGGCCGGCGCGGCGTTCCATTCCGCCGGTGCGGCTCGCGATGCTCGTCGCGATCGGCGGTGCCTGGCCGCCCTGTCCGCTCGGGGACGGCTGCGCGTTAGGCGACTGCGCCGGGGGGCGGCTCGGTGTCGGGGCCTGGGCGGGCGTGGAGTGCGTGCACGCCGCGGCGATGGCTATCGCGGCGGCACTGGTCCAACGGGCTGCGCGCATGTCGGTCGAGTTGAGGGAGGAAGGACAGGCGGTGGGCGAGGCGAATATAGCCGGGCACAGGCTGTCGCCTGTCGCCTGCCGCCTGCCGCCTGCTAGCGCCTCAGAATTTCGCGAATCACGACCAGGATCAGAACGATCGCAATGAGGCTGAAGCAGATCGACGAGATGCTCCAGCCAATCCCGGGCTCGGAGGCGACCGCGACGCTGACCCCGAGGGATGCGATCGCGATGGCGAGGGTCGGCACCCACCGCGGAACGCGGGATCGCTCGCGACGCGACGCGAACCAGAGCAGAGCTGCGCCGACGATGAGCGTCGCCGCCAACGGGAGTCGCATGATACGAACCTAGCGACTGACCGCTCTCCTCGCCGTTCTCAGTTGACGAAGGACCTCCGCTTGCGGCCTGCGGTGACCGCTAGTTGTTGTCGACGATCACCGACAGTGTGGTGGGAAGGCCACCACCCGGAGCGTCGGTCACGAGCAGCGTCCGAACGGACCCGGCCCCCAGCACCACGCTCCCAGCGTCGGCCAGGATCTCGCTCGGGTTCCCCACGGGCGTGAGCCGAATTCGGTAGTTGCCGGGTGGAACGAGCACGTAGGGGGATACGGCGCCAAACACGAGGGCGGGGATTGTCGGCGTTGCGGACGAGATGTCGTCGGTCGCGCTGGTCAGGTAGACAGCGACCGGCCCCGTAGCCGCCGAGACGTTGATACCCCGAACCTTGACCTGGCCCACCGCCGGCGATGGATCGTCCGCTATGAACAGGGCGCCGAACTGATTGAGCCCGGGCGCCGGGATCATGCTGAAGGAACCACCGGTGGTCAGATCACGCGTAAAGTCGACCAGGGTCGTGCCGCTGGTGCTCCCCTCTGCCTGCAACCGGTGCGTACTGGCCGAGACACCGATATAGGGGGATGCGCCGCCGAACTGGGTGCCCGACGCCGCCACCCGTTCGTCGACCAGGAAGTCGAGGCCCTGCGCCGCGGTGAGCGCGTTGATGAGCCGCACGCTGGCGTCGTTGACGCTTCCGGTGAAGAGGACGCCACCGGTCGGATTGGCCTCGCCGCACGAAGCGCCAAAGGCGGCGAGCGTAGCGACGGCAATGGTGGCAGCGAAGCGGTTGCGCATGTGCGGGGTCCTCGAGTGGGGTCTGAGCATGCCGGTGGAACGGTACCGCAATAGAGTCCTCCGCGTCGGTGCGGAGACGCACTACGAGAGTGGTCGCCGATGCCAACGCGCGACACCAACCGGCCACCCCGACAGAGGCCGGTCGAACGTCGTTGTTGTTCTCGCTACGTCCTAGTTGCCCTACTTCTTATCGCGACGACTGGGGTCAACGGGCGGCCCATCCACCCTGTCGGCAGTCGTTGGAACCTGCGAAGGAACGGGCGGCTGCGGATCGAGCGTCGCGCGTCCACCCGCGCCACTATGCATTGCCGGCCTGAACCGTGCAATGACCGTGCTCGCGCGATCGAGCAGCGATTCCAGTTGGATGGGGCTCAGCCCTCGCCAGTCATCCGGGTAATGCCAAAGGCGCCGGACTTCCAGCTCACTCTCGAACCGAAGCCACGTGGTCCCGGGCGGGACGTCCGCCGTGAGCGCCCGTGGGTCATCGGCGCCGTCCTCCCGGACGTTCCAGACCACCCCGTCGCTATCGGTGAACGTTGTCTGTTCCATGCGTCCTCGCGCGGAAAACTCGCGAAACCGGACTGCAATTCCTCCGCCAATGGTCACGAATTACATCTCCGTTCATGCGCGGGAATGGCGATGACCCGATCGAGGACTTTCCGCTGGGCGACGGCACAGCGGACACGGTGGCCCATGTGATCTGCCCATACTGCGGAGAACCGAACGAGATCGCGGTCGATCCGGGAGGTGGCGCCTCGCAGGACTACATTGAAGACTGCCAGGTGTGCTGTCGCCCCTGGCGCGTCACCGTCTCGTACGATGGGACCGGGACTGCTCACGTTCACCTCGACCCCGCCGATGATACCTGACACGCTGCCACGCTCCGTCTGGCCGATCACACTCGACGACATCGCCGCGGCACGCGATCGAATTCGCCCATTCGTGCCCGTGTCGCCGTTCCGAGGCTACCCGGTCCTCGACGCCGCCCTGGGCAATGACATTCGCGTGTGGCTGAAACACGAGAACTTCAATCCCACGGGCGCGTTCAAGATCCGGAACGCGTTCTCCCTCCTGACGGCCCTGAGCGACGAGGAGCGACGCCGCGGGATCGTCGCCGCGACGCGCGGCAACCACGGGCTCGGCCTCGCCTACGCGGGGAAGACGTTCGGCGTGCCCGTCACGATCTGCGTCCCGTTAGGCAACAACCCCGAGAAGAACGAGGGGATGCGTGCGCTGGGCGCGCGTCTGATCGAGGAGGGCAAGGACTACGACGAGTCGCTCGCGGTGTCGGAGCGGATCGTTCGCGAAGAAGGCGCGTACCTGGCTCACTCGACGAACAACGCGCACATCATCGCCGGCGCGGGCACCATGTCGCTCGAGATCGCGGAGCAGGAACCGAATCTGGACGCGCTCGTGATCGCGGTGGGCGGCGGGTCCCAGGCCGTGGGCGCGATGACCGTCATGCGCGCCATGCGACCGCACGTCCGCGTGTACGCCGTCCAGGCGGCCGGTGCGTCCGCGACGCACGATGGATGGCACGCGCGAGCGCCACGCGTGACGGCGACGCCGGCGACCACCTTCGCCGACGGGCTCGCGACGCGCAGTACCTACGAGCTGACGTTTCCGGCGCTGTGCGACGGCCTGGCGGACTTCATCACAGTGACCGATGCGCAGATTGCGCACGCGCTCCGCCTCCTCCTTCGGACGACCCACACCCTCGTCGAGGGCGCGGGCGCGACCGGGCTGGCGGGCTTGCTGGCACTGAAGGAACGCCTGGCCGGCCAGCGCGTTGGTGTCGTGGTCAGTGGCGGCAACATCGATGACCAGACGCTTCGGCGCGTCGTGAATCGAGAGATCTAGCGCGCGTTCGGCGGGTCGCGGCCGAGTCCGGCGCGGGCGCCTAACGCGACGAGACGGCGCACCGCCGGCGCGATCGATGCCAGCGGCAAGATGTAGGTCACGCCGCCCGCCTGGATCGCCTCCCGCGGCATGCCGAAGAACTCGGAGGTCGCTTCATCCTGCGCGATCACGAGGCCGCCGAGGCGGTGCACTTCCGCCGCGCCGCCGGAGCCATCCTGACCGTTTCCGGAGAGAACCACAGCGAGCGTTCGCTCGCCGAACGCGCGGCCGGCAGATGAAAACAGGACGTCCACCGACGGCCGGCAGAAATGAACCGGTGGTGAGTGCGACAACGAGACCGTGCCGTCTTGCTCGAAAACCAGATGGCGGTCTGGCGGAGCGACATACACGGTCCCCGGCTTCATGTGCGCGCCATCGGTCGCCCAGCACACCGCCAGCTGCGTGGAGCGCGACAGAATGCCGGTGAGAACGCTGGGATAGGCCGGGCTCAGGTGCAACACCACGGCGACCGGTGCGGGAAACGCGTGCGGCAGCCCGTGAAGCACGATGGACAATGCCGCGAGGCCGCCAGCGGACGCACCGACCACGACCACGTCGAACGCCGGAACGTCGACGTGTGCGTCGCTGACCACTTGCGTCTCGTTTGGTCGTCGGCTGAGCGAGGGCACGACGCAAATTCCGTTTCTTCCGATGACAGCGTGCCGACGTACTTCGCGCGGCGAGCTTCGGGCCTTCCGATTACGATAGTGTGGTGGCGGGGGTTGCGCGAGAGAGCGTCAGCTCGAACGTCGACCCTTTTCCGGGCGCGCTTGTTACGGTCACGTCGCCGTTCATTGCCCTCGCGAGACTGCGACTGATGGCGAGGCCGAGTCCAATGCCCTCGGGTGATGTGCCGGCACCCCGGTCCACCTGAACGAACGGGTCGAACACCTCGCGCTGCTTGGCCTCCGGAATTCCGATCCCCGTATCCGACACAGCGATGATGATGCGGTCCCCTTCGCTATCGCATCCGACTCGAATGGTGCCGCCCGCGGGCGTGAACTTGAGCGCGTTCGACAGAAGGTTGACGAGAATCTGTCGCAGCCTGTCCGGATCGGCCATCGCGACCAATGACCCGTTCGCACACTCGACGCTCACAGCCAACTCTTTCAGCGTCGCCAACGGCTCGACCAGCTCCGTCACGTCACGCACGACAGCACCCACCACAACCGGTACGACGTCGACCGTGACCTCACCGCGTTCAACGCGCGCAAAGCTGAGGAGCTCGTTGATCAAGCCGAGGAGGTGCTGCTCGCTTCGCAGGATTCGTCGAAGGTCTTCGACCTGCTGGCGTGTCACAGGGCCGCGGACGCCCATCTCGAGCAGTTGGGCATAGCCGGCGATGGCGTTGAGTGGCGTACGCAACTCATGGCTCAACGTGGCGAGGAACTCGCTCTTTGCGCGGTTCGCCTGTTCGGCAGCCGCGCGAGCACTGCGCTCCGCCATGAGCGCGGTTTCTCGCGCGTGAGCGCGGCGCTCGGCGGTCACATCCTCATGCGCAACGACGAAGAGGGTTGGATCGGGACCTTCACATCTCGTGACGCGCATCGTGAACCACCGTTCCTCGTCGGCTTCGCCGGACTCCGGCCCAGCCGAGTCGGCGTCCGAGTACAGCGCCTCCGCACGCGCCTCGTCTTCCGACAGGACACGAATGACGGTCGACCGCACCAATTCGGCGCCCGCGCGCCCCTCACGAATGGCTGCATCGCACAGGTCGATATAGCTCGTACCGACGACTGTTGGCGTGAACAGCCCGGCGGGTCGCTCGGCATCACGCCACGCTCTATTGGTCGTCACGATCCTGGCGTCTGCGTCGACGACCACGATGTGCGTCGACATGGCATCGATAGCCGAGCGAAGCACTGCGGCCGGCGTACGGTCCATTACCGCGCCCGCGCGCTGGTTGGAGACGTCGCGCACGAGCCATCGAAGTCCGGTCACCGCGCCCCGCGCGTCGAATGCCGGGCTGACGGCGAGGAACCCCCGTATCGGTTCGGCGTCGCGCGGCAGCAATGTAACCGTCCAGCCTTCCTCCGCGAGCTCTTGGCGAGCGCGATAGAGCCGAACGCGGAAAGCCCGTCGGTCGCTCGGGTCGATGAACACCGCGAGCGGCTTCCCGAGCACGTAATCGCCCGGAAGGTTGAAGAGTGCCGCCGCTCCACGGTTCAGTTCGCGAACGACACCTTCCCGGTCGGTAAGGATTTGGCCTTCGGGCGATAACTCGAACAGCTCGCGAAAGCGCGCCTGTTCGGACTCCAGAAGCGCGCGCGCGCGTTCGAGCTCGGTGGTCTGAAGACGGAGTTGCTCGTGCGCGACCGTCAGCTCCTGCGCCAACGCCGCGAGCTCCTCCGCGACGTCACGCGGGACACTCTGCGGAACGACCCCGTCGGCGCGCGACCGCTGCGCGAGCGCGACAAGACGCCGCCGAGCATCCCCAAGACGACGGCTGCGCCGATCGGGATCGGCCGCCGGATCAGATTCGTGCGGCACGTCGTCATGCACGTCCGGACTTCGCATGCTCACCTGATTCCTCGCTACCACGTCCGGTTCACGCCGCGCCTAACGCCTGGTGCTGCCAACACGCCCCCACGCGACCGCCTCGCCTTACGACGCCTCGCCCAGCTTGGCTATATCACGCGCGCCGCCCTCCTCCATCACCAGAATCACGCCTCGCACCTCGTCCCCACTCGCCCGCCACATGGGCGTGCACGTCACCTCGCACGTGATGGGCTTCCCGCGGCGATTGATCGCTTCGATGGTCAGCGTCTCGCGCTCGGATTCACCCAAGAGACAGGCCCGTATCGCTTTGGCGAGCATCTGCACTGGAAGCCCAATGTCGAGCATCATGAAGTGCATGCCGCGTACCTCGTCGGCACGGACACCCCAGAGGTCAACGGCCTTCTCGTTCCACACCTCGACCCGCAACTCCGTGTCGAGGACCACCACTCCGCCACGCAAGCTGGCGAGGACGGCTTGCATGAACGCGTTGACGTCGTTCAGCTCGTCGCTCCGCCGGCGAAGCTCATCGTTGATCGTCGTCAGCTCCTCGTTGGTCGACTGGAGCTCCTCGTTCATCGTTTCGAGCTCCTCGTTCGTCGACTGCAGCTCCTCGTTCGTGGTCTCGAGCTCCTCGACGGTCGACTGCAGCTCCTCGTTCGTGGTCTCCAGCTCTTCGTTCGTGGATTGCAGCTCCTCGTACGCACCCTCCAGCTCAGCGTTCGATTTCTCGAGCTCCCGCTGGAGGCGCTGAAACGCGGTCACGTCATCGAAGCTGATCGCGACGCCGGCGACCTGCCCGCTCGCGTACAGCGGTGCCGCCTGGACATCGATCCAGCGGATGTCTCCCCCTCGCAGCGGCCATTCGATGTTCCGGACGACGAGCGGTTTTCTCCCGGCATGTGCCTGGTCGATCATTGACCGAAGGTCGGTCGGTCGGTACGAGATCTCGAGATCTTGAAAGGGGCGCCCGAAGTCCAGCGCGCCCAGGTTGAAGAGCGTGCGCGCCCGTTCGTTCGCGACGACCAATCGGCCATTCGCGTCCACGACGATCTGCGCCAACGGACTCGTATCCCACGACGCGTCGCGCAGTTGGCCCTCGAGGGCACTCTCCTCGGGCTCAGTCTCGTCCTGCTTTGCGGCCATGGCGAGCAATCGGTTCCGGTAGTTCGTCCTCGGGACCTTCGTGAAGATGCGCCGCTTGAGGTCCACGGGCGCAAAAGATTCGCTGTGCGCGAGCAAGGTCTCGGCTCGGCCGAGGAACAGGTAGCCGCCGTCGGTGAGCGCGAAATGGAAGCGCCCGAGAATCTGCGCCTGCGTCGCGGCATTGAAGTACATCAGCGTATTGCGGCACACCAGCAAATCGACGCGGGATATGGGGGCATCCTGCACGAGGTCGTTGCGCCCGAAGATCACGATTCGTCGCAGGTCCTTCCGGAAGATGTAACGACCGTCCTGGCGTTCGAAGTATTTCTCGAGGAGATCCGGCGGTACGCCTTCGACCTGTTTCGAGTCGTAGGTCGCGTGTCTCGCCATGGTGAGCGCGTGTTCGTCCACGTCGGTGGCGTAGATCTTCACCCGCGACCGAAACGCGTCGGCGCCTAACGCGTCAGCCAGAATGATCGCCAGGGTGTACGCTTCCTCGCCCGATGCGCAGCCGGCACTCCATACACGGAGCGGCTCATCCGGGCGCTTGTTCTCGAGGATGCGCGGCACGATGGTGCTCGCCAGCTCGTCCCACGGCACCCCGTCGCGGAAGAACGCGGTCACGTTGATGAGGACGGTGGTGCACAGCTGATCGAACTCGGCCGGGTTCTGCTCGAGGAGCCGGGCGAACTCGGCGTAGGTCTTTACGCCAACCTCCTGCATCCGCTTGTGGATGCGCCTGGTCAGACTTGCGCGCTTGTATCCGGTAAAGTCGAAGCCACGGTTTTGCTTCAGATACTCGAGGAGCGCGTCAAACTCGCGTGTACGATCTGATCGCACAACGTTGCCTTCCGGACTTGGGAGATGGGTGCGGCGCCATGTGGCCCGATCGAACCTGCCCCCGCGCACCAGGCAAGACAAGGCCCTTGCCGCAGCCGCAGGCGTTCACGCCTTACGCGACTTCCGGGCGACTCCTCGGGGACGTGCAGCGCGACGGCGACGGCAGCGTTGAGGTCTCCGGGTAACCCGGCCACGAGCTCCATCAGCAAGATCACGCCGCCCGCGGATGCACCGACCACGATCACGTTGCACCGATCCATGACGTGCGTCACCGCCAGAAGCCGGCCACGATCGCAAAATTGTCGTGGTCAACACTCCGCAGCCGCGCCCGCGGGCGGCCGGCGTCCACGCGGGCGAACGCCGGATTGTCCGCGTTACGGTACAGGCGGCGCCGGCGTAATAGACGTTGTAGACTGTGTAGTGGCTTGCACGACAGCGACATGACACCGTCGCCGTCAACGGGATCGGCTCGGCACCGCGAATGCCTTGTCGCTCTCGACGCACATACCGAGGTTCGAATGCACAGGTTGCCGGTTCGACCGGTCGTCGCGGCACTCATCGGGCTCACGGTCTCCCGGGCTCATGCGCAGTCTCGTTTCGAGCTGTCGCCGTTTGCATCGCGGAATGGCTCGCTCGAGGGAAGCCCGACTCTCCTTGGCGCCGCCTTGACGAGCTATAGCGGCCGACTCGCCGGCATATTCGGCCTGCGCTTTGGCGGGGCGTACGATATCAGGTCCCTCACGAGCTCGAACACGACCACCGACGCGGAGCGCGGGTGGGTCGCGGACGCCGACGCCGTCATCTCGCCGGCGCGGTTCCCGGTGATCGGACCTCTCCTCGGCGGGTTCCTCCCGACCTTCTTCTCGGGAATCGGCGTGGAAGGGCTGCGGCGCACCGACGGCACCGGAGGCCAGAGTGTCGTCGGGAGCTATGGAATCGGCGTCGCCCGCACGCTCGGGCCGATCGCGTTCGAGACGGAGGCGCGGCATCGGACTCCGATCAATTGGACCGGCTCACCGAATGATGGAAGCGCAAGCGCACTCGTTCCGACGACGCGCACGGGATGGGAGTACCGGATCGGGTTTTCAATCGGCTTCGGCGGCAAGACCACGCCACGGGGCATCCCATCGCTTCCAATCCCGGTGGGCGTCGGCTCGTCGCACCGCAATGAGCCGGTACCGACCGCGTCGGCGACCGCGGTGATCACGACGGGGGATGGCTACCTCGGCACGCGGTACACGTACGGCGGTTCGACGCCGCAGTCAGGATTCGACTGTTCCGGCTTCGTGCAATTCGTGTACAGCCGCAATGGCGTGACACTTCCGCGGACGTCGCGCCAGCAGGCGACCGCAGGCAAGTCGCTCGCGGCGAAGCTCGATGGACTCCGCGCGGGGGATCTCCTGTTCTTCTCGCAGAGTGGCGATGGTGTGGACCACGTCGCGATCTACGCCGGCAACGACCGCATCCTGCACTCGACCTCGAGCGGTGGCGGCGTACGGTACGATGACCTCGACACGCCGCGCGGGAAGTGGTTCCGCGATCGCCTGGTGGCGGCACGTCGCGTGTTAGGCGACGGCGCTACCTTTGTCGATCCGTTCGCGGTGACGCAGCTCGACTCGAAGCTCGATCCGCCGGACAAGGCGCCGAGACCGTAGGCGGCGGCAGGCGGCAGGCGGTAAGCAGCAGGCAGCAGGCGGCAGGCGGCAGGCGGCAGGCGGCAGGCGGGTCGGCGCTAACGACGCCCGACCCCCACTCCTACGGTTTGTATGTGACGCCGATGTATATGCCTGCCCGGTGCCGGAACGGATCGTCCCAGGAGTACGCCGCGCCGGCCTTGAGCCCGATCGCGGGGACCGCGAACGCTGGAAACGCCGCGAACGAGTAGTCGGCGTCGACCCCGGCAACACGCTTCCATCCCGTCCAGTTCTCGCGCGTGGTGGCCACCCAGTAGAACGGTCGCACCGGGCCTAACGCGGTAGACGCGCGGAACACCATGGCGTGCGTGCCGAGCGCGAACCCGGTGGGAAGCGCGGGCATAGGAATCCGCTGCGACAGAACGGACGCGTCCACGAGCGGCGAAGGCCAGCCTCCGATGGCGAATTGCTCGTAGGGTCCCCCACCTTCGTCGCTTCCCGCGATGGTGGCGTCGATGCGCGCGCCGCCAAAAGGTGTCGACACATCAGCCGTCAACGTACCCAGGCCCCTGGTGAATCCGAGCCCGCCGTTCGCGCCGCGAGATCCATGAACGAAGCCCAGGAGGTCCAGGCGGTACTCCCCGCGCCTAACGCGCGCAGAGCCGCGCGCCTCGCCGAAAACAAGCCCTCGACTGGCATCGTCGGCGCCGTCGGAGCGATCCACCTCGCCGAGGCTCCCGCCGACACGCACCTGAAGACGCGCCAACCCGTAGTCCCGCGTCGTAGCGGTCCCCACCATGGCGCCGGTATACACCGCGTCGAGCACCCCCGGCAGCGTCGCGCTCGCATCCGCGAAGGCTCGCTGCTCCGAGGGACGTTGTTCGGCGCGGAAGAACGAGCCGTCGATGCTCAGGACGCCGGGAACGACCGCACGGCTGCCACGCCATGACGCCGTGATGGACACGCCGCGCCAGGTCGACGGTTCCCCGAAAATGCCGTTGGCGGCGTAGGTGAATCGCCCGACCGGATCCAACCCGACGAGCGACAGCGACGCGAACGCGCCTTCCGTCGAATAGCTCGCGCCGGGCAGCACCCGATGCTGATGTGGCCCGGCCCCGTACGGATACGCACGCGCGGGCGCCGCGCGTGGCAACGTGTCGACCGGCGCAGGCGGATTCGGGACGGCCGGTACGAGGGACGCGGACAGCGTGATGGGTCTCCCCGTTCCGGTGGAGGACAAGGCGACGCGCCGCAAGTCCAGTCCACGTGCGTGAAGCGCCAGGAAGAGGACCGATGTGTCGTTAGGCATCGGAGCTGGTGCGGACACGGCGCTGGTCACGCGCGTTTGCGCGATCCGTCCCCCGCCCTCGAGGTCGATCACTTCAAGATTTGGCACACCGCCCGCGTCGGACACGCACACGATCCGCCTTCCGCCTGGCAGGAAGGCCGCATCGTAGCGGTTCGCGTCGTCGTCGGGATCGACGAATTGAACCTCCGTATCACCATCCGTGGCGGTCATCTCGATGGGAATGAGCGCCAGGCGCCACCGGCCGTCCCGCTGGACGGCAACGAGCACGGTGCGCCCATCCGGCGAGACGCGCGGGCGATAATACGGCGTCGAGGGCGTGGCCTTGCGCAGGGGGGTGACGGCGCCGGTCTCGAGATCCACGCGCACGAGATCGCAGAGGCCGTTCTCGCATCGAACGCCAACCGCGGATTTCCCGTCCGGCAGCGGATCCGCATCGCGAATCGATGCTCCCCGCGTGACGCGCCGCAGCCGGCCAGTGCCATAGTTCCAGACGTACACGTCGCTCCGGTACGCGCCGTCGCCTAACGGATCGTCGTGCGTGACGAGCAGTCGCGACGTGTCGGCGAAGAATCGTGGCGAGTGGAACGGGCGTCCGGCGGATGGCCGAAGGGTTGCGATTGGCACTTTCGGCCTCGGGTCACCCGGAACGGCGAGCACGTCCTGGGGATCGAGCGCCAGCGCGCGTTCGCGTGCGCGTCGCACGCGTGCGGTGTCCACACGCTCGGCCGTGCGCCACACGACCAGCGGCCCGGGCAACGTCCGTGCAGGCAGCTCCACGGCAATGAGACTGCCATCGCTCGACACCGCTGGCTCGCCCGTTGCCCAACGTCGACGCTGCACGAGTATGCCGGTGTCCAACCCCGCGGCCGCGAGGGTGTCGCGAACCATGAGGGCGCGGCGTGTGAGGTCAACGGTGAACCGGCCATACAGCTCGTCGGGTGGCGACCCATATACGCCGGCGAACGCCTCCGCGAACGTGCGTGGCTGGCGCGCGCTCAATCGTCGCCAGACCGCAACGAGACTCGAATCGCCGCGCTGCGCAACGAGCCACTCCAGGAACGCCGAACCGGCGAGGTACGCCATCGAACCCGCCGCGAAGTCGCCGCCTGACGAGAGCTGCGCGTAGGTCGGAAGCTTCCCTTCCAACGCCCACTGGCGGAGGTAGGCGGCACGCGCTGCGCCGTGCGGTCGTCCGCTTCCCGTTAGGCGTCCTTCGACATACGTCGCGTAGCCTTCGACGGCCCACCGCGGCGTGCGCGACGCGACAGGGCCGACCCGCAGTGGTAGGAATCGCCAGAACCGCCGTTCGCGCGGGTTTCGTGTCGGCCGGGTCAGATGCGCGATGTGCGCATACTCGTGTACGGCGAGCAGCTCTGGCCAGTCGCGATACGTCCCGAGCATCCCCGCCGGGTCGGGCGGCGTCGGCCACAGGACGATCAGCGGGTCATCGATCGGCGCATTCGCGAAACCGTTCGCTTGGCTGATCGGGTCCTCGACGATCACCGTGATGCGACGGTGTGGCGCATATCCCACCAGCGCCGAGACCGCATCGTGGACCGTATCGAGTCGCGTGGTCAGGTCCTGCACCCACTCGGCCATCGGAGCCGGGTAGTGCACCTCGAAGTAGCGGGTACGAACCGTCATCCACTCGAGCGACGGACGCGCGAAGTTCGACTGGGCGTGCGCCAGCCGAGTGATGGAGAGTAGCGCGATGAGGAGAACGCGAATGAACGAGGCGCGCACGCCCCGAAGATATTCGGGCGAGCCGAAATTACGACCGCGGAATTTCTTTCCGTCCCCGGCCCGGCGGTCGAGCCATCATTCACTCTTCCACGTTGCGGCGAGGAACGGCGTCGTCGTCGGCTGCGGCGATCCGCCACTCGGCTCGTCGGTCACCGCGGTCACGCCGATGCGAAGCCCGGCAGGAATGGCAACCGACGCCAGCGCGCGCCCGCTCGCGTCAGTGTTGAACGTACCGAGGCTCACGGGCGACTTGCCGGTCTCGATCCCCCACAGCTGGTACGTGCGCCCCGGCGCGGCCGGGGGCAGCGCGCTCGCCGCGATGATGACGCGGCCGGCACGACGATCCAGGAAGTACTTCGCCGATGGCGCCGGTCCCGAGCCGCTGACCGTGACCGCCTGCGCGTCGGGAGACACGAGGACCTGGATGAGCGAGTCGCGGCGGGCGAGCGCGCTACCCGTCGAATCCAGCGTGAGACGCGCGGAAGCGAGCGCCTGCTCGGCCGTTGCGCGTGCCGTGCGTTCGGTTCGAGCCTGTTGCCCGAGATAAACTGCGACGACGACTGCTGCGGCCGCAGCGAGCCACGGCAGCACCGTGTTCCACTGGCGCGGCCTCGCCGGCAGCGCAGTGACTGCGCGACCGGGCGGTTCGAGGGCTCTGACCCCTTGACCCGCGTCGGTTGCCGCGGACGATAGGGGCCGGACGCCGCGTGCGTCGGCGAGGATGCGATCGCGAAGTGTGGCCGGCGGCGAGACCGCGGGCGCGGCCATGGCGATCAGGCCCGCGACGCCTCTGAGCTCGCGAACCTCTGCGGCACATACGTCGCACGCCGCGAGGTGCTCCTCGAACGTCGCGCGCTCACTTTCGTCCAACGCGCCGAGCGCATACGGGGCGGCGTGATCGAGCCAGGCGTGTGCCGTCATGTATCCGCCTCGAGAAGAGGACGGAGCGCCTGACGCAGTTTGTCCATGCCGGCCCGCATTCGCGTTTTGACGGTTCCCAGCGGCTCGGAAAGTTGTGCCGCGATCTCGCTCTGCGAGAGCCCGCCGAAGTATGCGAGCTCGATTACCCTGCGCTGCGGCGGCGGGAGCTCCGCCAGCGACTTGCGTACTATCGTGCTCGCCTCCGTGACCTCGGCGCTTCGGTCGGTGGCGTCCGCCGACGGCGCCAGCACCAGCGTCTCGCCTTCGTCGGTCATGACCGCCGCTTCCTCGAGCACACGCGCTCTGCGCTTGCGCGACCGCACGAGGTCGAGCGCGCGCGTTCGGACGATGGTTGCGAGCCACGCGGCGACGCTACCGCGAGCGGCGTCGAAGCTCGACGCCGAGCGCCAAACCTGGGCGAACGCGTCGGCGACCACCTCCTCGGCATCGGCTTGTTCACCCACGATGGCGCAGGCGAGCGAGAACGCCATCCCACCGTACCGATCGTACAAGTCGCCGAGCGCGCGCTCGTCACCGGCCGCGGCCTGAGCGACAAGCGCAGAGTCAGGGGTCTGGACCCCCGCCGAGTGAGTCGGCATAACCTCCAGAAGTTGCTGCGACGCGGCGTGAGCCGCAACGTCGCCGCCGAGCAGATGGGTTCGAACGTCATCGTACTCGTACGCCGGCCGCGCAAGGACCGGATTCGAACCGGCGTTACGCGATCTGGGCCCCGGTGGTTGCGACGGGCTTCGATGGCCGGCGGTCCAGCGCTTCGCGCACCTGTGTGGCGAGCGTCTCAGCCGTGAATGGTTTCGCGAGCACTCCTGTTCCGAGATCGGCGCCGGAGCCGGCCAGCTCGCCGTCGTCGTTGTAACCCGACATGAACAGGATCGGCAGCCCCGGTCGACTTGCCGCGAGTGAGCGCGACAGCTCTCGGCCACCCATTCCAGGCATGATCACGTCGCTGAGCACGAGATCGATCGCGTCACCCTTCTGCGCGCAGACGCGCAGCGCCTCGTTGCCATCGCGCGCTTCGAGGATCTCGTAGCCCTGGTCTCGCAGCACGCGGCGGACGATGAGTCGGACCGCGTCCTCGTCTTCAACGACGAGCACCGTTTCCGTCCCGCGTGGCAACGCCTTGTGCATGATGTGCTCCGCTTTCGGCGGTACCGTGGCCGCCACCTGCGGCAGGATGATCTCGAACGTGGTACCGCGGCCCGGCGCGCTGCGAACGTCGATGTGGCCACCGCTCTGTCGGACGATCCCGTAGACCGTCGACAGCCCGAGACCAGTGCCCTTCCCCTTCACCTTGGTCGTGAAGAACGGCTCGAAGATGCGCTGCTGCGTTGCGGCGTCCATGCCAACCCCGGTGTCGCGCACGGCGAACACCACATGCTTGCCCGGGTTCACGCCGGCGTGGCGACGCGCGTACGCGGTATCGAGGTATGCAACGCGCGTCGAGATCGCCAGCACACCGCCGTTAGGCATCGCATCGCGGGCGTTGACCACCAGATTCATCACCACCTGCTCGATCTGGCCGCGGTCGGCGCGCACGGCGCCGATGGCGCTCTCGAACTGCGTCACGAGCGCGATGTCCTCGCTGATGACGCGGCGCAGCAGCCGCTCCATGTCGCCGATGACTTCGTTCAGGTCGAGCACCTGCGGTTGCAGCACCTGACGCCGCGAGAACGCAAGCAGCTGTCGGGTCAGCGACGCGGCGCGCGCCGCTGCCTGCGTGATCTGATGGGCGTCCGACCGGCGAGGGTCCTGCTCGGGCAGCGCGTTGAGCAGGAACTGTCCGTAGCTCGTGATGACCGTGAGCAGGTTATTGAAGTCGTGTGCGACCCCTCCGGCGAGCTGGCCGACCGCATCCATCTTCTGCGCCTGGCGGAGCTGTTCCTCCATCATCTTCCGCTCGGTGACGTCCGCGATGACCCACACCGTGCCGAGCATGCCGCCGACGCCACGCAGCGCGGCCGTCGACACATAGACATCGACGAGCGAGCCATCCTTCCGCGCGCAGCGCGTTTCGTAGCCGGTGAACGAATGCTCGCCGGACGCCGAGAGCCGGCGCATGTCATCCTCGAGCTGCTCGACCGGAACGATGGGGATCGGGCGACCCAGCACGTCTCCGGCGAACCAGCCGAACATTCGCTCGGCGGCGACGTTCCACTCGCTCACGGTGCCGCTCAAGTCCGTCGTGACGATCGCGAGCGGCGACGCCTGGATCAGCGTCTGCAGCGTGTCATTCGTTTCGCGCAGAGCGCGCTCGGCCTGATGCCGCTCGGTGACATCGTGCGCCAGCGTTAGGCGCGCCGGACGGTCGAGCACCGTCAGGGCGTGCGTCACCACCTCGACCGAGATGATCCGTCCGTCCTTCGTGCGGTGCTGCCACACGCCCCCGTCGAACTCGGGCGAGTCGGGAGCACGCGCCGCCATGAGGACCTTCGGCACCTCGGCGTCCGGCCTGATGTCGGTGATGCGCATGCCGAGGAATTCGCTCCGCGAATACCCGTAGTGCTTGATCGCCGCATCGTTCACGGCAACGAATGACAGGGTCTCGATGTCGTAGACCCACATCGGCAACGGGTTCGCGTCGAATAGAAGCCGGTACCATTCCTCGGACGCACGCAACCGCTCTTCTGCGCGCTTCTGCTCGGTGATGTCGCGCGCAACTGCGTACACGAGCCCGTTCTCCTTCCCGGGCGTCTGGACGGTCCAGCCAAGCCACTTGTAGCTGCCGTCCTTGCACCGAAGACGGTTCTCGTAGCGCTGCGCGTGAACGCCGGTTGCGACCGTGCGCGCGCTCTCGAGCGCTCCTTCACGATCGTCCGGGTGAATCAGGTCCAGCACAGGCGTCCCGGACAGCTCGTCGGGCTCATAGCCGAGCACCGAACAGAACGCCGGGTTCACGCGAACGAAATGGCCGCTGAACGACGCGATGCAGAACATCTCCGCCGAGAGCGAGAAAAAGCGATCTCGTTCGCGCTCGGCCGCGCGCCGCTCGGAGAGGTTGACCATTGACCCGATCATTCGGCGCGGTGCCCCGTCGGCATCCCGGAGCACGTAGCCGCGATCGAGCATCTCCGCGTAGCTCCCATCCCCGCAGCGGAAGCGGTATTCGGACGTCCAGATCTGCGTGTCGGAGTCGAGCGCGTCGGTGAGGCTCGCGGTGGTCGCGTCCCGATCCTCCGGGTGAATACGCTCCGTCCACCACTCGACGCCTCCGATCTCCTCCGGCGCTGCACCGAACGCGCTGCTCGCGCTGTCGCTCCACTGCACCACGCTGGTGCGGATATCCCAATCCCAGACGACGTCGTTGGTGGCGCGCGCGGCAAGTCGGTGGCGTTCTTCGCTCGCCGCGAGCGCAGCCGTTCGCGCCTCGAGCGTGGCGGCCATGTTGTTGAACGTCGCGGCAAGCGCGCCGACCTCGCCGGGCGCGCTCAAGTCCGTGCGCACACCGAGGTCGCCGGACCCGAAACGCGCCGCGTCGGCCGTGAGCTTCCGCAGTGGGTCGGCAATGCGCGCCGCCACAAGTGCCGCGAGGAATAGCGCCCCGCCCAGGCCTAACGCGCCGAACAGCGCCAGGAATCGCCACTCCTCGTTTGCCATCGGCGGCAAGTCCTCGTCCGGCCGACCGACGATGACGAGCCATGGCGCAGCGGTGACGCGTTGGTAGGCATACGGGCCTCCCATGCGCACATCGGCCGAATCGATGAATCCGGATCGGTCATCCCGCAGGCGACGGATGCGGTCGGCTATGCGGACCCGGGTTCCGACAGCGATGGGCGTCCCGCCCGCACGGGCGAGCACCGTACCGTCGTCGTCGACGAGCGTGATGATTGTGCTGGATTTTCCGGGCGTGCCGACCGCGAGGTATCGCCCGAGGATGTCGAGCCGCGCGGACACGGAGGCGACGCCGGTGATGGTGCCGTCCTGCCGGATGCGGCGAGCCATCGTTAGGCTCCAGCCGCCGGTCTCACGGCTCTCGATCGGGCGACCAACCGTCAGGTGCGTCGCCGCAAGCGCTTCCCGGAAGAACCGGTGCGCGGCGACCTCCATCTTCCGGGCCCGCGCCGGATCGGCGTCGGACGACCCGATGTTGTGGCCGTCGACGCCCCACAGCGCGAGGTTCGTGATGTAGGGCGGAAGCTCCTCGCGCAGCCGGCGCAGGATCTCGTCGTTTCGTGCGACGGACGCGGGGTCGGCAGACGCCCCCTCCGCAATCGCGACGAGCAAGCCGTCGACGGTACCGAGCTGGTCGTCGACGCGAGCGCCGACCTGCGCCGCCAGATCGCGTAGCCGGGCGCGGGTGTCACGCTCGTGGTCACGCTGGTAGCTCGCGTAGGTCGTCGCGAAGAGGACGATCCACGGCACGAGCATCGCCAAGACCAGGAGCACCAGGCGCTCCCGGATCCCGATCGCCGCCACTCGCGCGCGGAACTGGTTCGCCATTCGTCTCACGGGCGAATCACCGTTCGCCCCGTGGCAAGGAAGCAACCGACAAGCCGACGGGCACCAGACCTCATGACAGGGGCTGACGTTTCAATCGGGCTAAACGTAACCGACCCGAGGTAAGGTCGTACAGCGCAATCAATTCGCTTCCGCCTGTGCCTCGTTTGTCCCACTTTCGCTCGGCTTCGGGCGCGATTCGGAGGGTTCGACGACACTGAGCATAGCCGGTCCGTCCGAGTGCTGGTAGCTCTCGCGCATGACGCGCGACGAACGCCATCCCGCGACCGCCATGATGTCGACGTCGGGAGGAGCCGGCGACCGCCGAGGCGAAACACGACGCCCCAATTCAGCACGGCCATCAACGTCGTCAGCTCGTTGCGAATGGTCCCGTCATGGACACCCGGCTCCTGACCCCGTTTGTGGGGCGACTCCAGCGTCCCGCTCCGGCGCGCCAGCGCGTACGAGTCGACATCGTGCTGCGAGAGGTCGTCGATGACGCGATCGCGCGCGATGTGGCGCTCGAGGATCTCGAGGTGCGCGCGGACGGTCTGCTGTCGGTAGGTCGCGAGGAGCGGGATCCGGTGCTGGCGGTAGAGCATTATGAGTTGCCCGAACGTCACCGCGCCGGTCTGCCCCGCGAGCTGGAGCTCCGCGGTGATCAAACCGGCGCCAGATATCGCGCGTGAAGCGATCGAGCTGCCGCCGGTTCATGCGCTCCACACCGATGCACCACGCGGCCACAATGACGGGCGGCGCCGGTGAGGCTGTCGTGACAACTTCCGGGCCCGGATAGTTCGGTTCGAGGCGATGCGGTTTGTAGCCCATGCCGGTTGTCGTCAGCTGACCTGGCGTCACGGCCCTCGCCTCAAGAGATGACACCGGGCTGTTACACGCCGGTCCGTGCGGTGACTTGAGAGCAGGTGAGAGCGGATTGGTCTACACGGTCATCCTGCCAAAGGACCCGCCCGGGAGGCCGCGCCGACACCGCGGTGGCCTACCCGCCGAAGAAGCCGCAGTAGCACTCGTTAGGGCATGGCAAGCATGCCGATCAAGCATTGATCGATAGGCAGCATGCGGTATGTTGCGAGGCTTTCTACCTAACGACGAGTGACAGTGTCGTATCACAGACCAGCCATCGCCGAGATCAATCCATTGACCGAATGGATGACAGGCCGTATAGTGCATTATCCAACGGTCAACAACACAATACTGTCGCCCTACCAGCCATTGGTTCCGGCGAGCCATCGCAGCCTTGTCCGGTTTGGAGCCCATTCGTTAGGCCGCTGTATTGGGTGTCGGTAAGCGCAGCAGCAGCGTAGGTGCGCGACCGCTGAATGACGCCTCGCTGACGCCTATGCGTAGCGTGTGCGGCATGCTCTTTCTCTGGTTCGACCATCCGTTAATCGAGGCGTGGCTTGAGCGACAGCTCGCTGCGCCTCGCCGCGACCAAACCGCGGCCGTGGGTACGAGCTTACATTATGGGCTCCAATGACGATCAGGGACGATAATACGCTCGGCGACGCGCCGCTCGAGACGGTTGCGTTGTGGGTCAGCGCAGTGCGGACCATGGACGGGGACGTGCTCGCGCCGGTCATGGTGCGGCTGCGGCGCACCTGGAGTAGAGAATCGCTCAAGCCCGTTGAAGCTGCGGTGGAGGCAAGACGTGCCGAGCTCGAATCGCACTAAGTCACGCCTTGTCGCCGAGCCCACGCTGCGTCGCGCGAGATCACGCGGGACGAACTGGCGCGGCTGATCGGGAGCCTTCCGCCCGATGTTCGCATCACGATTGAGTTTCACGTCCGCACCGGGAACCCGGTTCTCACCGATCCCGAGAAACCCTTAACGATCGCGCAGGCGGCGGAAGCGTTGAACGTCTCGCGGCCACGATCATGCGGATGGCGGGGCTCGTATGGCTGGAATTCCAGAGCGCGGGCCGACGTAAGATCAAACGCATCACAGCCGAAAGCGTGCGGCGACTCCGCGATGCCTCCGATCACTAGACACCGCCGCGTTCACGCCAGAATCGCGTAGGACCGACGATCTCATTGCCGGCTCTTCGTTTTCTGGCTTTTTACGCGGCCCTGTCTCGCGGCGGCGCGTTCCCGCTCTCATCTTGCATCCGCCAATGCCCGATCGTCGCGTGGAACTCCAGACGCCGTTGAATACGGACGCCGGACGTGCCGCGCGCGTGGGCGAGATCATGCGGGACGCCGCGACCAGGCTCCGTGGCGTGTGCGCGAATCTCTCGGACGACCAGTTTGACGCGCTTCTGCGGCGCATCGCCGAGGTGACGGTGAAGTACGAGGCGCTGGCCGAGCTGCGGGCCGCGCGTCTCGCCACGCCGCCAGGGGAGCACGCTCCTCTGCGACCGCCGGCTCCATAGCACGCCGTGCGAGACGGGGCACGCCGAAGGCTGCTGAGCGACTGAGCGTCGTGGGCGCGCGTGATCGCCCGGCAAGTTCTTTCCGCCGTCGCTCGATCGCCCGCCGCAGATCGAACAGGCTCGCGCGGTCCCACTGCCGGAACGACCGCTTCGATCGGGGCGTCGCGGGGACTGACGTCGTTAGGTGCTTCGGAAACCGCGACGGGTCGGCGTTTGCGTCGAACGCCGCGCCGCAGGGACCGTTATTGCCGTTATGTGTCGCCGGGCGAAGGCGCAGGGGGCCGGGGTCGCCAGTAACGTCGGTTTAGCGCACCGCTTCGAGCGCGCGCCGAAACTCCCGCGCCGACTGGAACCGGTCGCCGGGGTCCCGCAGCAGTGCCCGCGCCACCGCCGCGACGAGCGCCGCCGGCGCGTCTGGGCGCAACACGTCGACCGGCGTCGGAGGCCCGGCGAACCGGCGGGCGATCACCGCCCGGGGCGTCGGCCCGGGGAACGGCGGCGACCCGGTGACCATCTCGTATAGGACGCCGCCGAGCGAGAAGACATCGCTCCGCCCGTCCAGCGGGCACTCGCCCGTCACCTGCTCGGGACTCATGTACATGAGCGTGCCCATCACGTGGCCTAACGTGAGCGTAGAATGGTCCCCGGTGTCCGGGACAGGCGTCGGATGCTCAGTTGCGATGCTCACCCCCAGCTCGTCGATCGCGCGTGCGATGCCAAAGTCGGCGAGGAGTGCGTGGCCCGCCGCGCTCAGCAGCACGTTCTCGGGCTTGACGTCGCAATGCACGACGCCGCGACCGTGCGCGTATTCCAGCGCGCTGGCCAGGTCGCGGGCGATCTGAGCGGCCTCCAGCACCGGCAGGCGCCCGTCGCGCGCGAGCCGCTGGCGCAGGCTCTCGCCCTCGACGTAGGGCATCGTGAACCAAATCCGGCCGTTCGACTCGCCGGAGTCGTGGACGGCGAGAATGTACGGATGCTGGAGCCGGGCGCTGGTGGCGATCTCGCGCCGGAACCACGTCAAGGCGATCGCGGCGCCGAGCTCGTTGTGGAGCACCTTGAGCGCGACCTGTCGCCCGTGCCGGAGGTCGTCGGCGCAATACACCGTCGCGGACGCACCCCGGCCGAGCTCGCGGCCGAGGACGTAGCGGCCCGCGAGCGCCTCCGCCCACGAGGTATCACGCACGTCGGCCTCGTGAACCGCTCGCGCGCCTGAGACCGCGTCTGATTGCGGAGCGGCGCCGACGGACTCATCACCTTCCACAGGACCTCCGAGGGGTCGGCGCGTCGGTGACCCGTTCGCCACCGGAGATTATGTAAGAAAGACCGCCCTCGTTCAATGCTGGCTCACCGTTCCGGGCGCGCTTCGTTCGAGACGAGTCGAGGGCGGGAATCGCAGTGACCGACCGTACGGTATGGCGCCATGCGAACCCGACTGCTCGGCGGCAGCATCGGATGTTGTTACCGGTTGCCCTGCCGGGCGCGGAAATGAGCACCGGAGTGCAGGGCCGATTTGGATGCGCGATGCGGCTTGTACGCCATGCCGGCGAGCTCCCGGTCTCGATTGCCGAGTAAATCCAATAGGCGCGCCTTGCGACCCTTGCGCGACAAACACTTCCGTTGTCAGCCGCTGTGCCAAACCGTAATGTCAATGCTCAGCGCTCCCCGAAGGGACCGTGGCGTACCAGCTCGAGCAGCTGTTCGCCAGCCTTCACGACTTTTTAGCCACGACGATTCACGCCGCGGGGCCCTGGGCCGTTCCGATGGTGGTCGCGGTCGCGGGACTCATTGGGCTGGCGAATCGCGACCGCATGATGTCCGGGTTCGGCATATTCCTCGTTTTCGCGACGATCGCAATTGTCGCTATCGTGTTCGCCTTCCAGAGCGGCCGGATGTAACTAGCCGGCGAACTCGCGACGTCGTCGCTCGATCGCTCGGCGGAGGTCCAACAGCGACGCGCGGTCCCACTGGCGGAACGTCCGCTCGTCGAAGTCCGCCAGCTCGTCGGGACCGATCGTGGCGACAAGCGTGACCTATAGCGCGACTGTTTGGGCGGGGCGGGGGCGACACCGGTGTCGTCGTTAGGTCCTGCGGGAGCCGGTAGCGGTGGACGCTCGACCGACCCGAGACGTACCACACCCGGCTTTGGCGGTCGCGGTAGGCGATCGGCGGTTGCGTGGGCGTGCGGGGCATGACACTTGGTATCGCAAGGGTAACGCCGGCCACCGGCCGTCCCGACTTGACGCCACAGGGTCTAGTCCCCGCGAGGGGCCGCCCCGTAGTAGCGCTCGATGCACCAGCGGATCACCGACTCGGCGAGCGCTCGCTCGTTGGGCTTCACGTAGCGATCGACCACGCCAGCAGCGCGCATCTCTTGTTTGAGGTCGATAATGACCCGCTCGACGGGCTCTCCGCGCTGGCGAGCCGCGTCGACGTACTCACACACCGCATCGCGGAGTGACGCCGCTTCGGCGCCGCTCGCGCGCATGGCCGTGCGCAGGTTCGCGGCGAGTATCTCGCGCGAGGTCGTAGGCGCCGGCGGGGAACCGGTGCGCGGCCCGGGGGTCGGCTCGGTCATGTGCAAGTTCGATGTGCGCCGCGAAAGATTGCGCAACCGATACCGCACGATCAAGGCCAGCTCATCTACAACAACGACCGCGTGGAGTGCGAGGCACTGGCACTCGCATTGCGCGCCAAACCTCGGTCGTCGTGTCGTCATCAGGGGCCGCGTGGTGATGCTGATAAACGTGGACGAGGGCAGTGGGCCGTACGACCGGCGATACGTTGACCGCAGCGGAATTCTGTGGTGCGTCCGCGAGCGATTGCTGCGCGAGTGGGGCCGCGCGCTGTATTTCGAGAGCGTCATCGGTTTTCGCCGGGTAACGCATTATCCACACGACTGGCGTGAGCTCCCGACCGCCGAGCTCGAGATTCTGAGCTTTGCGCGCTGAACGTGCCACCCGCGACGTACCACGCGCGCCTCTGACGGTCGCGGTATGGGATCGGCGATCGCGCGTGAAGACGCGACGTTAGGTCCTTAAAGTCGAGGTAAAAAAAAATGGCGCCGCCGAGACTTGTGTCGGTTCTACCGAGCGACGAAAGCGGTAAGCACTGGGTCTACTTGACACCGCCGCGTTCACGCCAGAATCGCGTACGACCGACGATCTCAGTGCAGCGGCGGCCACTTCCGACCATCGGAGGCGCACCTAACGGTTTCCCCGGAAATGTTCCGGTGTGCCGAATGTGTGCCAGGTGGGTCGGGCAAAACCGGGGGAAACGCGGTCAGCGTCGGCGATCTCACGACGCTGGAACGCGGGAACGGCGGGGTTAACCTACTTCCCTGCCCTTCGTTGAATCCGGGCTAAACGTAACGCGGGGAGTCGGCATCCCACAGTCAGACGCCCGCTGGCGCGGCGTCCGACCCCGACTATTGAAAGGAAGGCCTCATGACCGCTTCACCGTTCCGCCGCATCGCCATCATTGGTGCGCTCGCGGCATCGTCGTTCGTGCTCGCAGCCTCATCGTCCGCGTTCGGACCGCCGTGGATCTCTGTCGAAACACCGCCGAACCCGTTCGACGCGACGTCCCGCGGGGCGTTCCTCGTCGTCCACACGTATCACCACGGAGACGTCGTCGCGTCCGGGGTCACCGGCTCGGCCGAAGGCATCGTCTCGGGCGCCCGCCGCACCATTCCGCTCGTATTCGACACCACCACACGACGGGGGACATACGCGCTCCGTAAGCAGTGGCCGAGCGAAGGAACCTGGATGCTGGTGATCAACACAGGTGGCCGCGCCCAGGGCGTCACGGCGCTGGTGGACATCTCGTCGCAGGGCGAAGTCGCAGGGGTGCGCGTTCCGACCCGACGGTCGTCGGATGGCTGGGACTTGCCCCAGCAGGTCACCGCCCGCGACATCGACGAGGCCCTGGAGACTCGCGCGTCACATGCGCTGAGCACGCGGAAATAGCGCCGCGCGCGGCTCTACATTTGCAAATACCACGAGCGTGCGACGGCACCGGGCGATCGGCGAACGACTGCGCGTCCGGGCCGTGAACCACCCTTTCACGCTCCTGGATTCCAACGGACGTGCAGATCGTTTTGTGGACACTCGGCGCCGCCGTACTGCTTCTCTTGCTCGTGCTGGCGCTCATCGGGCTTCGATATTTGACGCGCGGAACGCCGGTAGCAGATGTGAGCGGCGTCGATGGGAATGTCGAGCTGCCGCGCACCGGCGATGACGAGTTCAGGACGTCGATCGAGCTGTTGACCGGAACGAAGCTCACGTGCGGCAACCAGGCCGTGCTCTGTCTCAACGGCGACGGCACGTACGATCGATTGTTCGAGGACCTCGCGGGCGCGACGCTGACGATCACGCTGCAGATGTACTATTGCCAGCCCGGCAAAGTCGCCGACCGATTCGCCGAGATCATGCGGGACCGCGCGAAGGCTGGCGTTCGAGTGCTCTTCCTGCTGGACGCGTTCGGATCGGCAAATCTCACGAAGGTCTATCTGCAGTCGCTCTCCGAGGCCGGCGTGGAAGTGGTGAAGTTCCGGCCGGTCAACTGGTATCAGCTCGAAAAGGCCTACGCGCGATCGCACATTCGCGTGGTCGTCGTGGACGGGCGCATCGGATACACCGGCGGCTTCGGGATGGATGACAAGTGGCTCGGCGATGGTCGGCACGACGGCCAGTGGCGCGATACGAATGTGCGGTTCACCGGTCCGGCGGTGCTGCAGCTGCAGGCGACGTTCGCGAAGGGATGGGCCGAAGCGACCGGTGAGCTGCTCACCGGCCTGGAGCTCTTTCCGCCCGCCACCGAAGACGGCAAGCGCGGCGCAATGCTCGCGACGCTTCTTCACACAGCGCCAACGATCGGCAGCACCGCAGCTGAGCGACTGCTCGCGCTCTCCATCGCCGCCGCGCGCCACACGCTCTACATCACCAATTCCTACTTCGTGCCCGACGAGGATTTCGTTCGCCTGCTGCGGGAAGCGGCCGCGCGCGGCGTCGATGTTCGCGTGCTCACGCCCGGAACACTCAACGACGTGAAGAGCACGTGGTATGCGGGGCGCGCGCAGTATGAGCGCCTGCTCGAGGGTGGCGTTCGTATCTTCTGGTACCAACCCGCGATGATCCACGGCAAATCGTTCGTCGTGGACGGCTGCTGGGCGTCGATCGGCACGATGAACTTCGACAACCGGTCGCTCGCATTCAACGACGAGTCCAACCTGCTGGTCCTCGACGACGGTTTCGGCAGGACGGTGCGCGAGATGTTTCTCGATGATCTCACGCGATCGAGAGAAGTGACGCTCGAGCAGTTCAGGCGGCGGCCGCGCAAGGATCGAATCCTCGAGTGGGGTGCAAGCCGCGCCGCGCGTATCCTGTAGGGCCGCCGCTTAGATTCGTGGGATGAGCAGCGTAGCCGAACACGACGAGCGCGTCCGTCTCGACAAATGGCTCTGGGCCGCGCGGTTCTTCAAGACCCGCGGCCTGGCGGCGGACGCCATCGACGGCGGCAAGGTGGACGTCAATGGCACGCGCGCCAAGCGTGCGAAGATGGTTCAGGTCGGGGACGAGGTTCGCGTCAGGCAAACGCCGTTCGAGCATGTCGTTCACGTTTGCGGGGTATCGGAGCGACGTGGGCCGGCCAGTGTCGCGGCGACGTTGTACGCGGAGACGCCCGAGAGCAAAGCCAGGCGCGATGCGTTGGCCACGCAGATGCGGAGCATGCCGTCGGATGATTGGGAAAGCGGCCGGCCGACAAAGCGCGACCGCCGAGACATCGATCGCTTACGGGGTCGATAGTCGGTAGTCGGGAGTCGGTAGCTAATGGCTATCGACTAAAGACTATCGGCTAACGATGTCGGCGAGGGTCGGCGTGTCCAGGCGGTGGCCACCGTTGAACGTCACGAGTCGCGCGTCCATTCCGGCCGCGCTGAATCGGCTGACCTCGACGTCGGCAGCTGCCCAGGACGCGAGCTCGTCACGCGCACCCACAGCGAAGACCACCGGCGCGCCCGCGAGTCGGTCGCCCAGCTGTGACAGTTCCACGTCCGCCGGGAACGAACCGGCCCAGAAGACCACCTCGTTCGCCCGCACACGCCGTCCGCGCACGAGCCAGCGGCTCACGGTTGCGACACCCTGCGAGAACCCCAGCACGCGCAGCCTAACGTGGGTTTCGGACGCCTCCGGGAGGAGCTGATCGAGCAGCGCATCCAGATATACGATCTGATCGGCGATCTCGTGCTCCCGATCCTCCCGCGTCATCCATGTCGCGCCAACGCCGGCTTGAGTGTTCACCCCCACGCGCGATCGCTCGAGATAGAACCGCGACAGGCCTTCCGGCGCGACAATGCGTCTCCAGGGAGTCGCGAGCGGTACGAACGGCTCGAGGAATTTCGCAGCGAGCTGCCCGTACCCGTGCACCACGATCCATAGCTCCCGAAGCTCGTTCGCGTCTGCCTCGCCTTCGCCGCGTCCACCGACGGTGAAGTAGCGAGCGGTGCGCGTGACCGCGAGGTGATGCTCGATCATCAGGTCCTGGGTTTGACGAGCAATCGCTGCCCGACGCGAATGCTGGGCGAGGACAGCGCGTTCCAATCCTGAAGCTCCTCGATGGTCACGTTGAATTGGCGGGCGATGAGCTCCAGCGCGTCGCCGCGCGAGACCACGTAAAAGATCGGCTGGCGAGCGGCGTCCGCGACCTCGAGCGCCTTCTGCCGTTCGGCCTCCAGGCTATCGCGGATCGCCTGCTGCCGCCGGGTCATGAGCGTGAGCACGCGGTCGAGTCGCGACCGTTCGGCCGGCGTCACGCCGAACGTGCGCATCTGGCCGGGCGCGCGAATCACGACGCCGTTGAGGCTCCCGAGGAAAACTCGCCCGCGCCACAGATCGATTGGCCGATCGTACGGGAATGACGATTCCTCGAGCAGCTGAGGCTCCGGCTCGCGCGGCAGAATTTCTTCCGGCGGAACGCCAACGTAGAGAAGCCGGCGGTTCGTTGCCGCGACGACGCCGTGCGTGACCCGGAAGTAGTTCCACCAGTGCCGTGCGATCACCGGCGCGCGCCAGTCGATCCCCTCACCGCGCTCGAGCATGAGCTCGAGCTCGCTGTTCGCCACCCGGGCCGACCCCTCGGCGTCACCACGATGCACGAACAAAAGTCCCCCGACGATCGCCACCAGAAGCGCGATCACCGCGCCCCACGCCGATACGCGCAGCGCGACACGCCAACGGGGCAGCGGCGGCGGCGCGGGTCGCGTGCGCCGCGCGGCTGCCTCCATCTCCTCGGTCCAACCGGTCGACGGTTGTGCAAACGCAGGGTCGGGCAGTTGACTCATCGACTTCGACGCTAGAAACACGAGCGGCCCCGCGCAAGCGCGGAGCCGCAACCATGCTCACGGTGGCGGTCGGACGACGCGATCAGTGGCCTCGTTCTGCCGCGGCAGCTTCGCCCTTCGGCTGCTCCTGCCGCTTGTATTCCCCTGTCACATCTCTCGGGTGCCGGTACGTCTTCTTGTGAATCATACCGGCCGTCGTGAACGCTCCCGCGACGAGTGCAATGATGAACAGGGCAACTCCCCAGCCCTGCGAGAAATTCCCTTCGATCCGTCGGGTCGTCGGTTGCATTGGGTTCGGAATACGGTTGAAGTCCCGAAAATGTAGCCGCGCCTACCGTAGCTTCGCTACTCGGTCCTTGCCGGCCTTCTCGATGGTGGCATCGGCCGCGTCGATCGCACGCGCGGTCGCCCTGGACGATCCGCCGACCTCGATCTCCGACATGGTGCGAACGGCACGTCGATACCAATCGGTCCACGTGTCGAGAATCAGCCGTTCCCTGCCACGATCGCCGCCCTTGGCAATGACTTCGCGCGAGAGCGCGGTCTCGGCGTCGAGCCGGGTGATGGCCGCGCGCTCGAGCTCGCCGATGAGCCCGCGCGCCGTCGCACTGTCCGCCGACGCCAGCGTCAGCGCGGACACGAGCGCCGAGACGCCGACGTTCGCGAGCTCGCGCGGCGACACGTTAGGCAGCCGGTCGTTGTCCGTGTGATAGAACACGTCGGTGAAGTGCCAGAAGAGAACCCCGGGCTTGTGGGCGTCGAGAAACGGCACGTGGTCGCTTCCCCCTTCGAACGGGTTCGTGCGCACGACCCACCCGGTTACGGCGGCCTGGTCCAGGCACCGCTGCAGGACGAAGTCGTTGAAGAAGTGCGGCCGGAGTTGATCCACCGTGAGCGGGCTTCCGCCCCATTCGGTATGGTGATCGTCGCCTCGTGTCCAGACCGCGGACGGGTCGGGCATCTTCTCGATCAGGAAGGTCCCGCCGGTCTTCTGCGTGTCCTCGCCCACCATGTCGAGGCTGAGCCCCCATTTGACCGTCGCCGCGCGCGACTCGTCCGCCAGGTAGCGACGGGTCGCCTGGATCTCATTGCCCCAGATGAATGTGATCGACCGACGTGGGTCGACGGTGCCGGCTTGTACGAGCGACGCTGCCACGCGCGCCATCTCCACCTGGGCGCCGACGCCGGACGCGTTGTCGTTGGCGCCGGGCTCCTGCACGTGCGCGCTGAAGACGAACCGCTCGTTAGGCCTCGCGCTCCCATGGACGTCGGCAATGACGGTACGCTCGGAGGCCGTGGAGAACCGGGACCGCGTCATCACTCGCACGCGCACGGGACCGGCGGCGAGCGCTCGCCGCAGCGCCTCGCGGGCGTCGAACGAGAGCAACAGTCCCCACGCCTTTGTGTCCGCATCGGCCGAAATGGATGAGAACTGGATGGAGGTGCCGTGCGACTCGGGTTGCGTGTAGGCGGGCATTGCGTACGCGAGCACGCCGATCGCGCCTCGCTTGCGAGCCTCGTTCGACAGGCGGCCAACGGGCATCTCACCGAACACGATCTTTCCGGCGACTTGCACGCGGTCGAACCCACCATCGTCGCCCTTGCCGACCGATACGACCTCGGCCTCCACGCCGCCCTCCGGCGTGGACGATGAGTTGACCGCGAGCATGTTGCGGTTCGTGGCGAATCGGAGAACCGGAGTCGCCGATCCAACGATCGTGAGCGACGCATCCAGTGGATCCCACGCGGGACCGGACATGGGTCGTTGCTCGATTCGGAACGTGAGGCGATCGGCGGGCTTCGCGGCCTTCTCCTCGACGTATCCGGCGGCGCGCAGTTGCTCGGCGATGTGGTCTATGCTTTCCTCGAATCCGCGATTGCCCGGCCACCGCCAGCGTTGCTCAACGAACGCGACGGTCGAGAGCGCCCGATCGCCGGAGTACGCCGGGCGCACGACGTCGAAGAGCCGCGATACCGCCGGAGGTGGGGAAGACGAGGGGGACGCAGCCTGCGCGACCAGTCCAGGCGGGGCGAGTGCGGCGAACGCCATCAGCGCGCCGACCAGGGCGCGTGAAAACGAAGACGCCGCGTTGGCGCGGCGTCTCGTCTCAGTCAATGTCTGCATGCCCTCAATAATCAGCTTGCCACGCGTTCGATGCCACTCTCGTGCAAAGCGAGCGGAAGGGCCACGCGCGCCAGGTGGTCGCTCATCGCCTGCGCCGCCCGATCGGGATCCCTGTCGGCGATCGCATCGATGATGTCGCGGTGATCGGCGAGCGCCGTCGGGAGCCGACTACCGTCGAAGTCATCGCGATAGAGCCGTTCGGTCCTGAGGAGCGCGACGATCGTCTGGCTGAGCAGGACGAGCACCGGGTTGCCGGTCGCCCGAGCCACCTCGACGTGGAACTCTGTGTCGCCGTCGACCAGCCGCGCGGAGATGGAGTTTTCTTCCTCGAGCTCGGCCGAGATCGCGCGCAGTCGCGCGATATGGGCGTCGGTACGCCGAATGGCCGCCAGGCGAGCGGTGGGGATCTCGAGCAGCTCGCGAGCCTCCTGAACGCTGGCGACGTTATGGGGCTCGTTTCTGAGCAGGAGGGTCATCGACTCGACCACCCGGTCCGGCGAGAGGTTCGTCACGAACGTGCCACGTCCGACGAAGACCTCGATCAGCCCCTTTTCCGTGAGCGACTTGATCGCCTCGCGAACCGCAGTGCGGCTCACGCCGAACCGTTCAGCGAGATCACGCTCGGCCGGAATCTGGTCGCCCGGCTTGAGGGCCCTCGAGAGAATCTGCTGCTGGATCTGGTCGACGATCTCCTGGTAGAGCCGCTCCTTCGGCTTGATTGGCAAATACACAGGCATCTTTATCCGTCCTGGAGCCAGAGGCGGCGACTCCGGAGCGTACCGGAGCGTCACCGATGAAACTGGTTGCGTGCTACGGAGCGTGCACGCGTGATGTAATTCGAAATACGCGGGTGAGGCCTCGAGCGTTGGCGTTGGTGCGACGACCGGACATTCGATGCGGTCCGCTCGCTCACCGCGTCCTCGTTGGCGGACATTCCCTAGTGGCCGTCGCCCTCCACCCGTACCTTCTCGTCCCATGCACCTCACACCAGTTTCGCGGCGGACGCCGCTCTCGCTGGACGATCGCTCGGCGGCACGGCCGTCCGAGCTCCCTGATGATGACGAGCTGAAGCCAAAAACGAACGAGCTGCTGAAACGGCTCGGCGAGCTGCAGGCGACCCTGTACGCCGACGCGAGGTATGCAGTGCTCGTCGTCCTCCAGGCCCGTGATGCCGGCGGAAAGGACGGCACGGTCCGCAAGGTCTTTGGCGCGTGCAACCCACTCGGCTGTCAGGTGACCGCTTTCAAGGTCCCAACACCCCTGGAGCTCAGCCACGATTTTCTCTGGCGCATTCATCAGGCGGTTCCTGCGCGCGGAATGCTCGGGATCTTCAATCGCTCTCACTACGAGGACGTGCTGGTCGTTCGCGTGAAGGACCTCGTGCCGAAAGCGGTCTGGTCGAAGCGGTACGACCGGATCAACGAGTTCGAGCAGATGCTCGACGACAATCGCGTGAAGATCATCAAGTTCTTCCTGAACATCTCGCGCGATGAGCAGGCGAAGCGGATGCGCGACCGGTTGTCGGATCCGAAGAAGAACTGGAAGTTCCGCGCGGGCGATCTCGACGATCGCGATCTGTGGGACGAGTACACGAAGGCGTATCGCGATGCGCTGCGACTGTGCAGCACTCCGTGGGCACCGTGGTACGTGGTACCGGCCGACGACAACAAGGCGCGCAACTATTATATCGCGCGGACGATGGTGGATACGCTGGAGGGGCTCGGCCTGCGGTACCCGAAGGCCGACAAGGCGGCGTTGAAGCTCAAGCGGAAGCTCAAGTGACGGGTGAGAGCATGGGCGGCGCCCGCGCGATCGAGCACCGCACCGTATCACGTAAAACTCCCGGCGACGGCAAGCTCGAGATCACGAAGTCCGCGGCGGAGCGTCTCGAGCCGTTAGGCGCGCAGTTTTCACTCCTCGTCGACGGCAAGCATGGCGACGGAGCGCTCGGCACGATGCCATGCACCTGCCGCGGCCACGACAAGCCACACGTGCATTACTTCGTCGAGAGCGATCTCCTTCGATCGCTCGCGGCGGGAAGCGAAGTCGATCTCTTTCTCGACGAGGATGCCCGGCGGCTGCTCGTCGTAACGGCCTGACCGCCGACGGCTTCACGCGGAGTGATCCGATGGCATTGCCCGCTTCCGAGTTCATGACGACGACGGCGAACTTCCTGGACGGTTACCGCATCGTGCGGACGTTCGGTGTGGTTCGAGGCATCACCGTCCGATCGCGGTCAGTCTTCGGCACACTCGGCGCTGCGCTGCAGCAACTGCGCGGTGGTGAGATCTCCTTTCTCACCGAGCTCTGCGAGCGAACGCGTCATGATGCGTTCGCATTGGCGATCGAGCACGCGCGCCAGCTCGGTGCCAACGCGCTCGTGGCCCTGCGCTACGACGCCACCGAGATCATGGCAGGTGTGTCCGAGGTGTTGTGTTATGGCACCGCGGTTCGGGTCGTCCCTGCCCGCGACACGGACGACGCCGTTTGACGCACGTGCTCACCGCCGCCCTCACGATTAAGTGACCCGTGCTGCTCGCCGGTGACATCGGTGGGACCAGAACCCGACTTGCGCTTTACGACGAGTCGGCCGGCCCGCTTCGTCGCATCGCGTCAACGCAATACGAGAGCAGGTCGGCGTCGACGCTCGAGGAAATCGTTCTCCGCTTTCTCGACGAGAGCGGCAAGCCCGAGACGACGGCCGCGTGCTTCGGCGTCGCAGGGGCGGTCGTGGGAGGACAGGTTCGCGCGACGAACCTCCCGTGGCAGGTCAGCGAGGACGGCCTCGCGGAGCGTCTCAAGATCCCGCGCGTTCGTCTCCTGAACGATCTCGAGGCGGCGGCGCATGGAGTCGTCGCGATCACGGATCCAGCGTCGCTTGTCCTGCTGCAGGCGGGGAAGCCCCCGGAGGAGCGGCGCGCGCTCGCGTTAGTGTCCGCGGGAACTGGGCTGGGCGTTGCACTGATGTGGTGGAACGGTCACGCCTATCAGGTCGCGCCGTCTGAGGGCGGCCACTGTGATTTTGCGCCGCAGGACGAGGTGGAAGACGCCCTCGTGGCGTGGCTGCGCGACCAGTTCGGTCACGTCAGCTACGAGCGCATCGTGTCCGGTCCCGGGTTGGTGAACCTCTATCGATTCCTGCGGACGTATCGAAAGGTGCCGGAACCCGGGTGGCTCACAACGCGCATCGGCTTCGGCGACGCGGCGCCCGTGATCGCGGAGGCGGCGCTCGACCACTCGGATCCCATCTGCGACGAGACCCTAACGAGATTCGCGCGGATTTACGGCGCGGCCGCCGGCAACTACGCTCTCACCTCGCTGGCGGTGGGCGGCGTATTTCTGGGTGGAGGGATTGCGCCAAAGATCCTCTCGCGGCTCACGAACGGTCCGTTCCTGGACGCCTTCGCCGCGAAGGGCCGCTTTGCGGAGGCCATGCGAAAGATGCCGATCCACGTCGTGATGGCCCCCGACGTCGCCCTCCTCGGCGCGGCCTTCTGCGTGTCGGCCGACCACTAGCGGATCAAAGGGGCCAGAGTCGTTTGAATTCGAGATCTCTGTAAAGCAGAGGTCCTTGCATTCAAACGACTCTGACCCCTTTGATCGCCTCCGTCGATGCGGCAGGCAACGTCAGGGTGAACGTGCTTCCCTTCCCGATCACCGACTCGGCCACGAGGTCACCGCCCATGGCGCGCGAAAGATCGCGACTGATCGCCAGGCCAAGCCCCACACCTTCGTTTGGCGCGCCGGCCGAGCGCGCGACCTGGACGAAGGGCTCGAAGATCTCGAACAGCTTGTCGGCCGGAATGCCGCGGCCGGTGTCGCTCACCCGCACCGTCACGTGGTCGGCCGCCGACGCACACTCCAACGCGATCTCGCCGTTAGGCTGTGTGAACTTGATCGCGTTCGTCATCAGGTTCACGAGGATCTGTTCCACTTTCTCACGGTCCGCCCGCACGCGCATACCTTCACCGCCGTTGCGGCGAACGAAATGGAGCTCCTTGGCGTGAAGCTGTAGCGTGGTCACGTCCTCGACCCCGCGGATGGCGTCGGCGAGCTCGAACTCACGGATCTCGTAGCGAACGGTGCCGGAATCCAGCCTAACGAAGTTCAACACATCGTTGATCAACGACAGCAGCTGCTTCTGGCTTCGACGGATCCGCTGGAGGTCCTCTCGTTGCGCCGGCGTGACGGGCCCGCGAACCTCCAGCTCGATGAGCTCCGCGTACCCGTCGATAGCGTTGAGCGGTGTACGAAGCTCGTGGCTCATCATCGCCAGGAACTCCGACTTCGCGCGGCTCGCCTGCTCCGCTTCCGAGCGAGCCGCTTCCGCCTCGAGGCGTGAAATGTCTGCCTCCTTTCGCGCGCGCTCGGTGTTCGCCAGCAATCGCGTGCGCTCCTGTTCTGCCTGTCGCCGCTCCGTGATGTCCGCAATGACCGCAACGACCGACGGAGCGACCTGCTCGCGCGGCAGCACGGGGTCCAGCCTCACCGAGAACCAGCGATCCGCGCGGTGCACTTCGTACTGCAGCGGCTGCGCGGTGGCGAGCACGTTGGCGATCGTTTCGGTCGCGGAGCCGCCTGTTGGCGGGAACAGCTCGTGGAACCTCCAGTTGCCCTGTCCGGCGTGGAGCAAAGCGAGCAATTGGTCCGCTGCCTCGTTACACCGAACCAGCGCGCCGTCCGCGTTGATGATGCAGACCGCATCCGTAATCGCGTCAAAGGTCGCCTCCCACTGATCGGCCGCCGCGCGAACGTTCTCCTCGGCGGTTCGCACCCGAAGCAGCGCGCGCACCATCGCGATCAGCTCCTGTGACTCAACGGGACGCGTGAGGAACGCGTCCGCGCCGGCATCGAGGCCCTGGGCGCGCCACTCGCCGGTCGTGAATCCGGGGGCCACGTGAATGATCGGAATCCCCGCGGTGGCCGGATCGCCCTTTAGCTGGTTCGCGAGCTCGAAGCCTGGCCCCCCGGAAAGCTGCGTGTCCAGCACGATCACGTCGGGATGGTGCTCCACGCACCGCATCAATTCATCGACGTCAGCCGCCGTATGGACCTCGAATCCTGCGTGGCGAAGCCAGACCGTGATGGCCTCGCGACTGTCGTCGCGGTCGTCGGCAACGAGGACGGTCCGCGGTCCAGGGACGTTCGCGTCCTCCGAACCCGCGGTCTGACCGTTTAGAGGATGGCCAGCCGACGTCATGCCCCGGACGCGTAGGAAGATGCGCGCCACGCGCCCGGGGACCACCTGAAACCGATGTTTCCAGCCCCCCGTACGGCGGGAAACCTCACACCCCAGGGTCATGCAGGCTGTTTTCAGAGACATCCGGTACGCGGGCCGATCGCTGCGAAAGAGTCGCGCCCTGACATTCGTCGCCATTCTCGCCCTAACGCTCGGCATCGGCCTCACGACGACCATGTTCAGCATCGTGTACGCTGCGATGCTCAAGGGAATGCCGTTCCCCAACGCCGACGAACTGGTCGCCGTCCAGCGACAGAACCTGGCGCGCGGCTTCCGCTGGATGCCGACGCCAATCCACGACTATCTCGATTACCGCGCGCAGCAGAGGAGCTTCTCCGGGATCGCGGCGTTTTACCAGAGCACGGTCAACGTCAGCGGAGCCGAGAAAGCCGAGCGCTACGATGGCGCACGGGTCAGCGCCGAGTTTTTCGACGTAATGCAAGTCCGACCGCAGCTCGGCCGTACGTTCCGCCGTGACGAAGAAACGCCCGGACTCGGGAACGTCGCGGTGCTGAGCTACTCGATGTGGAAGGATCGGTTTGGGGGAGACTCGCAGATCCTGGGCAAGGCCATTCGCGCGAATGGCGAGCCGTATACGGTCGTTGGCGTCATGCCGCCGAACTTCAGTTACCCGGGTCGTCAGGCGATCTGGATGCCGTTGCAGCTCGACGCTACCAAGCTCGAGCGCGGCAGCGGCCCGGGACTTCAGGTCGTCGCGCGACTTCGTCCAGGCGTGTCGCTGGACGTCGCGAACACCGACATCGCCGGAATCGCCCGGCGGATCGCGACCGAGTACAAGGTGTCGAACGAGGGAATCACCGCCTCGGCGCGGCCCATCATCGAGAGCGAGATCGGTCCAGAGGCGCGCGGACTGCTCTGGACCATGCTCGGAGCGGTGTCGCTGGTGCTGCTCATCGCGTGCGCGAATGTGGCCAACCTGCTGCTCGACCGCGCGGCGCACCGGACGAAGGAAGTGGGCATTCGCACGGCCCTCGGGGCGTCGCGGCTCGCCGTCGTTAGGCAGTTCCTGAGCGAAGCGCTGGTGCTTGCAGTCATCGGCGCCACGCTCGGCGCGGGCGTCGCGCAGGTCGGCGTCATGCTGTTCAATCGCGCCATCGTCGACACGAATCCGCCCTTCTGGCTCGATATCCGGCTGCACCCGCCGGTGCTGTTATTCGTTGTGGCAACGGCATTCGTCGCGAGCCTGTTCTCCGGCGCGATCCCAGCGTATCAGGCGTCGCGCGCGGACATCAACGAGATCCTGAAGGACGAGTCGCGAGGCGCGTCGAGCTTCCGCATCGGACGCCTGAGCCGCGCGCTCGTGGTCTTCGAGATCGCGCTTTCCTGCGGGCTGCTCATCGCATCGGGGCTCATGGTGAAGAGCATCATCAAGCTCCGCACGCTCGACCCCGGCATCACGACCGAGAACATCTTCACGGCCCGAGTCGGGTTCCCGGAAACGCACTCCGACACCGCGGCGCAAACGCGCTTCTTCGACGCGCTCGCACCACGACTCGCCGCGTTGCCGGGCGTTCAGGCAGTGTCGCTCTCCTCACACCTACCGACCACCTGCTGCGGGGGAGCGAGCGTCGCGATCGAAGGGAAGCAGTACGAGAAGGACCGCGACTATCCCACCACGCAATCGCAGTCGGTGTCGGCTGGTTTCTTCCCAACGTACAGGGTCGCCGCGCTCCAGGGCCGGGTCTTCTCGCCCGACGACAAGGCGGATGCGGTCCCCGTCGTGATCGTGAACCAGTCGTTCGTGCGGAAGCACTTCGCGACCGAGAACCCGATCGGGCGACGGATCCGCCTTGGTGGTGCCAAGTCGACGCAGCCATGGCGCACCGTCGTCGGCGTCATTCCGGACATCTTCACCGGCGACCCGAGCAAACCGCACGATTCCGGCATCCTGATCCCGCTGACCCAGGATCCGCAGAAGTTCGTGAGCATCGCCGTTCGCGCGCCTAACGCCATGAGCCTGACGCCGCAGGTGCGCGCCGCCGTCGCGTCGCTCGATCCCGACGTCCCCATCTTCGAAGTCTTATCGATGACGGAGACCGTAGATCGGAGCGTCTGGCACATTCGCGTGTTCGGTGGCCTGTTCATGGCCTTCGGTGTCGCGGCGCTGCTGTTGGCCGCGATCGGGCTCTACGCCGTGATGGCGTTCTCCGTGAGCCGTCGCGTACGCGAGGTGGGAATCCGCATCGCACTGGGGGCGCGGACGGCGGACGTGCTTCGCCTCGTGTTCCGCCAGGGGATCATCCAGCTTGCGATCGGCATGACGTTAGGCCTCGGCCTCGGTGCCCTGGTTTCTCAGGGCCTCGCCGCCGTGCTGTTCGAGGTGCAGCCGCGCGACCCGGCGACGTTCGCGGGCGTCGTGTCCCTACTCACGATAGCGGGGCTGCTCGCCTGCTACATCCCCGCGCGTCGAGCTGCAAAGGTCGACCCCCTAAGCGCAATGCGAGCCGAGTAGGCAGGCCGAGAGGCTGCCCATCCGGCGGCGACGTGGCCAGTACCAAGTACGTCAGTGGGTCAGCGGTCGGTGATCAGGCATCAGAACCCGTTTCCTGCAGTGGGTTCGCGCAAGCGGTCCCGCGGTGCTCTCCACCTCGAGGAAACGGGCTCTGATGCCTGATGACTCAAACTGATGACTGGCCTACTTGTCACTTGCAGTTGAACTCGTTTTTTGAGGCCCAACCGTCGTAACATCTAGAAGAACTTCGAAATCGAGTACAGCAACAGGCCAACCAGGCCGCCTACCAGCGTCCCGTTGATGCGCACGAACTGCAGGTCCTTCCCGATCTGCAGTTCGATCTTTTTTGACGTCTCGTCCGCATCCCACTGGCCAACGGTGTACGAGATGAGCTGCGCTACCTCCCCTCGGAACTGGTCGACCGCGTATAGCACGGCGTCCAGTATCCAGTGATCGACCTTCGCCATCAGATCGGCGTCGCTCAGCACCGCGTTGCCAAGCTTCATGAGGCCCTGCTCTACCGCACCCGGCGGGTCGGTCTCCTTGCGATCCGCATAGCGCGCGAGTGCCTCCTTGGCGTCGCCCCAGATCGCCGCCGAAAACTGACGAACGGCCGGATTGGCCAGCATGTCTTCCTTGATCGCCTCCGCCCGGGCGATCACCTCGGGTGAGGTCCGCAGCTTCTCGATGAAGCCCGTGAGTGCGCTCTCGAAACGTTCGCGCAGCGGGTGCCCCGGATCCGCAGCCACCTGGCGCAGCGTGTTTTCGATCGCCAACACGACCTTGTCGTGAATTCGATCGTCCACCGCCTCTGGGAGCCACCACGGGCTCTCCTCGCGGATGCGCTGCCGAATGAGCTCCTCGTTCCGCGCGACGCCCTCGGAGATCAGTCGGAGCGCCTCGTCGAGCAGCTCCTGATGCCGGTTGTCCGCTGTCAGCAGCGACAGCACGTTGCCTAACACCGGCGCAACCTGCGTCTTCCGGACGCGCGTGACCATGGCGCGATCGATCATCGCCTGCACGTCTTCGTCGCGCAGCACCTGCGCCGTGCCCGCGAGTCCGGATGCGACGTGGTGCGAGATCCGCCGACTGTTGGAGGGGTCGCTGATCCATTTCGCGATCCGCTCGGCGATTCGCAGCCCCTGCAGTCGGGCGGCGATCACCTCGCGCGACAGGAAGTTGTTCTGGACGAACCCGCCAAGGCTGCGGCCGATGCGGTCCTTGCGGCTCGGGATGATGGCCGTGTGGGGAATCGGAATGCCGAGCGGATGCCGGAACAGCGCGGTAATGGCGAACCAGTCCGCGAGCCCCCCGACCATTGCCGCCTCCGCCGTCGCGCGGACGAAGCCGAGCCACGGGAATTGTCGCTCGAGCAGCAGCGACACCACGAAGATCACGGTGGCGCCGACGAGCAGACCCGTCGCCCGCCGCTTCATGCGGTCGAGCTGGATCTGCTTGTTTGGGTCTTCCTTGTGTACCGGAACCCGCGGTACCGCCGGCACCGGCGCCACGCTCGCGCCGCCAACCGGTTCTATTACAGCAGGATGATCGGGCTCGGCCGGTGGGCGAAGTTGCGGTATCGCCATGGTCTAAAGCTGAAACGACGGCAGAGTAGGTGGAAGGGTTGTGCCAGTTCCTACGACCGTTGCGCCGCTGCGACGCCCCGCGCAGGATGGAACATGGAAAAACGCGACTACCTGCTCCGCCAGATCGAGGCCCTCGGACGAATCCTCTCCCGCCTACGAGAGCTCATCGTCGGAGGTGCCACCGCACAGGCCGACAGTGAGATCCGTGAGGAGATGCGGAACGTCGGCCTCGACCTCGCGATGGCCAACGCGCTCGACCCCGCGACGTTGTTGATGCTGCTGGGTAGCCCGGTCCTGGACGCCCGCCGTTCGTTCGCCGTGGCCTCGCTCCTTCACATGGACGCGCTTCGGGCCCGCGCCGATGGCGATGAATCCCGGGCGGCGCGGAGTGTCGCCAACGCACTCGCGTTGCTGCAGGCAGCCAAGCCCATGCTCGACGGCGAGCGCGCCGACCTGGCGGTGCAGCTCATCGAGGAGCTTCGCGCCGTTTCGCCAGCGCCTAACGCGTGACCTCCGGGATGCCGAACGGCGCTTCCCGGTCGCGCTGCAGTTGCGAGATGGCGTAAAGCAGCTGGGCGTACGCCACGTCCTCGGCGGTCGGGGAGTCTATGCCATCGGCGTTAGGCCCCATGATCGAGCCCCATCCCCTCGTGTGGCCGAAACCGATCGCATGAAGCAGTTCGTGCACGGCCACACGTGAGTCGCCGAGGTATGCGTTCCGGCTCACGGTGACGAGGGCCTCGTAGATGCGACCCGTGCCGTCGTAGGTGATGAACGTCTTTCCCGCGGCGGGCATTCGCGGGTTCACCGCCACGAAGATCCCGTCCCCTCCCGCATCGACGTCCTCGAACGACGCCGGACGGAAGAGCCGGCGGCCGAGGACCCGCTCGAGGTTCGTCGCCATGTCCCAGAAGCGAATGGAGTCGTTCGGCGAGACGAACGGATCGGCGGAGGCGTGACGGAACGCGACGCGGACTGGAAAGCTGTCCGCCACCCAGGTCACAGCACGTCCGGAGCGCCGGCTCAAACGCCAGTAGCCGGGACCATCGCCGTAGCGCGTAGTTGCACGCGCCGGGTCGATCGGCACCTCTCGACCGTCGAACGGCCCGCCCCGAATACGCCATTGCCGCGGGAGGAGAACGATTCGCGTGGCCTCTCCCGGGACCCCGGGCGCGAGCGTGACCACGCTCGTGTGATAGCGCGGCGCAGCTGAATCGCTGAAGACGCGCAACGTGACGCGGCTCGAGGGCTGGGTCGGGAACGACCCGACGAAGGTGCCTGACGAGTCGATCAACGCCTCGTATGTTCCGCGCGCGTCTGTCGCGATGACGTGCACGCCGTCGAGCGAGCCGTCGTCCGCCGCGATGATCCGGCCGCCAAATAGGTACGAGGCCGCGGCCGGTCCCATTGACGGACGGCCGGGCGCGACGGCCAGGAGCACCGCCACACTGCCAAGCGCGATCATGCGCATCTGCCACATCCTGCCGGCTCCGCACGCAATCTATCCCGCGGCGCAGAGCCAGGCGATGACGCTATCGATACGGACGCGTCGGCAGGATCGATGTGTTAGACCTTCGCCTTTCGACGACGGCCGGCGCCCTCACGAGCTCGCGCGCGCAACGCCGTCGCGTCGACGATCTCGAATCGTCCGCTGCCGAGCGCACGCAGGAGCCCCGAGGTGCGCAGCGCGTGGAGCTCGCGTACGACCACCTCGCGCACCGTGCCCAGCTCCTCGGCGAGCTGCTGTTGCGTCATGCCAATGGCAATCACCGCCCGGCGGCGCGCATCGGCACGCGCGATCAGATACTCCGCGAGACGTGCCGAAACCGGACGCAGCGACGTCCGATCGAGTCGCTCGACCAGCTCCCGCACGCGCTGGCTGAGCCGTTCGAGCAGTACGAAGGCGGTTTCCGGATTCGTTTTCACCGCGGCCAGGAGCACGTCGCGGGCGATGAGCGCGCATACCGTCGGCTCGGCAGCGAACGCCGTTGCCGGGTAGCCACCGCCGCTGAACACGGGGACCTCGCCAAGCGTTCCCCCGGCACGCTCGACGTGCACGACCTGCGCGCGGTCGGCTGCCTTCCGTACGACTCGCACCTTGCCTTCGAGCACTACCAGCAGCCCCGCGGCGGTCTCCCCCGCGTGGAAGAGGATGTCTCCCGTCGCAAACCGACGCTCGATGGCGCGGTCGGCGATGATACGGAGGGCGCTTCGCGGGAACTCCGCAAAGAACGAGACGGCCTTCAGTCTGTCTGGAGCGATCATTGGTCGATGGTCGAACGCCCACCACGATAGGCTCACCCCGCGCCACGCGAAGTGACAGAAGTCCCACGCGCCCCTCGGATAACGCGTTAACGTTGCGGTACCAGATCAGGGAGACTTATGCGACGCGCGATCACCGCCTGCGGCACCATCGCCCTGGGCCTTGCCGTTATGGGTACGCAGGGTCGGGCCCAAAACGCCAGCGCCATGGACCACGCGAGCCACTCGGGCGCCGCTTCGTCGGGCGCCATTCCACCGGGCCAGGCTGCCTACGCGACAATGGCTGCCATCGTCGCGATGCTGGAGGCCGACTCCACGACGGACTGGTCGAAGGTGAACATCGAAGCGCTCCGGCAGCATCTGATCGTAATGAACGAGGTGACGATCGGGGCGCGTGCGCGACAAACCAGCATCCCTGGCGGCGCCTCCATGGACGTCACGGGTGACGGCCACGTTGCCGGGTCGATCCGCACGATGCTGCGCAATCATTCCGCAATGCTGGCCATGGAGGGACCGTACCGCACGAGCGTCGACGACATTCCGGGCGGCGTCCGCTGGGTCGTGACGGCGGCCAACCCCGGTGATGCCAGGACCGTGGCGAAGATCCGCGGGCTTGGATTCGCCGGGCTGTTGACGTTAGGCGACCATCACACGCCGCACCACATCGCCCTGGCGCGAGGCGAGCCGATGATGCACCGTTAGGCTCAGGCTCGGCCGCGCTGGCGCCGGTACCGGCGAATCAGACCGGTGGTCGAGCTGTCGTGCCCGAGCTGAGGCGCCTCCTTGCTGGTCAGCTCGGGTGCGATCTTGAGCGCCAGCACCTTCCCCAGCTCGACGCCCCACTGGTCGAACGAGTCGATGTTCCAGATGACGCCCTGCGTGAATACGGCGTGCTCATAGAGCGCGATGAGCGCGCCGAGCGTCGCGGGAGTAAGTCGCTCGGCGAGAATGGTCGTGGTGGGCCGGTTGCCGTCGAACTCCTTCGCCGGGACGAGCCCATCCGGCACCCCCTCGCGCTTCACCTGTTCGGCTGTCTTGCCGAAGGCGAGCGCCTCGGTCTGCGCGAACATGTTGGCCATCAGCAGATCGTGATGATCGCCGATATCCTCCAGCGGCTGCACGAAGCCGATGAAGTCGCACGGGATGAGCCTCGTCCCCTGGTGGATCAGCTGGTAGAACGAGTGCTGCCCGTTGGTGCCCGGCTCTCCCCAGAAGATCGGGCCTGTCTCGTAGTTCACGCGCGCGCCGTCCACGGTGACGTGCTTGCCGTTGCTCTCCATGGTGAGCTGCTGCAGATAGGCCGGAAACCGCTTCAGGTACTGGTCGTACGGCAGAACAGCAACGGTCTGCGCCCCGAAGAAGTTCGCGTACCACACCCCGAGCACGCCCATGATGACCGGCAGGTTGCGCTCGAAGGGCGTCGCTCGGAAGTGCTCGTCCATTGCGTGGAAGCCGGCCAGCATCTCGCGGAAG
>Ga0207645_10000272_pt1 | contig 42718 bp, 39 predicted proteins | sample KBSM53metaG_FD_184331 | JGI IMG/M metagenome (GOLD analysis project Ga0207645, IMG submission 184331) | Miscanthus rhizosphere microbial communities from Kellogg Biological Station, Michigan, USA - KBS M5-3 metaG (SPAdes) (version 2) | ecosystem: Host-associated > Plants > Roots > Rhizosphere >...
CCTGCTGCTGTCGTTGCTGCTCCGCCTGCTGCTGTTTTTGCTGCTGTTGCTGCTGTTGCTGCTGCTGACGGGCCTCCTGCTGCTGCCGTTGCTGGTCCGCCTGCTGCCGCTGCTGCTGTTGGCGGGCCTCCTGCTGCTGGCGTTGCTGGTCCGCCTGCTGCCGTTGCTGTTGTTGCTGCTGCTGTTGACGGGCCTCCTGCTGCTGGCGTTGCTGGTCCGCCTGCTGCCGTTGCTGTTGTTGTTGCTGCTGCTGGCGAGCCTCCTGCTGCTGCCGCTGCGCATCGAGTTGCTGTTGCCGCGCCGCGGACGGTTGACCCTGCCCCTGCGACTGGGCCGGCGGCTGCGCGGGCGGCGTCACGCGGTTCTCGTTGGCCCGATCCTGCTGCTGCTGCCGAGTACTCGGCGCAGCGCTTTCGGGCGGCCGTGTAACCGCGCCGGGAGTCGACTCGGGCCGGCCTTGCGGCGCAGGTCGCGCTTGGGGCGGTCGGGCAACCGGTGGCGTGGCGGTGGCCGGTTCACCCTGGCTTGCCGCGCCGGCCGGTGCACCCGGCGCGTTGGGCGATCCGCGGCGCAGGTCGCGCTGGACAGCGGCCGGCGATCCCGGTGCGGGCTCGGCGGCCGGCGCGGCATTGGATGCGGCGCCCTTCGCGGCGGACTGTGCAGTGGCGGGCTGTGCGGCCGCGGCCGGTGCGGCGGGCCGCCCGGGTGCTGCGGCCCCCGGGGTACCCGGTTGTCCCGGGCCAGTTGCGCCCGGCGCACCGCCGGCGTTCTGCGCGCGTCGCGCCGCGCCCTCACCCGCAGGCCGCGCGGGCGGCGCAGCCGTCGCAGCGGGCTTCGCCTGCTCCACGACCTTGACGGTGCGAGCCGGGACCTGCGCTGTCTGCCGCAGTTGCTGCAACTCGCGCGGCGACAACGGCTGGCCGGGATTCTTTTCCAGTGCCTGCAGCCTCTGCGCATCGGGCACGGGCGCCGGCGGAGGAGCGGCACGTGCGACCATCGCTCGCTGAACGGACGCGGCCGGCGGCTTGGATCGCGCAACCGGTGCGGCACCTACGAACGCGGTACGCGCGGGCGCCACGCGGGCAACCGGCTGAACCTGTGCTGCGGCAATTGCCGCTGCCGGCAGCGCGACCGCGGCGCGGCCCACGTTCTGCGATTGTGCGAACGCAGCCGGCGGCACCGCCGTGACGGCGTTGGGCGCGCGCATGTTCGCGTAGTTGACCTGCGTGACGTTCGTGTTCGTCCGATAGTTGTTGTAGACGTTGGTGATGTTGACCTGGTTGATCACCGTATTGCTGACGTTGACCTGGCGGAAGTAGTTGCTGCTCACGCGGTACGGCGGCCGATAGACGTCGCGCGGTCCCAGCGGAAACCAGCCGATCGCCGGGCCTGACGAAACGGAGATGCTGAAGCCCGATCCGCCGACAAAGGCGACGAGCGCCGGCGCATACACGGGGCGAATCGTTCGCGGACCCGGCACCCAGCCCCAGCCGCGATCGAAGTAGGCCCAGCGTCCGTAATGGAACGGCGCGAAGCCCCACGGCTCATCGTCGACCCACGTCCAGCCCCACGGATCGATCCACGCCCAGTGGCCTTCCCGGTACGGCGCCCAGCCAGAGCGGACCGTCCGAGGGAACCAGACGTTGCCGTACGTCGGCTGTGCGCTCCACGTGCCGTACGTATCGAGATCTTCGTAGCCTACGACTTCCGGCGACACGTAACGCACCGACACGTTGCGCTCGTAGCGCCGATCGCGTTCGGCGACGAAGCGATCGAACGCATCGGGTGGCGGCAGCGATGCAAGCTCGCTGTCGCGCAGGTCGGTCCCATAGAAACGGTAGCTCTGGCCGCTCGCAACCGCGTAGGACGCGCCTTCGCCATAAACATCGGCGCCGCCCGAGCGCACGCTGACCGTCGTGGCACCATCCTGTGGATCGACGACGACGCGATACTGGCCCGGCCGCGACACGGTAAACGCGAGATTGGGCGTATCCACTTCGACGATGTTGCCGTCGGGCAACCGGCGCACGCGAAACTCGAGCGTGCCCTGCTGCAACTGGAACTGCGCAATGCGATCGTCGAGGTTCGACACCGTCACGCTGGTCTGCTCGCCGAGCCACCACGAACTGTTGTCGACAGATAGTTCCGCGCGCGAGTTGTTGTCGGCCCACAATTGGTCGCCGGTGACGATCGGGCGGTTCACCTGCGCCTGCACCCATTCGTCGCTGCCGGCCGGCGCGTAGCTCACCTCGCCGTTCGCGAAGGACATGCGGCCGACGCGCACCGGCGGATCGTCAGGCTCAGGCTGCGGCGCTTGTGCATACGCGATCGTGCCCGCGAACAATGCTGCGAAGAGCGCAACGAGGCGCGTCCAGGCGGGCAATGCATTGGTTCTAGTCATCGTTGTTGTCCTCATCGACCTGTGAGTGGTTTCCTACGCGCGACACGGATATGCGCTCTCCCGTTGTAATCGGTACACCTGCGTGCATCCGTTTCCTCCGTCGCTTGCATTCAGAACCAGGGTACGCAAACATCGCACCACCGTAACGCGGCGCGCTTGCAATCCGCTGACACGGGCCCGCGGACGTCGTCGCCAGACGACATCCTTTCGACGACGAAACCCTCGTGCGATGCGATGTATCATGTTGCGCGACGCTGCGAACCCTACCCGCTGCAAAATGGTCGAATTGCCTCACAAATGCGGGCGTTTGACGCCAGGAGCTTGAAATGAAACATCTGTTTGCACTTTCGGGATTCGCACTCGCGCTGGGCATCGCCTCACCGGTTGCATCGGCGCAATCGATACCGCCGCCGCTGCCGTCGCTGACACAACCGCAATCGCAGGAACTTGCGGCGCAAATGGATGGCTATCGTCGCGCAACGGACGCGCGCGTCGCGCGGAACGAGATCACCGCCGACGAAGCGGCGCGCCTCGTGCAGTGGCGTGAATGGCAGATCGCGCGGCAAATCGCAGCGGCGAGGCCGGCACCGATGCCGCCAACGACTGCTGACGCCGGCGCTTATCCGCCGGTACCGCCCGACTATCGCGAAAGCGTGCCGCCCGATTATCGGGACGGCGCGCCACCGGATTACTACGCCGTCGACCCGGCGCCCGCCTACGTACCGTACTACAGCCCGGCCGTGCCGTATTACCCGTACTACTACGGACCGCGACCTTACGCGTATTGGGGCCCGTCGGTATGCGCGGGCGGTTTCGGTCGCCATTTCGGCGGTCGGGTCTGCTTCTGACGCGCGCTGGATTCGCGGCACTGCGCGGCCTCACGGTCGCGCTCGCCGCGTTCCTGTTCGCCGCCACCTGCGCGGCGTTCGGTTTCGACGACGTCGGATCGCGCGCACGGCAACTCGCTGCCTCTTCGTACAAGAAACCCGACGTCAACCTGCCGAAGGAATTGCAGGAGCTCACGTACGACCAGTACCGCGACATCCGCTTCAAGCCGGATCGGGCGTTCTGGCGCTCGGCGAAGCTGCCGTTCGAGCTGGCGTTCTTCCACCAGGGGCTGTACTACAACTATCCGGTCCGGCTGCATGAGATCGCGCCCGATGGCGTACACGATATTCGCTTCGACCCGGAGCTCTTCGACTACGGCGCCAACACGCTCGATCCGAAGGCGCTGAACGGCCTTGGCTATGCGGGGTTTCGCGTCCACTACTCGATCAATTCGGCGAAGTACAAGGACGAAGTGCTGGTGTTCCTCGGCGCGAGCTATTTTCGTGCGCTTGGCCGTGGCCAGCGCTACGGCCTGTCGGCGCGAGGCCTCGCGATCGATACCGCGCTCATGTCCGGCGAGGAGTTTCCGCTGTTCACAGAGTTCTGGATCGAGCGACCCGATCCGCAGGCGCGCGAATTGCGTCTGTATGCGCTGCTCGATTCGCCGCGCGCCACCGGTGCGTATCGTTTCGTGCTGAAGCCTGGACAGGACACGGTGATCGAGGTGCGCGCGCAACTCTATTTGCGGCAGAACGTCGCAAAGCTTGGGCTCGCGCCGCTGACAAGCATGTTCTATTTTGGCGAGAACCATCGCGTCGGCATCGACGATTTCCGCCCCGAAGTGCACGACTCGGACGGGCTGTCGATCCAGAACGGCACCGGCGAGTGGATCTGGCGTCCGCTCGTCAACCCGAAGCGGCTGCTCGTGACATCGTTCGCGGTCACCAATCCGCTCGGCTTCGGGTTGCTGCAGCGCGATCGCAGCTTTTCCGACTACGAGGACCTGGAGGCGCGCTACGAGACGCGTCCGTCCGCCTGGATCGAGCCGAAGGGCAAATGGGGCGCGGGGCGTATCGAGCTCGTGCAAATCCCGACACCGGACGAGACCAACGACAACATCGTCGCGTTTTTCTCGCCCGACACTGCGCCGGCGCCGCAGCAACCGTTCGACTACGAATACCGGATGCTGTGGCAGAAGGACAATGAAACGCGTCCATCGCTCGGTTACGTCGCGCAAACGCGCCGCGGCCACGGCTACCTGCGCAAGCCCGACGACAGCATTTCGCTGATCGTCGATTTCGAGGGACCGTCGCTGCGCAAGCTCGCGCCCGAGACGCCGGTGCAGGGCGTGGTGAGCGCGGACCAGAACCTCGACATCCTCGAGACCAACGCCTATCGCAACGACGTTACCGGCGGGTGGCGGCTCACGATCCGCATGAAGCGGCAGGACGACAAGAAGCCGGGTGAGCTGCGTGCGTTCCTGCGCAACGGCGCCACGACGCTTTCCGAGACATGGAGCTACATCCTCCCGGTAAATTGAACGCGGTACCGGCGGTCGCGGACGTGCTGCTGCGGTATCTCGCGCGCCTGCCGCTGTCGGGCGAACGACGTGCGCTGCTGTTCGCCGACGCGTTGGCGCACGGCGCAACCGTTGCGCGAGCGCTCGCCCGCGTGCACGCGATGCTCGCTTCGCACGCGGCCACTGCGGCCAACGCCGCCCACGCGACGATCGGTGCACGCTTGCGACTCGCCGTCGGCGGCGGGGAACACCAGCCGCCGGTCACGCACGACGTGCAGGGCCGCGAGCGGCTGGAGACGACGCCGCGGCTCGCGCGAAGCCCGATGGCGCCGCACGGTTGGCTCGGCAGCGCTGCGTCCGGGCGCGGCGCCGGCGCATTGCCACCGTCCGGCGATGCAACCATCGGGGTCGACGAGCACCCGCCGGCCAGGAAAGAGCGCGATCCCGGCGGCCGCTGGCGCGGTCGCGCGTCGCGGCGACGGATATTGCTAGCCGCGCTGATCCTCGGCCAGACGGCCGTCGCGACCGACTACATGATCCGGATCCTTCCGTATCACGGACGCGATCCGATCGAGATTGCAATCCTGATTCTGTTCGCGATCCTGTTCGCGTGGATTTCCGCCGGCTTCTGGACGGCGCTCGCAGGCTTCTGGCTGCTCGCGCGCGGCAACGACCGCTACGCGATCTCCCGCCATCAGCTTGGAACGGCGGCGATCGACATTCCGCCGGATGTGCGCACCGCGGTCGTGATGCCCATCTGCAACGAAGACGTACAGCGCGTGTTCGCCGGCCTGCGCGCCACGTACGAATCGCTCGGGCGCACCGGCGCGCTCGATCGCTTCGACTTCTACGTGCTTTCCGACACCGGCAACGCCGACACGCGGGTCGCCGAGCTCGACGCGTGGCTCGCGCTGTGCCGCAGCGTCGATGGTTTTGGACGCGTGTTCTATCGCTGGCGCCAGCACCGAATCAAGCGCAAGAGCGGCAACATCGCCGATTTTTGCCGGCGCTGGGGCCGCAAGTACCGCTACATGATCGTGGTCGATGCCGACAGCGTGATGACCGGCGATTGCCTGACATCGCTCGTGCGGATCGCCGAAGCCAATCCAGACGCGGGCATCGTCCAGACAGCGCCGCGCGCCGCGGGTCGCGACACGTTGTACGCGCGCGTCCAGCAGTTCGCCACCGGCGTGTACGGACCTCTGTTCACCGCCGGCCTGCATTTCTGGCAGTTCGGCGAATCGCACTACTGGGGTCACAACGCGATCATTCGTGTCGCACCGTTCATCCGCTATTGCGCGATCGGCCGGCTGCCCGGACGCGGCGCGCTGTCGGGCGAGATCCTGTCGCACGATTTCGTCGAAGCTGCGCTGATGCGGCGCGCCGGCTGGGGCGTATGGATCGCGTACGACCTGCCGGGCAGCTACGAGGAAATGCCGCCCAACCTCATCGACGAATTGTCGCGCGACCGCCGCTGGTGCCAGGGCAACCTGATGAACTTCCGGCTGTTCTGGATGCGCGGGTTGCACCCGGCGCACCGCGCCGTCTTCATGACCGGCGTGATGGCTTACGTGTCGGCTGCGCTGTGGTTCCTGTTCCTGATCCTGTCGACGGTGCTGCTCGCGATCCACACGCTGCGCGAGCCCCAGTATTTCGTCGAGCCGTATCAGCTGTTTCCGCTGTGGCCCGAGTGGCGTCCCGAATGGGCGATCACGCTGTTCTCGGCCACGGCCACACTGCTGTTCCTGCCGAAGGTGCTAGCAGCGCTGCGCATCGCGTGGGCCGACCCCCAACCGCACGGCGGGCGGCTGCACCTCGCCTTGAGTCTTTTTTGCGAGATGGTGTTCTCCGCACTGCTCGCGCCGATCCGGATGCTGTTCCACACGCAGTTCGTGACGATGGCGCTCGCCGGCCGCGCCGTGCGCTGGAAGTCGCCGCCGCGCGACGACAACGAAACCGGCTGGAAGAACGCGGTGGCGCGTCACGGCACCCATACGCTCGTGGGCGTCCTCTGGGCAGCGATCGTCTGGTGGTTGAATCCGTCCTACCTCTGGTGGCTGCTGCCCGTCGTCGGCGCACTGATCCTGTCCATCCCGCTGTCGGTGCTGACGAGCCGCATCGGTCTCGGGCGCCGCTTGCGACGGCGCAAATACTTCCTGATTCCCGAGGAGTCGCACCCGCCACCGGTCATCCGCGCCACGCGACGCTACTGGCACCACGCGCCCCAGCCCGCCGATGTCGCGACTGCGATCGTCGACCCCGTGACCAATGCGCTGATCTGCGCGCAGGCGGTGGGCCGCACCGGCACAGCGGGCAATCGCGACTTCCAGAGCACCGCAATCGCCGAGCGTGCGCTACGTGACGGTCTGGGTGTGCTATCGGGCGCCGACAAGAATCAGCTGATCGCCGAGCCTGCGGCACTTTCGGCGCTGCACTGGGCCGTCTGGACATCGGCGGCGCGCCACCCCTCGTGGATCGCGCTAACCGCGCAGGCACCGGCACGGGTAAAGAGCGCTATGGCCGATGCCGCGGTCACGCACGATGCGCGACTCGGCGACATGGCGGGCGTCGCGTCGAACGCGGCGGGCGGCTGAGCATGGACGCGCGCGACATCAACGATCCGTCCGAGCTTCGGCTGCTTGCGACGAATGCGGGCCGCGGCGAACGAAAGCCGGCCGTGCAGTCGTTGTTCAGAACGATCTGGCCATTCATCTGCATCGTCGTCGTGCTGGTCGCGATCGCGCTCACGGACTTCCTGCTCGATCCGGCGGATCCTTCTGCACGCCTGATGGTGCTCGTCGTCAGGCTGATCGCGAGCTTGAGCGTCGTCGCCCTTGCAAGCGTGACATTGCGCAGACTGTTCACGCAGCGCCGCAACCTGCAGGACGCGCTTGCCGCGAGCGAAGAGCGCTTCGTCGGCTCGCTGTCGGACATCCGCAAGCGCCGCCAGGCGGAAGCGCTGCTGTTCGAGGAGAAGGAGCGCGCGCAGGTCACGCTCGCGTCCATCGCCGACGCGGTAGTCACCGTCGACACGGCGGGCCGCATCGAGTTCATGAACCCCGTCGCCGAGCGGCTCACCGGCTGGCCGCTGGCCGAAGCGCACCAGCGCCCCGTCGCCGAAGTGTTCGCTGTCGTCGACGAGGCGACCGGCGCGCCGATCGCCGATCCGGTCGCCCGTGCGCTGAGCGAAGCCAGCGCCATCGAAGCCGAAGGCAACGTCGTGCTGCTGTGCCGGGGCGCCGAATCGATCGCGATCGACTACAGCGTCGCACCGATTCGCGATCGCACGGCGCGCACCGTGGGCGCAGTTCTCGTCGTGCAGGACATGAGTCGCGAGCGCCAGTACGCGGCGCGCCTGTCCAACCTGGCGAGCCACGATCCGCTGACGGGTCTGCTCAACCGCCGCGAGTTCGAGCAGCGCGTGCGCGCGACCGTCGAGCATCGCGAGGCGGAGGAAGGCCAGCACGCGGTGCTGTATCTGGATCTCGACCAGTTCAAGGTCGTCAACGACACGAGCGGCCACGCTGCCGGAGACGAATTGCTGCGCCAGGTCGGCGCGCTCTTGCGGCCACGGTTGCGCGAAGGCGACGTGCTCGCGCGCCTCGGCGGCGACGAGTTCGGCGTGCTGCTGCCGCATTGCCCGCCGTCGCCCGCGCTGCGCATCGCCGAGGCGCTGCGCAAGGCGATCGTCGATTTCCGCTTCGCATGGAAGAACCGCTCGTTCACGATCGGCGTCAGCATCGGTCTCGTCAACTTGGCCGAAGGGCCGCATACGCTCGCGAGCGTGCTGTCGGCCGCGGACGCCGCGTGCTACCTCGCGAAGGACAAGGGCCGCAATCGCGTACAGGTCTATCGCCCCGAGGATGACGAAGTCGCGCTGCGGCGCGGCGAGATGGAGTGGGTGAACCGGCTGCATCGCGCGCTGGCCGAGGACCGGCTCTGTCTGTACGCGCAGCCGATGCACGCGATGCACTCGACGGGCACCGAGGTGCTGCACCAGGAACTGCTCGTGCGGCTGATCGACGAGAGCGATGAGCTGATCCAGCCGATCACTTTCATCCCGGCGGCCGAGCGCTATCACCTGATGCCGTCGATCGACCGCTGGGTAATCCGCACGGCGTTCCGGCTGCTGGCCGACCGCCGCGCTGCGGGCGACGCGAGCGCGCTTTCCGGAACCTATGCGATCAACCTTTCGGGCGCATCGATCGGCGACGACCAGTTTCTCGACTACGTGCGCGAGAGCTTCGCGCGCTTCCGCATTCCGCACCGCGCGATCTGCTTCGAGATCACCGAAACGACGGCGGTGACGAGCCTGTCGAAAGCTGCTGAATTCATCGGTGCGATGCGGGAGCCGGGGTGCCGCTTCGCGCTCGACGATTTCGGCGTCGGCGTCTCGTCGTTCACTTATCTGAAGCAACTGCCGGTCGACTACATCAAGATCGACGGCAGTTTCGTGCGCAACATGCTGCACGATCCTGTCGATGCAGCGATGGTCGAGGCGATCCACCGGATCGGCCGCGTGATGGGCAAGCAGACGATCGCCGAGTCCGTCGAAACGGCGGCGACGCTCGAAGCGCTGCGCAGCGTGGGCGTCGACTTCGCGCAAGGCAACGCGATCGCACCGCCGACGCTGTTCGCGCCGCCGGGCGGCCGCAAGCGGCACGAGCGCACCCAGCGATTGGACGACGAAGCGCAACGCAGCCCGGCTGTGCTAGTGTCCCGGACGTCGCAGGAGAACCAAGGCCGATGAACGATCAACGCAAGGTTGCAATTGTCACCGGTGCCGGAAGCGGGATCGGCAAGGCAGTGGCGCTCGCGCTGCTGGAAAACGGCTACCGCGTCGCCGTTGCGGGACGCCGTGGCGACGCGCTCGATTCGACAGTGCGCGCCGCAGGCAGCCGCGGCGGCGACGTGCTTCCCATCGTCACTGACATCGGCAATCCCGCCTCGGTATCGGCGCTGTTCGATGGCGTCGCCCAGAAACTCGGCCGGCTCGACCTGCTGTTCAACAACGCCGGCACCGGCGCACCGGCTGTGCCGCTCGAGGACCTGCCGGTCGAAACGTTGCAGGCGGTTATCAATACCAATCTGCTGGGTGCGTTCCTGTGCACCCAGCACGCGATCCGCATCATGAAAGCGCAAACGCCCCGCGGCGGTCGCATCATCAACAACGGCTCGATCTCGGCGCACGCGCCGCGGCCCAACTCGGCACCCTACACGGCGACGAAGCACGCGATCACCGGCCTCACCAAATCGACGTCCCTCGACGGACGCAAATACGACATCGCGTGCGGCCAGATCGACATCGGCAACGCGGCAACCGAAATGGCCGCCCGAATGGCCACCGGCGTGCCGCAAGCCAATGGCGAGATCGCGATCGAGCCGCTGATGGACGTCGCGCACGTCGCCAGCGCCGTCGTCTACATGGCAAGCCTGCCCATCATCGCGAACGTGCAGTTCATGACCGTGATGGCGACGAAAATGCCGTTCGTGGGCCGCGGGTAATCCCGCCGGACTCCGCTGACCGCGGCCCTCCCCGGCCGCTAAGTGCAGCCGCGCAGCAGGTAGATGAGAATCAGGATCGGCACTGGCACGCCGACGAGCCACGCCAGGATATAGCCCCAGCGTCCCTCCTGCATGTGGCGCAACGTGGGCGGCCGCGTAAGCGACCGGCCGTCCGACCGCAGCAGGCGCTTCATGGCCGCGCTCCGTTCCCATGCCGGGTCGTTGCGACGTTCGACTCGATGATATCCGGCGGACGCACCGGATCGAAATCCACCCACTTTCCGTTGTGCCACGATCCGTCGGCGCGCTCGATCATCTGGGCGCCGCGGTTGCGCAACAGGCTGATGGCGGTGTCCTGATCCTCGTCCGAGTCGGTATTGACGGCGACCATCACACCGGCGGGCCGCAGTTCGGGCGCCGGTTCGTCGTCGCCCATCTTCTCGACCGCGCCGGCCAGCGACCCTGCATAGGCGCCGGCGGCCGCACCGCCGGCGACGGCAATCGGTCCTACCAGCGGCATCGCGGCCAACCCGGCGACGGCACCGACGGCCGTGCCGATCGCCGCACCGGTGATCGCACCCTTGTCGCCGCCTTCGGCCTTCGCATCGGCATCCTCGTCGCCACCGAGCGGCAAGCGATTGTGACGGCCCGGCGGATTCAGCGCGAACTGGTCGAGGTCCGCGGCTTCGAAACCCGCTTCGCGCAACGCGTGCGCAGCCGCCGCTGCTGACTGCCCGTCATCGAATACGCCTGCAACGATTCGCGTCATTTTCTCTCCCCCGTAACGTGGGACCGCACAACGTCGGTCGCGATCTCGACATGCATCGAGGGTAGACGCTATCGCGGGATCCGCATCATCGGCTTCGCGCGGAATTGACTGTAGGGATGCACCTACGGCATGCGCCGTCACGCGCAGGGTGCGACCTGTTTTAGCGTCGACAGGCGAGCGCGGCCGCGTGCCGCGAACGACAGCGCTACGTCACTGGCCGCGTTCGGGAACCGGGTTGCCCGGGCACTGTGGCGTCTTACCCCAGTAACCATCGCAATAGCGGAACCGCACGCGCTGGTCGCAGATGACGCGCGAAATGAAATCCTCGCGCGTGCAGCGCGACAGCTCTTCGGTCATCAGCACCCACCGGTCGACGGCGGGAGCTGCCTTCCGCGGCGCTGCGGCGACCGGCGGCGGTGCAGGGACCGGTGCAGCCTCGGGCTGGACGACCGGCGGGGCTGGCGGCGGGCCCTTCGGTGCCGCGGCAACGGCCGCCTTGCGCGCCGGCTTGGCGGGCAGCGGCTTGATCTCCACCGGTGGATGCGCCGCGACGCCGTCGGCGGTGGATGCGCCACCGGTCGGTGGGGCATCGACACCCGAACCACCGGGAGCGGCTTGCGGCGACCCGCGCGCCGGCGGAGCTCCGGCGCGCGCAGGTCGTTGCGGCGTGGCATCCGGCGGAAACGCCGACATCACGCTTGCATCGTCGCTGGTTTCCGCGGCAGGAGGCGGCGCCGCCGGCGCGCCCGCGCGTGTCTTCCAGGCGACGAAGGCGATCAATGCCACGATGACGCAAAGGGCGACGAGCAGCATGGCGATACCGAGGCGGCGCGGATGCGCGGCATAAACGGGGATCGCGGCAGGCGTTGGCGCCGACATCCGCGGCGGCGTGCCGGTGTACGGGCCGCCCGTGACCTCGAACGGATCGCTGCCGGCGGGGAATGCCGGAGCTTGGGTGTCGGGGCCCCACGCGTCCGCGAAATGACGCGTCGCGCGCGGCCGCTCGGCCCGCGGTTGTCGTCCGGTCGTGCGCGAAGCATCCGCCTGCGGCGCGTTGGCTGCCTGCGGCGCGTTGGCCGCCTGTGGCGCGTTGGCCGCCTGTGGCGCGTTGGCCGCCTGTGGCGCCTTGGCCGCCTGTGGCGCATTGGCTGCCTGCGGCACCGGGTTTCTAGGCCGTACCGCGTTCGCTGCCGCCGCCACCGCAATGGGCGTCGACACCTGCTCGGTGCCACAGTGAACGCAAAAGCGTGCGCCGGCCGGGTTGTCCTGGCCGCAGCTCGCGCACTTCACAGGCAGTCCTCCGGACGACTCATCAGCGGTGCTCCGGATGCCGGCCGGGTCGATGGCGATCGCTCCCGGCGCCGATGGCAATGAACCTCATCGTACATCGTGCCTGCAAAATGGGCGCCGGTGACCGGGATGCGCATTTTTACAAGACAGCCGGTCGCGGGGGCAGCCAAACGCGCGACATGGCGCAAGCCCGTGCAATCTCTCATACTCCTGCCCTCCCCCGTCAACGGCCGGCACCCGCAGCGTGCCAAGCCTCACCGATATGACAATCGACGTGCAGAAGATCGAGCAACTCACGCGTGAACTCCTGCGGGCGCTGGGCGAAGACTCCGAACGCGAAGGATTGCTGAAGACACCCGAGCGCGTCGCGAAGGCGATGGCATTCCTGACTTCCGGCTACCGCACCGACGTCACGGCATTGATCAACGGCGCCATTTTCACGCAGTCGACCAACAGCATGGTCATCGTGAAGAACATCGAGGTGTACAGCCTCTGCGAGCACCACATGCTGCCGTTCTTCGGACGCTGCCACATCGGCTATATCCCGACGGGCCGCGTGTTCGGCGTAAGCAAGCTCGCCCGGCTCGTCGACATGTTCGCCCGCCGGTTGCAACTGCAGGAACGGCTTACCGAGCAGATCTCGCAGGCGGTATTCGATTCGATCGACGCGCGCGGCGTCGGCGTGATGATCGAGGCACGTCATCTGTGCATGATGATGCGCGGCGTTGAAAAGCAGAACTCCGAAATGGTGACGTCGTCGGTGTTGGGGACATTTCGCGATTCCGAGACAACACGCGACGAGTTCCTCGCGCTGATCGGCCCGCGCGGCCGCTGAGCTCGCCCTCGCGTTGGCGATGCTGCTGCATGTCGCCGGACTGACGGCGCCGCTGTTCCTGCTCGTCCTGCTGGGTTATGCGCTGTCGCGCTTCGGCTGGCCACGCACGGCTTCCGACGCATTGACACGGTTCGTGTTCACGATTGCCGTGCCGACGCTGCTGTTCCGGCTGATGAGCGACTTCGGGCGGCTGCCGCGTGTGGATGCGCGTCTGCTGCTGGCGTTCTTCGGCGGTTGCCTGCTGGTCTACGTCATCGGTCGCATCGCGAGTGCTGCACTGTTCCGCATGGACGGTGTCGGCCAGTCGGTATTCGCGATGGGTGGCATCTTCTCGAACCTCGTGCTGCTCGGCATCCCGATCGCAAAGGTGATGCTCGGTGAGGCGGCGCTTCCCGCCGTGTCGCTGGTTGTCGTGTTCAATTCGCTCGTGCTGTGGACGCTCGTCACGATCTCGGTCGAATGGGCGCGTCACCGCGATTTGTCGGCGCGCAGCCTGCTGAAGACCGTCCACGGCGTCATCACGAATCCCATTGTCGCGAGCATCCTGGCCGGCACCGCATTCGGATTTCTCGGGCTCCCGTTGCCGGACATCCTCGACCAGACGATGTCGATGGTGAGCCAGGCAGCGGTACCGCTGTCGCTGATTGCACTTGGCATGGGCCTTGCGGAATTCGGCATTCGTGCCGAGTGGCGACAGAGCTTTGCCATCGCGTTCTTGAAGCTCGTCGCGCAACCGGCGGCGGTATACGGCCTCGCGCGCATTCTCGTGCTGCCGCCGCGGAAACCGCCGCCGTCGTCATGCTCGCGGCGCTGCCGATCGGCGCGAACGTCTACCTGATGTCGCGGCAGTTCGGCGTGCTGTCGGGCGCGATCGCGTCGGCGATCGTGCTGACGACGGCGATCGCCGCGTTGTCGATGCCCGTGATATTGACGCTGATCGACACCGGCGCCGCGCAATGACGACGATTGGTCCTGCGAGCCCGCGCGAGCCGACACTGATGGGCGAGCGCCCGTTCGTGCTGTTCTGGCTCGCGCGCGTATTTGCGATGATCGCCCACCAGATGCTCGCCGTCGCCGTCGGCTGGCAGGTCTACACGCTGACCGGGCGTGCGCTCGACCTCGGGCTCGTCGGCCTCGCGCAATTTCTGCCGTCGTTCTTCCTCGTGCTCGTCGCGGGCCATGTCGCCGACCATTTCGATCGCCGCCGCGTATTGCAGTTTTGCATGCTCGCCGAAGCTGCCGCGGCGCTGGGTCTCGGCATCGCAAGCGCGCTCGGCGTCATCAGCGAGGTCGTCATCTTCGCGCTGATATTCGTCGTCGGGGCTGCGCGCGCGTTCCAGATGCCGACGATGCAGGCGCTGCTCCCCGCGCTCGTCCCACCGCAACTGCTGTCGCGCGCGATCGCGGCGAACGCGTCGGCCGGGCAGACGGCGATCATCGCCGGGCCGGCGCTCGGCGGCATCATTTATGTCGCCGGGCCGGCAACCGTTTATGCCGTCAGCACGGCGCTGTTCGTGCTGACCGGGCTGATGATCTTCCTGATCCGCATCGAGCGGCGGCGCGCGCCGGCATCGGCACCGGGCCTGTCGTCGGTGCTCGAAGGCATTCGTTTCATCCGCCGCCAGCCCGCGGTGCTCGGTGCGATATCGCTCGACATGTTCGCCGTGCTGCTCGGCGGCGCGACGGCGCTGCTGCCGATCTATGCGCGCGACATCCTGCACACGGGGCCGTGGGGACTCGGGCTGCTGCGCTCGTGCACGGCGGTCGGCGCGCTCGGCGTGGCACTGTGGCTTGCACATCACCCGCTGCGAGGCCACGCGGGGCGCAAGATGTTTGCGGCCGTGGCCGTGTTCGGCACGGCGACCGTTGTGTTCGGCCTATCGGAATCGTTCGCGGTGTCGCTGGTCGCGCTGCTCGTGCTCGGCGCGTCCGACATGATCAGCGTCGTCATCCGCCAGTCGCTCGTGCAACTGCAGACGCCCGACCACATGCGCGGCCGTGTCAGCGCCGTCAACTCGCTGTTCATCGGCACGTCGAACCAGCTCGGCGAGTTCGAATCAGGCGTGACGGCGGCATGGTTCGGCGTCGTGCCGTCCGTCGTCATCGGTGGCATCGGCACGCTCGTCGTCGTGTTCGTGTGGATGAGGCTCTTCCCGTCGCTGGCCAATATCGACCGGCTGGAAGGCCGCGCCATCGTCACCGAGGTGGCGCCGCGCGCGCCGCCGAAGGTCGACTGACGCATCCACTTCGCAAGCGCGCACGGCGACTGCATGGGCCGGCGTGCGACAATCGCCGCTCGCCAAAAGGTTCACACCGATGCCCGCCAAGACCGCCACCCCGAAGCGCTTAACGAAAGCCGCACGCGGCACGCCATCCGCCGCGAAGAAGGCGCCCGCCAAAAAGAAGTCGGCGTATGCCGTTCGCAACTCCCCGATCCACGGTCGCGGCGTGTTTGCGACGCGAACGATCCCCAAGGGTGCTGACATCGTCGAGTATCGTGGCCGTCGCGTCTCGATGGAAGCCGCGGACGAGCTGCCGGACAGCGACCCGAACAATCCATATCACACGTTCCTCTTCGAGTTGAACGACGGCCGCGTAATCGATGCGGGCCGCGGCGGCAATGCGGCGCGCTGGATCAACCACAGTTGTCGTCCCAATTGCGAGCCGTACGAAGACGACGATTGCCGCGTATTCATCGCCGCCAAGCGGTCGATCGAGGCCGGCGAAGAGCTGTCGTACGACTACAACCTGAACGTCCCGGGCCGGCGCACGCCGCGACTCCTGGCGAACTACGAGTGCCGTTGCGGTGCACCGCGCTGTCGCGGCACGATGATCAGGAAGAAGGCCTAGCGCACGTTCGTCAGGCGAGACCCGCGACGCCGGCCACACCCGCCGCGAGCAGGATCCAGAACGGATTGATGCGCGTAAACGCCAGCGCGGCCGTCGCGACTACCGTCAACGCAACTGCGCCCGGCGAGCGATCCGCGCCCAGCGCCAGCGTGTAGCCGCTTGCCAGGATGAGACCGATCGCGATCGGCGCCAGCGCGCGCTGGACGATCGCGCGCACTCTCGATTGGCGCAGCCGATCGGCCCATTGCCACGCGATGTAACAGGCGATCGACGACGGTCCGCAAGCGGCGAGCGTGGCGACGAGCGCACCGGCAACGCCGGCGAGCTTCCAGCCAACCAGCGCGACGATCATCGCGTTGGGGCCTGGCGAAAGCTGGGCGAGCGCGAACAGCTCCGCGAATTCGGCGCTCGACATCCAGCCTTCGACATCGACGACGACGCGATGAATCTCGGGCAGGATCGCATTGATGCCGCCGATGGCAACGAGCGACAACGTTGCGAAGCGAAGCGCGATTTCGACGAGGATTTCCGCGGTACTCATCGGCGCGCGCTCCCGCGGCGCACGTGTGCTGCGCTCACCGCTTTGGCTCGATCGCGCGCGACGCTCGCCACTCGGCGGCCACGCCCAGGACGATCAGCACGACGATCACCCACAGCAGCGGCCACTGCAGCACGCCGACCGCCACGAATGCCGCGCCGCCCGTCAGCAGCCCCCGCACGGGCGGACGCGTCTGCAGCAGCAGCCGTACGGCCGTGCCGATGATCAGCCCGGCAGCGGCCGCTGAAGCACCGGCGATCGCATTGCGCGCGATCGGCTCGTGCGCGACCGACGCGTAGAACGTTGCGATCACCAGCATCAACCCGACCGGGACGAACAGGATGCCGGACACCGCGATCAGCGAACCAAGCGGACCGTGACTGCGCGAGCCGATGATGACGGAAAGGTTGACGACGTTGGGTCCTGGCAGCACCTGACACAGCCCGATCAGCTCGGCGAACTCGCGATCGTCGAGCCATCGCCGCTCGTCGACGATGACGCGCCGCGCCCATGGCAGCACGCCGCCGAATCCGAGCAGTCCCATCTTGAGAAAGCTTGTGAAGAGCGTGCCGCGGCTGATCGCGGCGAGCGAAGGCGATGTGGATGGCTGGATCGGAGAAGTCATGATGAATCGCGCAAAAGAGCGGATTCTAGGGCCTCTCCGGCGCAAGCCCGGATTGCCGTTGCCGCCCGGCGGTCGGACCGGCACAATCTGCCGCTGTCCACCCGACCCGCGAGCGACATGAGCCGAAAGCCGACGTCGAAATCCACCGGGCAAGTCGTCGTGCTCGATTACGATTCGAAGATGCTCGCCGGGAACGCGCTCGGCGATCCGCATCTGCGCAAGGTTGCCGTGTGGCTGCCGCCGGGCTACGACCAGGGCGTCACGCGGGGCCGCAGCGCAGGTCGGGGACGACGCTTTCCAGTGCTGTTCGACCTCGTCGGCTTCACGGGGTCGGGCCTCGCGCATCTCAACTGGCGGCCGTTCGACGAAAACGTCCCTGAGCGGATCGCGCGGCTGATTGCGCAACGGCGGATGGGGCCGACGATCGTGGTGTTCCCCGACTGCTTCACGTCGCTCGGGGGCAACCAGTACGTGAACTCGTCCGCAATCGGTCGCTACGCGGATTACCTGACGCGCGAGCTGATCCCGTTTGTCGACGGACAGTTTCGCACGCTCGCGTCGCGCGAGCATCGCGGCTGCTTCGGCAAGTCGTCGGGCGGCTATGGCGCGATCATTCACGCAATGCGTCACGCAGAGCACTGGGGCGCCGTTGCCGATCATTCCGGCGACGCGCTGTTCGATTTCTGCTACTTCACTGATTGGCCGCGCACGCTGAACGAGCTCGACCGCTATCGCAGGCGGCGACGCATGCCCGGACGCGTCGACGTGCTACGCGACGAGCGCGAGACCGCGTCCGGCGTCGACGACGGCCGCGTCAAGCGCTTCCTCAAGCACATCTGGCAAAAGGACAAGCTCGCCGACGGCGAAGTGCACGCGCTGATGAACCTCGCGATGGCTGCTACTTACGATCCCGATCCACGGACCCCGCTCGGCTTCCGGCTGCCATTCAACCTCGAAACCGGCGAGCTCATTCCGGCGCGGTGGCGCCGCTGGCAGCGCAACGATCCGGTCAATCTTGTCGCGTCGTGCAAACGGAATCTCAAATCCATGCGCGGCATTTATGTCGACTGCGGCTGGCGCGACCAATATCATCTGCACTACGGCGCGCGCGTGCTGTCCAAGCGGCTGACTCAGCACGGCATTGCGCATGTGTACGAGGAATTCGATGACAATCACTCGTCGATCGACTATCGGATGGATGTCAGCCTGCCGTACCTTTATCGCGCACTGAAGCCGTGATCGTCGAGTTCGCCGCTGCACGCACCACCGCGACGAACCGCGGCGGGCCTGCAGGTCACCGTATAATCGGCGCATTCAAAACGTGTACGTGCGCCGATCGCGTGCGACGCTGACTTTTCGAGGGGACAACGATGCGGTGGGGCGATTACCGGCGCAGCGACAACGTCGAGGACCGCACGGGCGGCATGCCGGAAGGCAGCGGCGGCGGCGGCGGTCTTGGGTTTGGTGGGATGCGCCTTGGCGGCGGCGCGATGATCATTCTCGTCATCGTCGGCATGCTCTTCGGCATCAATCCGTTCGAAATGCTTGGCATGATGGGCGGCGGCGACAGCGGCTCCGTGCAGGCGCCGCCGCAGCAGTCGGCGCCGCCGGGTTACGGTCCGCAAACCGGCGCGGGTGCACCCTCTGCACCTGCCGGATCACCGGCGGCCGTCAATACCGACTTCTCCAAAGCCGTACTCGGCGATACCGAGGACGTCTGGGGCGCGATCTTCCAGGCGATGGGCCAGCGCTACGAGAAGCCGAAGCTCGTTCTCTATCGCGGAGGGACGCGTTCGGGATGCGGCCAGGCGAGCTCAGCGGTCGGTCCGTTCTACTGCCCGGCAGATCACGACCTCTATCTCGACACCACGTTCTTCAGCGAACTGCACAACCGCTTCGGTGCGCCGGGGGACTTCGCGCAGGCGTACGTGATCGCGCACGAAGTGGGGCACCACGTGCAGAACCTGCTCGGCACCATGCGCCAGTTCGACGCGCAATCGCAGCGCGCCGACGAGCGGACGCGTAACGCGCTGTCGGTGCGGCTCGAGCTGCAGGCTGATTGTTATGCGGGCGTATGGGGCTTCTTTTCTCAGAAGCGCAACATCATCGACGCCAAGGATATCGAAAGCGGACTGCGGGCGGCCGCGGCCGTCGGTGACGACCAGATCAGCAAGGGCCGGCTGCCGGCGGACTCGTTCACGCATGGCTCCGCCGAGCAGCGCGCCCGCTGGTTCCGCACCGGACTGCAATCGGGTGACCCGCGCGATTGCAATACGTTCAACGCGCGCTGACGCCGCCGATGCGGCCGGTGTTGCGTCGGGTTCGACGTTCCGCGGGCGCGCCGCGGGAAAGGAGAGACGATGATGCGAATCTTCTCGCTCACGGCAATCATGGCGGCGGTGATCCTGACGGCAGGCTGCACGCCGGAACCGCTCACCAAGGCGGACGTCGACGGGCGCGTCGTCTGCAACGTCGACCAGATGGACCAGGTCGAGCGCTCCGCACGACGCGAGAACAAGGGAGTTCACTGGCTGCATTGCCCGCAAGCGGTTCTGCGCGCAATGTGATCGCGGCGTGGCGCTGCTGACCTGCCCCGGTTGCGGCGGGTCGATGCGGCCGCTCGAGCTTGCGCGAGCCCCGCTCGCGCCGCTGACGCTCGACGCGTGCGACAACTGCCAGGCGCTGTGGCTCGACGCAACCGAGAGCCAGCAGCTGACGCCCGGCGCGCTGATCGAGCTCTTTCGCGCGATCAGCGCGTCCCGTCCGCAACAGCGTGCAGCCTTTCCCGCATTGCTGCCCTGCCCGCGCTGTACCACGCCGCTCACTCTCACGCGTGACGTCAACCAGACGACGCGTTTCACGTACTACCGGTGCCGCCGCGGGCACGGCAGGTTCACGCCCTATGCGCAATTCCTGCGCGAAAAGAACTTCATCCGTCCGATCGAGGAGAGCGAAGTCACGCGCCTTCGCGCAACCGTCTCGACGGTGCGCTGCGTCAGCTGTGGCGGACCTGTCGCGCTCGACCGCTCCGCGGTGTGCCCGTATTGCGGCGCGCCGGTGATGCTGCTCGATCCGGACGCCGTCGGCAAGGCGCTCGCGGCCCTCGACTCGGCAGAGGCGCGACGCACCGAAGCAAAGCCGCTGACCGGCGATGGCGTCATCGCGATCGCCAACGTCGAGCGCGAGCTCGCGCGCAACCGCCGGGAGTCCGACCTCGGAATCGGCATCGACCTGATCTCGGTCGGCTTGCAGGCCCTGGCGCTCTGGCACGATCGATAGCGCGACGCCTTGAGGCCCCTGCGAGGGTAGAATGCGGGCGCACCGTTTCCAGGAGCCTCACATGACGCACCGAATCAGCAGGATCGTCGCCAGTGTTGCGCTGGCCGGCATGGCCGCTAGCGCGCTGGCGCAGCAACCCCCAGCGGCACCCGCCGGCCCCACGCCAAAGCATTCATGCGCGAAGCCGGGTGATTTTCCCGGCGGCCTCGCGAGCGACAACCAGCGGAAGAACTGGCAGAAGGGGTACGTCGAATACGTCGACTGCCTGAAGAAGTTCATCAACGAGCAGCAAGCGCTTGCCGAGCCGCACGTCAAGGCGTCGAACGACGCGATCAACGAATACAACGACGGCGTCAAGGAATACAACGCGCAGATCGAGAAAGCCAAGGGCAACTGAGCGCGGCGCAGCGCCGCCGGCCGCGCGCATGAACGACGTCGCGCCGCGCAACGCAGTCGTCGAGCGGCGCGCGGCAGAAGCGTCGCCCGATGTCATCGCGAGGGTGCTCGTCGAGGGCTTCGATCGCCATTACGCGCTGTTTCGCGAATGCGCGCGTGCGGCCAAGCGTTATTTCGAGGCGGGGAACTGGCTTGCGATCGGACACGTCGCCGGCGATCGGATCGACTTCTACGATCGACGCGTCGCCGAGACGGTCGAGCGCATCGAGCGTGACTTCGGGTTCGGCGACGCCGGCGGCGGCGACGACGCGTACTGGGCACAGGTCAAGCAGCGCTTCATCGCGCTGCTCGTCGATCATCGACAGCCGGAGTGCGCCGAGACGTTCTTCAACACCGTGTCCTCGAAGCTGTTGCATCGGACGTACTTCCACAATCAGTGCCTGTTCGTCCGGCCGGCGGTCTCGACCGAATATCTCGACGACGGCGCGCCGTCATATCGTTGCTATTACCCGCGAAGGCACGGCCTGCGCGCGGCGCTGATCGACCTCGTGCTCGACCTGAAGCTCGCGTCGCGCTTCGACGATTTCCGCACCGACCTCATCCACGTGCTGTCGGCGATGCGGCGCCGGCTGCCGCGGCCGTTCGTCATCGACGCGAATTTCCAGATCCAGGTGCTGTCGAGCCTGCTGTTCCGCAACCAGACCGCGTACGTCGTAGGTCGCATCGTCAACAGCGCGCACACGTATCCGTTCGTCGCGGCGATCAAACGCCGCAGCGACGAGCGGCTGTACGTCGACGCCCTGCTGACCGACCCCGCTGAGCTCGCGCTGCTGTTCTCGGCAAATCGCGCCTACTTCCTCGTCGACATGGAGGTGCCGTCCGCCTACGTCGACTTCCTGCGCACGATGGTGCCGGACCGGACGGCGTCCGAGCTCTACACGATCCTCGGTCTGCAGAAACACGGGAAGACGCTGTTCTTCCGCGATTTCCTCCATCACCTGAAGCATTCGACCGACCGCTTCGTCGCCGCGCCCGGCATCCAGGGGCTGGTGATGTGCGTGTTCACGCTGCCCTCGTATCCGTATGTGTTCAAGGTGATCCGCGACCGGATTGCGCCGAGCAAGGACACCGATGCGGCGCGCGTCAAGCAGAAGTACGCGCTCGTCAAGCACCACGATCGCGCCGGCCGCATGACCGACATCCTCGAATATTCAAACGTCGCGATTCCGCGCGATCGATTCACCGACGAGCTGATGGCGGAGCTCGAGGCCGCAATTCCGTCGCAGCTCGAGCTCGACGGCGGTCACGTGATCGTCCGGCACGTGTACATCGAGCGGCGACTCGCGCCACTCAACCTGTTCATCCGCGGTGCCGACGACGGCGCGAAAATGCGCGCGATACGCGACTATGGCACCGCGATCAAGGAGCTCGCGGCGATCAACATCTTCGCCGGCGACCTGCTGTTCAAGAATTTCGGCGTCACACGCTACGGCCGTGTCGTGTTCTACGATTACGACGAGATCGAATACCTGACCGATTGCCGCTTCCGGACGATCCCGACACCGCCGGCAGGCGTCGACGAGCTGTCGAGCGAAGTCTGGTATCCGGTCGGACCGCACGACGTGTTTCCCGAGGAATTCGCGACGTTCCTGCTGACCGATCCCGAAGTGCGGCGCGCGTTTCTCGCGTTCCATGCCGACCTTCTCGACGCAAAATGGTGGCAGTCGATGCAGGATGCGAATCGCGACGGACGGCAGATCGAAGTGCTGTCGTATCCGGAGAGCATCCGGTTCCGGCGCAAGGTCGCGCGGCCTCGCTACTCGATTGCCTGACGGTCGATGCGCGCGCCGCCGATGCTATGCTGGTTCGGTTTGCCTCCACGGAGCTCGCGCATGCGCATCCATCGATCGACGCTGTCGCTTCTGCTCGCTGCGGCCCTCACGGCCGCCTGCCAGCAGCAGGGACCCACGAAGGAAGAGCTCGAAGCGGCGAAGAACACCGTCGTCTGCACCAACGCCGACGAGCGGATCGTCGTCCGCTTCGAGGACGCCGAGGCGCGGCTCTTGATGCCCGACGGTACGCGAGTGATCCTCTACCAGGTGCCGAGCGGGTCCGGCATCCGTTATCTGAACGGCCTGATGGAGCTGCGCGGCAAAGGGATGGAGCTCGATCTCACCCGCGAGCAGACCGTCCTTCACCTGAAATGCAAGCCGTACGAGATCCCCAAGAAGGAATGACGGGAATGACGCTCACTTGGTCCGCGCGCGCAGCGCCGGATCGATGTCGATGTACTGCCACGACTGCGACCGGATCGGATGCGGCACGTACGTTCCCACCCACGGATGGCGGACGTTGTCCTCGAGCAGGTGGAACGTGAAGCGCAGCGGCGCATAAGCGATGACGAGCTCCGTCATCCGGTCGAAGAGCTTCGTGCGCTCCGGTGAGTCAGCCAGCGTGCGCGCGCGTTCGTAGAGCGCGTTGAATTCCGGCAGGTTGAAGCGCGAATTGTTGTCCGGTCCCGAGCCACCGTAGACCAGCTGCATGAAGTTCTCCGCGTCGGGATAGTCGGCATTCCAGCCGTCGCTGCGCATTGGAATCTTGCCCTCGCGCGCCATTTTCCGCAGCTCGGGAACCCGGTCCTTTTTCAGCACGAGCCTGATGCCGATCGCATCCATGTTCTTTTTCCACAGCTCGTCGCTCTGCCGCGATCCCGAGTTCGGCGCCGACCAGCGCTCGATCGCGAGCGGCTTGCCGTCTGGTGTCTCGCGATAACCGTCACCGTCGCGATCCTTGTAGTTGAACCGATCGAGCAGCGCGCGCGCGAGCGCCGGATCGTAGAGCTGCGCCTGCGTCTTGAGAGTCGGGTCGAAGCCCGCGATGTCGGGCGGGATCATCCCGTTGGCCGGTGCTGCGCGGCCTTTGAGCAGCACGCGAATCCCGTCGGCGTTGTCGTAAGCCATCGAGATCGCACGGCGAAGCGCGATCCTTTCCGGCGTGTAGCCGCCGACCACCGGGTCCTCCATGTTGAAATAGAACCACCATGTGTTCGGCCGCAGCAGCACGTCGTGCACGATGCCCCGCTTGGCGAGATCAGGCAGCAGGTTGCCGCGGGCATCCAGCGCCTGCTCGGTGAATTCGACGGGGAGGATGTCGAGGAAATCGAGCTCGCGATTCATGAACGCGAGCCAGCGCGCCTGGCCTTCCTCGATGATGTTGACCTCGACGCGCGACGTCAGCGGCAGCAGCCGGCCCTTGAGCGCCGCCGCGACGGCTTGCGACGCTTCCGGCATCGGACCGGCGGGCTCGTAGCGCGATTCCCGATAGGTCGGATTCGCAACGAGGACGATGCGGTTGCTGCGCCGGTATTCGCCGAGCATGTACGGCCCGGTGCCGACCGGATGCGCCCCGATGTCAGCGCCGTATGCCTCGACGACCTCGCGCGCCTGCGCCGCCACATTCTGCAGCGCGAGCACGTACGGGAAACGCAGGTCCGGCGCGTTGAGGCGAATCCGCAGCGTGTAACGGTCGACGACCTCGAGGCCGGCGATCGGCGCGTCGTAGTCGAATCGGCCGCTCTTCGTTGCACGTGCACGCGCCTCGTCGCCGCCCTGCAGCTTGCCTTCCAGCATCCACACCCACGGCGACTTGACGATCGGATCGAGGATCCGCTTGATCCCGTAGGCGAAATCGGCGGCCGTCAGCTCGCGGCGCACGCCCTTGAACACCGGATCGGGGGTGAAGTAAATCCCTTTGCGGACCTTGCACAGATACGCCTTGCCACCATCCTCGACCGTGGGCAGCGCCTCGAGCGCACGCGGGATGAGCTTCACCGGGCGCGCCAGATAGTCGTAGTCGAGCATCGCGTCGAAGATCGCGCCGATGATGTCGTCCGACGCCGCATCGGACGCGAAGGCCGGGTCGAACGTCGTCTCGGCGATGCTGAGCGCTACGCGAAGCGTCTTCGCCGGGTCGGCGGCGCGCGACGGCGCGGCGCAAAGCGCCAGCGCGAACGAAATGCAGAGCAGCACGCGAAGCATTGCGAGCGGATGACAGCGCCATGAGCCCATCGACAGGATTTCCGCGCCAGGAGAACGGGCGGCCATCGTAGCATCGGGCGCGACGGCGCCAGCCGGACCCCGCACGCGCTCGTCCGTACCGGCACAGTGCCGTGGTCAACGGTGGGCCACGGCGATCGGCGCATGGATCGCCCACTCGACTTGCTGGTCCCACTCGCGCGCGACCAGCAGAATCACGAGCTCCGACAATCGCTGGCCGAGTGCCCTGCGATAGCGCAGGTACTCGCCCATCCGCTGCGCGCATTCCATCAGCTCGGGACTGCGCAGCAGCGGCACGAACGGACCGTACAGCGCGCCGCGCGGACCGTTTACGATCGCGTCGGCCGCAAGCCGCTGCGCATCCGTCAACGCGTCGGGCGACAACGGCGGCAACCGGTCGGTCGTCATTCGGCGCGGATTGTCACACCGTCCGGCAATCGCCTCGCGTCGTCATTCGTAGCTGGCCGGATCGGGTGAATCGGTCGGAGTCGCGAACGCCTTGCGTAGCGGTGCCGACAGCGGAAAATTCAGCGTCACCCCACGGGGCGGGATCGGCTTCGCAAACCATTTGTCGTAAGTCGCCATGATCGCACCGCTCCTGAAATACTCGACGAGCGCACGATCGACCAGTGCCTTGAACGCGGCATCGCCGCGCGGCAGCATCAGTGCATAAGGATCGATGCTGTAGGCCTCGGCGCCGATGCTCCAGCTCGCCGGATCGCGCGAGTTCGCGGCAAGCCCCGTCAGCAAAATGTCGTCCTCGAAGAATGCCGCCGCGCGGCCCGAATCAACCATCAGCAGCGACTCCGCGTGATCCTTCCCCGTGAGGATCGTCATGCCGAGGTTCTGCTTCTGGTTGAGGCCGTTCACGCGCGCCAGCGTGTTGGTGCCCGCAGTGCAGACGACCGTCTTGCCGCGCAGGTCGGCCAGCGTCTTGAGATTGCCGTCGCGTTTGGCGATGAAGCGCGTCGAGACGATGAACGTCGTGTCGCTGAACGCCACCTGCGCCTGCCGCTCGACATTGTTCACTGTCGAGCCGCATTCGAGCTCGATCGTTCCGTTGGCGATCAGCGGAATGCGATTGGCCGACGTCACCGGGTTGTAGATGACCTTCAGCGCCGGCAGCTTGAGCTCGGCCTTGACAGCATCGACGACGCGCAGGCACAGGTCCATCGAATAGCCCACCGGCTGCTGCTTGTCGTCGAGGTAGGAGAACGGCACGGACGCATCACGGTGGCCGAGCGTGATCTCGCCGGAGTCCTTGATCCGCTTCAGCACGCCTGTCAACGGCTGCGCCGGTGCGGGCGTCGCGATGACAATCGACAAGCCGAGCGCGAGCAATCGAGCGATGTGCAGCATCACGATTCGTCCTCCGTACCGGGTGGTGAAAGGCTCTCCGTAACGCCGTCGCGGACTGCCGTGCTCACCGCGATGTCGATCGCCTGCGCAAGGCGCGCGACGATCTCGTCGAGCTCCGTTTCGCGGACGATGTACGGCGGCGCGAGCAGCACGTGATCGCCGCGAACGCCGTCGATCGTGCCGCCCATCGGATAGACGCACAGGCCCGCGCGCATCGCTTCGGCCTTGACGCGCGCATGCAGCCGCAGCGCGGAGTCGAACGGCGCCTTGGTCGTGCGATCCGCGACGAGGTCGAGTGCGCGGAACAGGCCTCGCCCGCGGATGTCGCCGACATGCGGATGCCTGCCGAAGCGTGCGGCCAGCGCGCGCTCGAGGTAATCGCCGCGATTGCGGACGGCCGCGAGCAAGCCGTCGCGCGCGATGACGCGCTGCACGGCGAGCGCCGCCGCTGCAGCCGTTGCGTGGGCGATATACGTGTGCCCGTGCTGGAAGGCACCGCTGCCGTCGCGAATCGGCGCGACGACGCGCTCGTTCGCGAGCAGCGCGCCGATCGGCTGATAGCCGCCGCCGAGACCCTTGGCGATCGTGACGATGTCGGGAACGACACCTTCCTGCTCGATCGCGTACATCGTCCCCGTGCGACCCATGCCGCACATCACTTCGTCCAGGATCAGCAGCGCGCCGCAGCGATCGAGCACGTCGCGCACGCGGCGGAAGTAGCCGGGTGTGGGCGGCACGGCGCCGGCCGTTGCGCCGACGACGGTTTCAGCGCAAAAGCCGATGACGCGTTCGGGGCCGACGCGCTCGATCGTGCTCTCGAGCTCGGCGATCAGCCGGTCCGTGTAGGCGTCCTGCGATTCGCCGCCGCGCCGCTCACGGTATTCGAAGCACGGCGATACGCGCTCGACATGCATCAGGAGCGGCTCGAACTCGCGCCGCCGCCATTCGTTGCCGCCGACGGCCAGTGCGCCCAGCGTGTTGCCGTGATAGCTCTGCCGCCGTGCGATGAACACGCTGCGCTGCGGCTCGCCGATCTCGACGGCGTGCTGGCGCGCGAGCTTCAGCGCGGCCTCGATTGCCTCGGAACCGCCAGAGACGAGGTAGACGTGCTCGAGGCCCGGCGGCGCAGTCGCCACGAGCGTGTCGGCGAGCGCTTCGGCGACGTCGGTCGTGAAGAAGCTCGAATGCGCGTAGGCGACGCGACGCATCTGCGCGTCGATCGCCGCGAGCACGTCCGGATGCGCGTGGCCCAGGCACGATACGGCGGCGCCGCCACTCGCGTCGAGATAGCGCTTGCCATCCGTATCGACGATCTCTATGCCCGACGCCGAAGCGACGACAGGCGGCACGGTGCGCAGATTCCGATGCATCAATCGGGTCATCGTGACTTTCCCGGGCCGCCATCGCCTGCGTGCCAGTAGGCGCCGGTCTCGCGCAACAGTGTCTCGCGTGCGCGGAGGCGCGTGACGACCTTGCGGCCGCCGCACGCCGCGACCTCGGCCATCAGCCGTTCGACGAGTGCGTGCGCCGCGACGATCGAATGGAAGAACGAGCTCGACGCAGGCTCGAACAACAGGCGCTCGCGGGCGGCCCGTGCGAGCGGCGACAGCTCCGAGTCGGTAATAGCGACGATCTTGACACCCTGCTTGCCGGCGCGATGCGTCGCCTCGACCGTCTGCCGCGAGTACGGCGCGAGGCCAATCGCGACCAGCACACCGTCGCCGGCGAGTGCTGCGATCGCCTCGGTCAGTGTGCCGTAGCTGTCCTGCAGCAGCACGCCACCACCGACGAGCATCGAATACAGGTATTGCGCGTGCAGCGCGACGCTGTGGCAGCTGCGAAAGCCGAGGAACGCGACGGAGCGGGCGTGCAGCAGCGATTGCGCCGCGCGCTGCAGCCGCTCGGGAGAATTGAGCGCGACGAGGCCCTCGACGTTCGACGCCTGCAGATGCTCGAGCGCCGCGACGTCGGCCGCACCGGAGCGCGTGCGGCGCTGCAGCCGGCGCGCCCGCGATGCGAAGTTCGCCGAGCCCCAGGCGACGTGGTCGCGAAAATCGTCCTGGAATGCGCGAAACGAGCCGAACCCCAGCGCCTTGGCTAGTCGCGTCATCGTCGGGGGCACGACGTCGGCGCGCTTTGCCTGCTCCCGCAGCGACAGGAAACAGACGTCGGCCGGGTGATCCGCCGCCCACCGCGCAGCCTTCTGCAAGGCGTTCGACAGGTCGTCGAACTGCGTGTCGATGCGGGCAAGTGCGTTTCGGGTCATCTGCGGCGTTTCGCGGACGAGGCGGGCCTACTGTAACGTTTGTTACGGAATCCGGCAAGTCGTAACGAATGTTACTGGCAGCGCCGTACCGGTTGCGGAGCCCGGAGGGACGCGGCAACATCCTCGCGCGCCGATCGCGGCGCGCAACGGGTCGAGCAGCGATGGAGATGAAGAAGATGAACGGCGGCGGCCTGCGTGCCGCCGGCTACGACGAGCGCGCGCGCAAGCTCGTCGTCGAGCTGACGGCGGGCACGTTCGAATACACGGGTGTGCCGGGAGAGGTCTGGCGGCGCTTCAGCACCGCGTCGTCGCCGTGGAGCTACTACCGCGACAACATCGAAGAGGAGTACCCGGCGCACCGGACGCGCTAAGCGTCGCGCGGGACTCGATGCGCGGAACGACACCTTCTGCGCGCAACAGCTCACCGTTGCACCGGCGGTGCCGCCGGCGCAACGGGCATTGGCGCTGCGGTGAGGCTTACTGCACCGTCAGCTTGCGGCCGGCGGTGGCGGGCTTCTTGACGAGATGCAATTCGAGCACGCCGTTGTCGTACTTCGCCTCGCTAGACGTTTCGTCGAGCTCGACGGGCAGCGTGAAGCTGCGGTAGACGTTGCCGTTGTAGCGCTCGGTACGCAGCACGCGCGTGCCTTCCGCGGGTGCTACGAGCGGCTTCACTTCGGCGGCCACCGTCACCTGGTTGCCTTCGATGGCGACGTGAATCTCGTCCTTCTTGACACCGGGAATTTCGGCGTAGACGACGTAACCCTTGTCGTTCTCGGCGACGTCGACGCGAATGCCTTGCGGCGCTGCGCGGTCGCCGCGCTCGGGGCGCAGGAAATTACGGAACAGCGTTTCGACGGCGGTATCGGTGAATGGATCGTAGATCTGCAGACTGGCCATGGTTCGTTCCTTTCGTGATCGAGCGAATGATTGGGCGGCCGTTCCGCTGCGCGGGACGCTTCCGCCGGTGCATCACCAATCTAGGGTCGATGCCAGCCGATTCAAGGGCCGGGAGCACCTTTCGTCCACGAGATGCACGGAACCGACAACTGGTCGATAATGGACGCACGATGAACGATTCGTCGCCTTCGCCGCTCACCGCCAGCCAGAGCGCCACGCTCGAAGCTGCGCTGCGCACCCGGCAGCGCGATCTGCGGGCAGACGTCGCCTCGCACCTTCGGACGCAGGACGACCCGCGCCTCGTGGGACTGCGCAACCGGATGGAGGAGACGGACGACTGGGCCGCCGCCGACGCCATGGCCGCGCAAGACATCGCACTCGTGTCCCGCGACTTGACCGAGCTCGCCAACGTCGAGCAGGCGCTGGCGCGTCTCGACGAAGGCAGCTACGGCGAGTGCGCCGACTGCGGCAATCCGATTCCATACGCGCGCCTCGTCGCCTACCCGGCGGCGAAGCGCTGCGTCGCCTGTCAGGAAAGGACCGAGCGGCTGGAAAACGCGCGCAAGTAGCGAGCGGCCACGTTGCGACCGCCTGCGTTTACCGTCCCCGCGTCCGGGCCGTCGCCTGTGCCGCGGCCTTGTCGGCTGCTCTCGGAACCGCCTGCGCCTGCCGTTTCGCCGGCGCGAAGCGTGCGAGCCACGCGAAGAATTCGCGGTACCAGAGTTGCGAATTCTGTGGTTTCAGTATCCAGTGGTTCTCGTCGGGGAAATAGACGAGCCGCGCGGCAACATCCTTGGCTTTCAGCGAATTGAAGTACTGTAGTCCCTGCGTCGCGGGGACTCGATAGTCGAGCTCGCCGTGGATCACCAGCGTCGGCGTCTTCGCATCCTTGACGAAATGGTGCGGCGACTGGCCCATCACCATCGCCTCGTCGTCCCAGTGGAACGCGCCGAGCTCCTTGGCGAAGAACCGGTAACCGTCGGTGGCCATCATGCTGACCCAGTCGTAACAGCCGGCATGACACACGAACGCGCGATAGCGGTCCGTGTGGCCGTTCATGTACGCGACCATGAAGCCGCCGTAGCTGCCTCCAGTGGCCGTTAACCGCTGCGGATCGACATAACCTTGCGCGAGCAGATAGTCGGTCGCGGCCTCGGTGTCGGCGAATTCCTTTTCACCGTAGCGTCCGGTGATCGTTTCGAGGAACTTCTGGCCGTATCCGGACGAGCCGTGGTAGTTGACCGCCGCGACGACATAGCCCTGCCCGGCGAACACCTGCGTGTTCCAGCGGAAATGCCATCCGTCGTGGTGCGCGGCGTGAGGCCCGCCGTGGATCGAATGCATCAGCGGCCACTTGCGCTTCGGATCGAACCCCGGCGGATACGTGACGAATAGCTGCACGGGCTCGCCGTTCCAGCCGTTGATCGTGAACTCGCGCACGTCGCCAAGCGAATGGCGCGCGAGGATCGCGCGATTGAGCGTCTCGATCGCCCGCTCGCCGCTGCCGTCGCCGCGGGCCGCAAAGAGCGCAGGCGGGTGCCGGGCCGTGTCGCGCACGTAGGCAAGCACGCTGCCATTCGCCGCGCGCGCGAACCCCGACAGCACACCGCCGCCGACGATCTGCGTGGGCGCAGCGCCGGTCGCCGGGTGTCGCCACAAGCCGACGCGGCCGCGATCTTCGACCAGCGACAGCAACGCGGCGGAATCGGGCGTCCATTGCAGGTGACTGGTCGCGCGATCGAAGTCCGGCGCGAGGGTTCGCGACCGACGTGACTTGCGGTCGAGTATCCGCAGTTGTCCCTGGTCGTTGAACGCGCGCGCCGTGTCGAACGCGCGATACGCGATCGACGTGCCGTCCGGCGCATAGAGCGGATGCTCGTCGGAAAGTCCGCTGTCCGACGTGATGTTCTTCACCCGCCGCGTCTTCAGGTCGACGACGACGATGTCGCACTGGTTCATCATGGCAGGCTCGACAGCAGGATCGATCGTCAGCGCGATCTCGCGGCCGTCAGGGGCAATGTCGTAATGCTCCGACGTCGGATCCCATGGCTGCAGCGCGATGCCGGTGCCCAGCAGCAGGTCCTCGCAGCGGCCGGTGGCGATGTCGCACGCGAACAGATGCGGCTCGCGGCCATCCGTCAGCCAGTGGTCCCAGAAGCGATATTCGCCTCGCTCCGTCAGGTGTGCCGTGACCTTGGCTTCCTTCTTCTCCGCGACGCGCCTGGCCTGCGCGGCTTCGGTGCGCAACTCCGGCCACACCCACGAGACGAAGGCGATCCGCTTGCCGTCGGGAAACCATTTGATTGCCGCAGCGCCCGTTGCGATGTTCGAGAGGCGCGTCGCTTCGCCGCCGTCGGGTGCTATGAGGTAGATCTGCGCCTCGGTGTCGTCCTTGCGCTTGGCGGTGAACGCAATCCGCGATCCGTCGGGCGACCAGCGCGGATCGCTGTCCTTGTCACCGGCGGTGAGACGGCGCGGCTTCCCCGGCGCAGCGCCGTTGCCGTAGCCGGTCGCGAACAGCCACAGCTCCGTGCTGCCGAGATTGCGGTCGAACGAGAACGACGTCACCGGCGCGCACGCAAGGCGCCCGTCCGGCGCGAGCGTCGGCGCGCCAATCCGCTTCAATGCCCACAACGCATCGACGTCGAGCGGAGGTTTGCTGCGGGCGGATGATGTCCGGCGTGCGGCCATTGGCGATTCCTGCGGAGTAGAATGAGGGCGCGATTCTAGCTGGAATGCGTCGATGCACCGCAGGCCGGCGTCGCAATCGCACCCATCCATTCAATTCGCCGGCGCTCCCGGTCACGTGCCGGTTCCGCCGTCAAACGCCACCTTCGCGTCTGTACGATGACCACAATGAATTACCGGCGCCTCGGCCGCTCGGGACTGAAAGTCAGCGAGTTGTCGTTCGGCTCCTGGGTAACGTACGGCAACCAGATGGACGATCGCCTCGCCCGCGAATGCATGGCTGCGGCGCGCGACGGCGGCGTCAACTTCTTCGACAACGCCGAGGTATACGCAAAGGGCCAGTCGGAGACGATCATGGGCGACGCGCTGCGCAAGCTCGCGTGGCGACGCTCGTCGTACATCGTTTCGACCAAGTTCTTCTGGGGCCTGCACGACGGGCCGAACGAGAAGAACACGCTCAATCGCAAATACCTGATGCAGGCGATCGACGGGTCGCTGGCGCGGCTGGGTCTCGACCACGTCGACCTCGCGTTCTGCCATCGGCCCGACCCCGAGACGCCGATCGAGGAAACGGTGTACGCGTTCCACGACATGATCCAGTCCGGGAAGGTGCTGTACTGGGGCACGTCGGAATGGAGCGCCGCGGAGATCATGGCGGCGTGGCAGATCGCCGAGCGCCATCACCTGCACAAGCCGGTGATGGAGCAGCCGCAATACAACCTGCTGCATCGCGAGCGCGTCGAGCAGGAATATGCGCGACTGTATCGCGACATCGGGCTCGGCACGACGACGTGGAGCCCGCTCGCATCGGGCGTGCTGACCGGCAAGTACGCGAGCGGCGTGCCCGCGGATTCGCGTGCGGCCATCAAGGGTCTCGAATGGCTCGCCGAGCGGATCCTCGAACCGACCGGGATTGCCAAGGTCAAAAAGCTCGTTCCGATCGCCCAAGAGCTCGGTTGCACGCTCGCCCAGATGTCCCTCGCGTGGTGTCTCAAGAATCCGCACGTGTCGACGGTGATCACCGGGGCGAGCCGGCCTGCGCAAGTCGTCGAGAACCTGAAGGCGCTCGCCGTCGTGCCAAAGCTCACGCCGGACGTGATCGAGCGGATCGAGCAGGCGACAGCCTAGCGGTGCCACGATGAATCCGCTCGAATCCTGGACCGAAGAGCAGCGCTCCGCGTTCTTGTATCGCGTGTGTGCCGATGCCGAGAACGGCACCGTTCGCGCCGAGCTGTTCCGGCGCCTCGCGGGGGAGGCCGAAGCGCAGGCAACGATCTGGCGCGCACAGCTCACGTCGCGGGGCCATCCAGCGCCAGGCCCGTTCGTGCCGGACGCACGTACGCGCCTCGTCGCAAGCCTGGTGCAGTGGCTCGGGCCGCGGCGGCTCAAGAACGTGCTGGCGGCGATGAAAGTACGCGGCATGGCCGTATACGGGGCGGCGATGCCCTCCGAAGCCGGCCACGCGCTGCCGCCGGCCGGCGCCGTTTTCGAACGTCGTCACCGGGGCCTGGGCGGCGGCGGAAATCTGCGCGCAGCCGTCTTCGGCGTCAACGACGGTCTGGTGTCGAATGCCAGCCTGATCCTCGGCGTTGCCGGCGCAACCTCGGATCTCAAGGTCGTCGTGATGAGCGGTGTGGCCGGGATGGCCGCCGGGGCGTTTGCGATGGCGGCCGGCGAATACGTGTCCGTCCAATCGCAGCGCGAGCTCTACCAGTACCAGATCGCGCTCGAACGTGACGAGTTGAAGCAATATCCGGAAGCCGAGGCGCAGGAGCTCGCGCTGATCTACGCCGCCAAGGGCCTGCCGCCCAAGCAGGCCGACCGGCTGGCGAAGCGCCTTGTCGCCGATCCCGAAAATGCGCTCGACACGCTGGCGCGCGAAGAGCTGGGCCTCAATCCAAGCGAGCTGGGCTCGCCGCTCGGCGCAGCAGCGAGTTCGTTGTGCGCATTCGCCGCGGGCGCGCTCGTGCCGCTGCTGCCGTGGCTCGCAGGTGGCAGCGCCAACGCGCTTGGCTGGTCGATCGGGCTCACCGCTGCCGGACTGTTCAGCGTCGGTGCCACGCTGTCGCTGTTCACCGGCCGGCACGCCGTTCATTCGGGTGCACGGATGCTGGCGCTCGGCGGCCTCGCGGGCGGCGTGACTTACGTGCTCGGTCACCTGCTCGGCACCGTCGTCGGCTGAAGCCGCCGACTTGACCCGCATCCGCGCCGCGCGCGTTGCAGCCGCGAGCACACCCGGCGCGAGGCGCGGTGCCGCGGGGGTTGCGTCTGGCGGCTCAGTCGTTCATTTGAAGGCGGGACGCGAGCGGTCGCTCGTGCAGCGCCATCCGTGGGTGTTCTCCGGCGCCATCGAACGCGTCGATGGCGACCCCGCGGCGGGTGCGACCGTCGACGTCGTCGATGCAGCGGGCGCGTTCCTCGCCCGAGCCGCCTACTCGCCGCTGTCGCAGATCCGTGCGCGGGCATGGTCGTTCGATTCGACGCAGGCGCTCGATGCGTCGTTCTTCGCGAACGCAATCGCGCGCGCCTGCGCCGCACGCCAGCCGTTGCTCGACGCCGCCCACACGGCATGCCGATTGGTCCATGGCGAGTCGGACCAGTTGCCGGGTGTCATCGCGGACCGCTACGGGGACACGATCGTCGTCCAGTTGCTGTCGGCGGGCGCCGATACGTGGCGCGAAGCGATTGCGGACGCACTCGTCGCCGCTACCGGCGCTCGCTGCGTATACGAGCGGTCGGATGCCGAGGTCCGCTTGCTCGAAGGTCTGTCGCCCCGCGTGGGCGTGCTGCGCGGCACCCTGCCCGAAATCGTCGATATCGTCGAAGCCGGTATTCGCTACCGCGTCGACGTCGTCGGCGGGCAGAAGACCGGGTTCTATCTCGACCAGCGCGACAACCGCGCCATCGTCGGCGCCCACGCACGCGGCCGCCGCGTGATGAATGCGTTCTGCTATACGGGCGGATTCACGCTAGCCGCGCTGGCCGGCGGTGCCGCGTCGGTGCGGTCGATCGACAGTTCGACCGACGCGTTGCGCGGTGCGCGGGAAAACCTCGCGTTGAATCCGGCTCTCGATGCGCGTCGCGCCGAGTGGTCCGAGGCAGACGTGTTCAGCGAACTGCGCGAGTTGCGCAATCGCGGCGCGGCGTTCGACCTGATCGTGCTCGACCCGCCTAAGTTCGCCCCGACCGCTGCGCACGCGCAGCGTGCGGCGCGCGCGTACAAGGATATCAACCTGCTCGCGCTCAAGCTGCTCGCGCCCGGCGGACTGCTCGCGACGTTCTCGTGCTCGGGCGGGATCGACGCGTCGCTGTTCCAGAAGATCGTCGCCGGCGCGGCACTCGACGCCGCGGCGGATGCCGCGATCGTCGGGCGGTTCGGCCCCTGCGCCGACCATCCGGTGGCGCTAGCGTTTCCCGAAGGCGATTACCTCAAGGGACTTCTCGTCCGCAAGGCGTAGCGCCGGTCGTGCCCGATCTGCCCGGCACGCGCAGCGACGTTGCGGCCGCCCAAAAAACAAGGCCGCAACGGGTGCGGCCTTGTAATTGCGACCGTGCGGACAGGAATCACACGGCCGTATTCGGAGATCGATCAGCGGTTGCTTATGCCGTCGCCTTCATGCAATCCGACATGAACTTCTTGTGCTCTTCGCCCTTCATCCCCTTCGACTTCGTGTTGCAGGCGCCCATCTTGTTGTCGTACGTCTTCTTCTCGTTGCTGAGGCATTCCTTCATGAACGTCTTGCGCTCGTCGCCCTTCTTGTCCGCTGCCTTGGTGTTGCAGGTCTTCATCCGCTCCTGTTGCGCGTTTTCCGCAAACGCGGGGGTCGCCACGGCAGCAAGCGCGCCGACAATGGCCAGTGAAAACAATCGCTTCATGGGAATGCCTCGGTCGTTGGTTGCAGGTTTGGTCGAGTTGCCTGAAGGTGCTGGCCCGCGCCTTGGGGGTGCCGGCGTAGACAGTGAGTTCAGTCTACGGCAACGGTAACGGGCGGAGCAACGAAATCGCTGACACCGATTTGCGGCTTGTTGCGCCTGTACCCTCTTGCGGTGCAACATGACAATTGAATGGCCCGCGAGCGGCCGTTGATTATCGCGGGTACAATATGCAAGTTATTGAAATTACTAGGGAAGCTCGAATCCAATGATTCTCGTACTCGAACCGAACACCCGTCCGGAGGGACTCGATTACCGGATGCTCACCACGCAACTCGAGCGGCTCCCGAACGTCACGTTTCGCGTCCACCGGGAGGTGGGGAGCGAGGTCACGCTGACCGAGATCTATCTGATCGGCAACACCGCGGCGCTGACGATCGAGCAGATGCAGGTGCTGCCCTGCGTCGCCAAAGTGGTGCGCGTGTCGGAGCCGTACCGCGTGCTCGGCCGCCACAAGCAGGGAGACGACCGGCCGGCCTCGTTCGATTACAACGGCGTGCAGTTCGGGCAGGACAGCGTCAACGTCTTCGCCGGCTTGTGTGCCGTCGATTCGCGGGAGTCCGTCGAGGCGATGATGAAGGCGTTGCGCGATCACGGCCAGGTCTGCACGCGGATGGGCGCGTACAAGCCGCGGACGTCGCCGTACGCCTTCCAGGGCTACGGCGCGTCGTGCCTGCCGTACGTGTTCGACCTCGCCGGCAAGTTCGGCATCCGCGTGATCTCGATGGAGGTGACGCACGAATCGCACGTCGACGAGATTCGCACCGCCCTTTTGGCGACCGGAAACGCGACCGGCGTGATGCTCCAGATCGGCACGCGCAACACGCAGAACTTCGAGTTGCTGAAGCTCGTCGGCAAGCAGCAGGAATTGCCGGTGCTGATCAAGCGCGGTTTCGGAATCACGCTCGACGAGTCGCTGAACGCCGCCGAGTACCTGGCCACCGAAGGCAATCGCAAGGTCGTCTTCTGCCTGCGTGGCATGAAGACCAACATGGGCGATCCGCATCGCAACTTCGTCGACTTTTCGCACGTCCCCGTCGTCAAGCGGCTGACGCGGATGCCGGTCGCCATCGACCCGTCCCACTCGGTCGGCACGCGTGCCCGCGCGCCCGACGGGCTGCTCGACATCTTCCACGTCGTCGCGCAGGGTGTCATCGCCGGCGCCAATCTCGTGCTCGTCGATTTCCATCCGGATCCGTCCAAGGCACTGGTCGACGGGCCGCAGGCGCTGCTGCTGTCAGAGCTGCGGCCGTTCCTCGACGACGTCGCGATCGCTCGCGAGAGCTATGAAAAGCGCACGAAGCTCGCGCGCGAGCACGGCGTCGCCGCTTGATTCATTCCATGCGGGGCCGTACGCCGCGGGGGTTCGCGCAGCGCCACCACGAGACCGCCGACGTCCTCGTCGCGCCCCAGTCGTATAGCGCGCCGCGTTGGCTGGCCGGCGGGCACGCGCAGACGATCTGGCCGTATCGGCTGCGTCGCCCATCCGTCGAGCTTCGACGCGAGCGCATCGCAACCGCGGACGGCGACTTCTGGGACTTCGACTGGCTCGATGTGCCATCGGCGGATGCGCCGATCGTCGTCGTGTTCCACGGCCTCGAGGGCAGCTCCGACTCGCATTACGCACGTTCGCTGCTGGTAGCTGCTGCACGCGCCGGCTGGCGCGGCGTGGTTCCGCATTTTCGCGGTTGCAGCGGCGAACCGAATCGCCTGCCCCGTGCCTACCATTCGGGTGACCATCAGGAGATCGGCGCGATGCTCGCGGCGATTCGACGCGCCGTCCCGCACCCGATTCCGCTTCACGCCGTCGGCGTTTCGCTCGGTGGCAGCGCATTGCTCAACTGGCTGGGTCGACAGGGATCCGCGGCAGCGCAGACCGTCACGACCGCCGCCGCGGTATCGGCGCCACTCGACCTGATGGCCGCCGGCATCTCGATCGGCCGAGGCGTCAATCGCATCTACACCGCCTACTTCCTGTCGTCGCTGAAGCCGAAATCGATCGCGATGGCCGGCCGTTTCCCGGGACTGCTCGATCCCGCGCGACTGCGTCGCGTGCGAACGATGTGGGAATTCGACGATGCCGTCACGGCACCGCTGCACGGATTTGCCGGCGTCGCCGATTACTGGACGCGCGGATCGTCGAAGCCGTGGCTGCGCGATGTCTCGGTACCGACACTCGTGCTCAATGCGCGCAACGATCCGTTCATTCCCGCCGAGTCGCTGCCGACCGTTCGCGACGTGTCGGCGTCGATAACGCTCGAGCAGCCCGCGCACGGCGGCCACGTCGGATTCGCGAGCGGCCGCTTTCCGGGTCACGTCGGCTGGCTGCCGGCACGGTTGCTACACTACTTCGCTTCGCCAGCCTAGAAGACGCCCCGAGTCACCGATGCTGCCGCCCGAGATCTTCAAAGCCTACGACATTCGCGGCATCGTCGGCCGAACACTGACGCCGTCCATCGTGCAGAAGATCGGACGCGCGCTGGGCAGCCTCGCGCGGGAGCGCAAGCGCGACACGATCGCCGTCGGACGCGACGGTCGCCTGTCCGGACCCGAGCTGATTGCGGCACTGAGCGACGGCATTCGCAGCGCGGGCGTCGACGTGATCGACGTCGGCATGGTCGCGACGCCGATGACATATTTCGCCGCCCAGCACCTTGGCACCGGATGCTGCGTGATGGTGACGGGCAGCCACAATCCGCCCGACTACAACGGCCTCAAGATGGTCATCGACGCGACGACGCTGTCGGGCGACGACATCCAGCGATTGCGCGCGCGGATCGAGAGGGACGACCTCGCAAGCGGCGACGGTGCGCTGCGTGCCGAGGACGTTTCGCGTGCGTATCTCGACCGAATCGTCGGCGACATCAAGCTTGCGCGTCCGATGCGCATCGCGATCGACTGCGGCAACGGCGTTGCCGGCGCGTTCGCACCCGAGCTCTATCGGCGTCTCGGCTGCGACGTCGTCGAACTCTTCTGCGACGTCGACGGCAATTTCCCCAATCATCATCCGGATCCGTCCCAGCCGAAGAACCTCGAGGATCTGCGGCGCCGGCTTGCGCAGGGCGACTGCGAGCTCGGCCTCGCGTTCGACGGCGACGGCGACCGGCTCGGCGTCGTGACGCCTGCCGGCAACATCATCTATCCCGACCGGCAGCTTATGTTGTTCGCCGCCGACGTGCTGACACGCGCGCCGGGCGCGACGATCATCTACGACGTCAAGTCGACTCGCAACCTGAAGCCATGGATCGTCGAACATGGCGGCGTGCCGATGCTGTGGAAGACCGGGCATTCGCTGATCAAGGCGCGGATGAAGGAAGTCGGCGCGGCCCTCGCCGGCGAAATGAGCGGCCATACGTTCTTCGGCGAACGCTGGTACGGCTTCGACGACGGCCTTTACGCAGGCGCGCGACTGCTGGAGATCCTGTCGCGCCATCCCGACCCCGCGGCGGTGCTCGATGCGTTGCCCGACGCGGTGTCGACGCCGGAGCTCAACATCGGTTGCGCCGAGGGCGAGCAGCACTCGCTCGTCGCCCGGCTGCAGGCCGACGCGCATTTTCCCGGCGCGTCGGACGTCATCCGCATCGACGGACTGCGCGTCGAGTATCCGGATGGATTCGGACTCGCGCGGGCGTCGAATACCACACCGGTGATCGTGCTGCGCTTCGAGGCGGACGACCAGGCGGCACTGACGCGGATCCAGCACGAGTTCCGCCGCGTGCTCACGGCCGCGAAGCCCGGCGTCGAGTTGCCCTTCGCATGAACAGCGCCACGGTCGCTGCCGAGGTTCCGGTTACGCTCGCCGACATCGAGGCGGCGCGCGAGCGCATTCGCGGCGGCATCTACGAGTCGCCGTGCGTCGAGTCGATTCCGCTGTCGCAACTGACGGGCGCGCACATCTACTGCAAGCTCGACTATCTGCAGCGCACCGGCAGCTTCAAGGAGCGCGGCGCGCGCAACGCGCTGCTGCAACTGTCGGCCGCGCAGCGCGAGCGCGGCGTCATCGCCGCCTCGGCGGGCAACCATGCGCAGGGCATCGCCTACCACGGCGCGCTGCTCGGCATTCCGGTCACCGTGGTCATGCCGAAGTTCGCGCCGCTGATCAAGGTGACCAACTGCCGCCAGCTCGGCGCGACGATCGTGCTGCACGGGGCCGACCTGTCCGAAGCGCGCGCCGAGGCGGAGACTATCGCCGCGCGCGAAGGCCTGACGTTCATCCATCCGTTCGACAACGCGCATGTCATCGCTGGCCAGGGCACGATCGCGCTCGAAATCCTCGAGCAGACGCCGACCGCGCAGGCGATCGTCGCACCGGTCGGCGGCGGCGGTCTGCTCGCAGGCATTGGTACCGTCGTTGCCGCGCGCAAGCCCGGCGTGCGCGTCATCGGCGTCGAACCCGATCACGCCGCGTGCCTGACGGCGGCGCTGGCCGCCGGGCACCCGGTGCCGGTGGCGCTGTCGCATACGCTCGCCGACGGCCTCGCCGTCGCGCAGGCGGGCGCGCGTCCGTTCGAGATCCTGCGCCGCGTCGTCGACCAGGTCGTGACCGTCGACGAGGCGACGATCGCGCTCGCAGTGCTGCGGCTGATCGAGCTCGAGAAGAGCGTCGTCGAGGGTGCGGGCGCTGCACCGCTTGCCGCATTCCTTGCGGGAAGGCTCGATTCACTGAAGGGCAGCGACGTCGTGCTCGTGCTGTGCGGTGGCAACATCGACCTGACGATCCTCGATCGCGTCATCGAGATCGGGCTCGTGGCCGATGGCCGGCTGTCGCGGTTCACCGTATCGATCAGCGATCGTCCGGGCGGTCTCGCACGCCTGGCGGAGATCATTGCGTCGACCGGCGCATCGATCAAGGAGATCGTGCACGACCGTGCATTCTCGGGCCCGGACCTGTCGGAGGTTCGCGTCGTTTGCGTCGTCGAAACGACCGGGCACGAGCATGTCACGCACCTGCACCGCGCGCTTGCCGATGCGAAGGTGAAGATCGTCGCGCCATCGTGAAGCGATTCGCTGCACTATAATTGCAACACGAAGCGGCGCGGCCATCCGGCACGACGTCGCCGTCCGGTCGCTAGGAGCGCCCGCGCGCCACCTCGGAGGATGCATGGCATTGCCACGTAACGCACTGGCTTCTCTGCTCATTGCGGCGAGCACGTTCGCCGCCCCGCTGGCTTCGGCGGCCGACACGTTCGTCAACGTACTGACCGGCGGCACGAGCGGCGTCTATTACCCGCTCGGCGTCGCGCTCGCGAACGTCATCGGCAAGGCGATGCCGTCGCTGAAGACGTCGGTCCAGGCGACAAAGGCTTCCGTCGAGAACCTGAACCTGCTGCAGGCGGGCCGCGGCGAGATCGCGTTCACGCTCGGCGACTCGCTGTCCGACGCGTGGAAAGGCAACGAGGAGGCCGGCTTCAAGACACCGCTCAAGAAATTGCGCGGCGTCGCCGCGATCTATCCGAACTACATCCAGATCGTCGCGCGCGCGGATTCCGGCATCAAGACGCTCGCCGACCTGAAGGGCAAGAACATATCGGTCGGCGCGCCGAAGTCAGGCACCGAGCTGAACGCGCGCGCGATCTTCACGGCCGCAGGGATGACCTACAAGGATTTCGCGAAGGTCGAGTATTTGCCGTTCGGCGAATCCGTCGAGCTGATGAAGAATCGCCAGCTCGATGTGACGCTGCAGTCGGCGGGCCTCGGCGTGTCGGCGCTGCGCGACCTCGCGACGTCGGTCGACATCGTCGTCGTGACGATCCCGGCTGACGTCATCAAGAAAACCAACGACCCCGCGTACCTTCCGGCGACGATCCCCGCGAACACGTATCGCGGGCAGACGACCGACGTCCAGGCCGCGGCCGTGCAGAATTTTCTCGTTACGCACGAAGGTGTCAGCAACGACACCGTGTATGGGATGACGAAAGCGCTGTGGACCAACCTTGACCAGCTGACAGCCGCGCATTCGGCCGCGAAGGCGATCGACATCAAGAACGCGCTCGCCGGAATGCCGATACCGCTGCATCCGGGCGCCGAAAAATACTACAAGGAAGTCGGCGCGCTGAAGTAGCGGGCGATGGCCGCGAGCCCGCATCCCGACGAAGTCGCGTTCGACGAGACCGGCGTCAAGCGCGAGCTCAAGGGCGCGGCGGCGAAGCTCGTCGCCGCCGTCGCGCTTGCGTTTTCGTCGTATCAACTGATCATCGCGGCGTTCGCGCCGCTCTCAAGCCTGCCGACGCGCTCGATCCACGTCGGCTTCCTGCTGGCGCTGTCGTTCCTCATCTACCCGGTGTCGGCGAAATTCGATCGAACGCGAATCGCCGCCCACGATGCGCTGCTCGCACTCGTCGCATTCGGCCTCGCGCTCTACCATCTGGTGTTCGAGTCTGCGCTGGTCCAGCGCTCCGGCGACCCGAGTGTCGCCGATCTCGTCGTCGGCACGCTGTTTGTCGTGCTGCTGTTCGACGCGGCGCGACGCGTGCTGGGCGTCGCGCTGCCGCTGATCTGCGCGATCTTCCTCGCGTACGGGTTGTTCGGTCAGTACCTGCCCTCGCTGATCGCGCATCGCGGCTACGGCTTCGACCAGATCGTTTCCCAGCTCTTCCTCGGCACCGAGGGTCTGTTCGGAATTCCGACGCTCGTCTCGGCGACGTACATATTCCTGTTCATCCTGTTCGGCAGCTTCCTCGAG
>Ga0207645_10000278_pt1 | contig 42507 bp, 33 predicted proteins | sample KBSM53metaG_FD_184331 | JGI IMG/M metagenome (GOLD analysis project Ga0207645, IMG submission 184331) | Miscanthus rhizosphere microbial communities from Kellogg Biological Station, Michigan, USA - KBS M5-3 metaG (SPAdes) (version 2) | ecosystem: Host-associated > Plants > Roots > Rhizosphere >...
AAAAGCTCTGCGGCCGGTATTGATATAATGCAGGGCGTTTTTATTGCTTTCCCAGTTGGTCGTATCTACCTGCCTGTAGGTTTTACCCTGCGTCAGAAAGTCAATTGAAAAATTAATAAAGCCTCCGTTTTTACCAATAGCTACTCCATTGTTTGCCGAAAAAGTAAATGTGCTGCCGTCTATTTTGTTGCCGGCATAATACTGGTTGCCGCCATTGAATTTTTCTGCATTGAATTTCGTATCATAATAACCGCCCCAGCCTGCATTGACGTTCCAGTGATTCACATCTTTTTTCAGAATGATATTTATAACGCCGGCAATCGCATCCGAACCGTATTGTGCGGAAGCACCATCTCTCAATATCTCGATCCGATCTACTGCTGCCTCAGGAAACCCATTCATATCTACACCGGAATTTGCACGGCCACGGGTACCAAACAAACCCACAAAAGATGTCGGGTGCCTTCTCTTTCCATTTATCAAAACCAATGTGTGATCAGGACCAAGACCTCTTAATGTACCAATATCAATATGGTCGGCGCCATCGGCTCCGCTCTGTTTGTTGTAGTTAAAAGAAGGTGCGGCGATATTCAGTGCAGAGGTCAAATCCATTTTTGCACTGGCAAGCCCTACCTGGTTAATTTTTATTACATCAACCGGGACAGGTGTCTCCGTTTTGGCACGTGCACCACCACGACTGCCCACAAACACTACCTCACTCAGCTCTGTGACTTCTGATTCCAGGGTTATTGTCAATGCTGACTGACCTCCCACATTGACTGATTGTTTTTTGTATCCGATAATGGTTATTTCCAGCACATCATTATTATTTGCCTGTATGCTGAACTCACCTGCACTGTTGGTTGTAACACCGCGACTGGTGCCCTTCACTTTTACCGATACACCGGCCAGGGGATTGGCGTTGTTATCTGTAATTTTTCCGGTGATGGTCTGTTGTGCAATTGTAATGAGAGAAGTAAACAGGAATGCAGTAATCAATAAGAATTGATTTCTCATAAACAGTTTTTTAGTTAAAAATCAGCGTAATTTAATTTAATTTTTCAATCCGGCAGGCAAGGTGTGTGGCAGAAAGCGGTACGAAGTTAAGGGGTAGGGTATAAATAAAAAACCGTTTCGCGCAACAACTAATCTATCAAATGCAACATCGCAGCGGTTTTATCAAGGCCGGATCATTTTTCCATCACAAAGTTTGCGATCTTATTTTCTTTTCTCCCCGGGTATTCTTTTAATGCATTTTCCAGGCAATCCATGGCAGCATTCAATGAATCCAGATTTAAAACATAGGCAAGTCTCACTTCATTTTTGCCCAAACCTTCGGTGCCATAGAAACCAGTCGCAGGTGCCAGCATTACCGTTTGGTTTTTGTAGGAAAAACTTTCAAGCAACCATTGACAGAATTTGTCGCTATCATCAATAGGCAACTGCGCGATAGCATAAAATGCACCACCGGGAGTTGGACAAAATACGCCGGCCATTTTATTCAATCGGTCGATCATCAGGTTTCTTCGGGATAAATATTCATGCTTTGGTTCATCAAAATAGTGCTCAGGCAAATCAACTGCAGCCTCACCCATAATTTGTGCAAGCCCCGGAGGACTTAATCGTGCCTGGGCAAATTTCATTGCTGCATCATATACGGATTTGTTTTTTGTTACGAAGGCTCCGAGACGTGCACCGCAGGCGCTGTATCGTTTGCTGATCGTATCCATCAATATCACATGATTATCCATCCCGTCAAGATGCATTGCACTGACATATTCTCCGTCATAGCAAAATTCACGATAAGCCTCATCACTGAAAAGATAAAGATCATGCTTTAGACAAATTTGTTTGAGCTTTTCCATTTCATCGCGGCTGTATAAGTAACCTGTCGGGTTATTTGGACTGCATACGATGATTGCCTTTGTCTTTTGTGTAATTACTTTTTCAAATTCTTCAATCGGAGGAAGGGCAAATCCGTTTTCAATATAAGAAGTAATAGCAACGACTTTTGCGCCAGCCGCTGTAGCAAAACCATTATAGTTTGCATAAAATGGCTCCGGTATGATCACTTCATCGCCGGGATTGAGACACGTAAAGAAGCCAAACATAATGGCTTCACTGCCACCGGTTGTAATCATGATCTGTTCGTGGGTGACGTGAATTCCCACTCTTTGATAATACTGTACGAGTTTCCGCCTGTAGCTTTCGTTACCTGCACTGTGACTATACTCCAATACTTTGATGTCTGCGTTGCGAACAGCATCCAGTATAGCCGGTGGCGTTTCAATATCAGGCTGACCGATATTAAGATGATATACTCTTATGCCTCTTTTTTTCGCCGCTTCGGCAAATGGAACCAATTTTCTTATCGGCGAGGCAGGCATTTGTTTGCCTCTTTCAGATATGGATAGCATGAATCAAAGGTAATGTGAATTCACAAAACCTGCGGCAACGTGAAACCTCTGGATTTTGCCTATGTGGCTCAAATTACTTGCCTGCCATCCCAAGGGAACAGGCTAATAATTTTCCTCCATGTATTCGGGAAATGTTTCTTCAAACCGCTGAATCTCCGTTTTAGACTCGGTTATCTTTACGATTGTGGTGTTGCTGCGCTCAGCAACAATCAACTCGCTTTCATGCTGTTCATCTTTAACCACGGCTGAAAGCTTTTTGAATTCAGCTTCTATTTCATCGGGACTTTTAAGGTAGTTGTTTACAGCGGTGTCACTGTTATCCGGTTCGTTAGGCTGATGGCGGAACAGGTTTTTCACTCCAGATACAAAATCATGAATGGTAGATTTTGTTTTGGTGACAATATCGCTGTGCAGAATCTCATTGATCGTGTTGTTTAGCGATTCTTTCATGACAAGCATTTTGTTAGCAACATAAAATTTCATGCCCGAAAGTTCAATAACACATTACCTTTTTGCTTTGAATTACCAGCGAGAAATCTATGTATCTAATTTGCAGAAAATTGGAATTTGTCCTGTGGAAATCTTTCAGAGATTTATTTTCCCCATTCCCAAAATCCCCATTTCAATCTGCCAATTGGCCGGTAAGGAAAGAAGATTGTAAAAAAAAATCATGTTTGACATGCGGTGAATTTCTTTTCCCTTACGGTCATCCCGGCAAAATGTCGTGTCAATACAGCCATAAAATAAAAAATCCTTTCACGGGGTGAAAGGATTCTGAAATCTGTTGAGTCTATTAATTAATTACCTTTTGATTTTCCTTTGTCGCTTTTTCCTTTTGCGTAAGCATCGTAAGCAGCAGCATCCAACACTTCACCTGTAATTTTTACAGTCTTTGGCTGTTCTATACCTGCCAGTTTGATATAAACGTCTTTTTCAAAATGGTTCAAAGCAGCAGCATTATACTGAACTTTCAATTTTGCTGTTTGTCCGGGCTGAATCGGTTCTTTTGGTTTTTCCGGAGTTGTGCAGCCGCAGGATCCCCATGAGTTTTCAACTACAATTGGTTTGTCACTTGTATTCTTGATTTCGAAGTTGTACACAACCGGTACGTTTTGTTTGATTTTACCAAAATCGTACTTCTCAATGTTCATCTTAATAACATCATCTGCTTTAGTTTGGGCCATTACAACTGCGCTGAATAAAAAAGCGGTTGCTGCCAACAGAATACTTTTCATTTCTTTTAAAGGTTTTGTTGTTTTAAAAATTGTATGGATGCGTTGGCGGGTGCTGAACCTGAAGGGGCCCTCCACACCGTGCCTTTTATTTTAATCTGCTTTGTCTGGTTGTCGTTATAGGTTACGGTAATATACTTTTCAAAAGTTCCTTCAGCCGAAGCGTTATACCCTATTTTTATTTTCGATGCGGCGCCGGGTGCTATCGGCTCATGATTCCATTCGGGTGTCGTGCATCCGCAGCTTGCCTGGACGTTGCTTAACCTGATAGTATCCTTACCGGTGTTAACAATATCGAAAAAATGAAACACAGGCTTTCCCTGCGGTATCTGTGCAAAATCGTATTCAAGCTCCTTAAATTTCAGTACGTCGGAAGGGGATTGTGTTGCAGCCTGGCCTTCAGAGTTTTGAGCTCCTGCGAAGTAAACAGTAAATAGAAAAAAAAGGGTCAGAATTTTATTCATAAAATCATTTATGATCCGAACAAATTTAAACCAAAGATGTCGTACTTCATAGAAGGGTTGCAGGCATCTTTAGTTTTTTTTAACACCCTGTAAAACGGGTATGTAATACCTCTATCTTTGTCACAATGGATAATACGGCTACAATAACGATGCAGGATACCGAAAAATTATCCTTCGATAAATTTCGTTCCGAGGTGCTGAACGACTATTATACGTGTTGTATCAGCCGTGAAACCAGCCTGTTGGGCCGGAAAGAGGTACTTACCGGTAAAGCCAAATTTGGCATTTTCGGCGACGGTAAAGAAGTCGCACAAGTGGCAGCCGCCAAGTTCTTTCAGAAGGGCGATTTCCTGGCGGGTTATTACCGGGATCAGACCCTCGCTTTTGCACTGGGAATTACAACAGTTGAACAGTATTTCGCTCAATTATATGCCGACCCGGATTTCACTCATGATCCCTTTAGCGCCGGCCGGCAGATGAATGCTCATTTTGCTACACCGTTTGTCGATAAAAACGGCGATTGGCTCGATCTCGTAAGCCGTAAAAACATTACATCCAATCTGGCTCCAACAGCAGGACAAACGCCACGGTCATTAGGACTGGCGCTTGCTTCCAGATTGTTTCGGAATGTGAAGCAGTTAAAACAGTTTCCGCATTTATCCAATAATGGAAATGAAGTTTGTTTTACCACCATAGGTGATGCATCCACCAGCGAAGGCGTGTTCTGGGAAACCATCAATGCTGCCGGTGTATTGCAGGTACCACTCGCGATGTTTGTATGGGATGATGGCTTTGGTATTTCGGTACCAAAAAAATATCAAACAACAAAAGAGTCAATCTCTGAATTATTAAAAGGGTTCCAGAAAGAGAATGGCACCAACGGTATTAATCTTTACACGGTAAAAGGATGGGACTATGCGGGAATGTGCGAAGTGTTTGAAGAAGGAATAAGCCTTACAAGGGAAACGCATACGCCGGTCGTTTTTCATGTTGATGAAATAACGCAACCACAGGGCCATTCTACTTCGGGTAGCCATGAACGGTATAAGGGCACCGAACGGCTGGAATGGGAAAGAGAATGGGACAGTAACCGTAAAATGCGCGAATGGATCATTTATAATTCGCTGGCCAGCGACGAGCAGCTGGAAGAGTTGGAAGTAAAGGCAAAGAACGCCGTACGGGCAGGAAAAAGCAAAGCATGGCAGGATTATCTCAGCCCTATAAAAAACCAGGTGCAGAAAACAGCAGAACTTATCAATAATCTTGCGGTGAATGAACCGGAACATGCCGCTGAATTAAAAAAATTAGCTGCTGATCTTACGGCTAATCGTGAACCATTAAGACGCGATGTGTTGCAAACGCTTAATGACGCAATTAATCTTGCCGGTAAAAACGATGGCATATTCTGGATAAAAGATATATACAAAGATCTCCTGACGGAAAATAAACTGCTATTCAATTCACATTTATATAACGAGGGGCCGGGCAGTGTATTAAATGTCCGGGAAATAGAACCGGTTATTCCTGCCGATGCGCCGCTGATAAACGGGTTTGAAATTTTAAATCATTATTTTGACAAGCTCTTTGAAGCAAATTCAAAAGTGGTCGCATTTGGTGAAGACGTTGGCCTGATCGGCGACGTCAACCAGGGATTCAGTGGCCTGCAGGTCAAACACGGTGCTGACCGGATTTTTGACACCGGCATCCGCGAGCTTACCATAATGGGACAAGGTATCGGACTCGCGATGCGCGGACTAAGACCGATTGCGGAGATTCAATATATAGACTACATGCTTTACGGTTTGCAGACATTGAGTGATGATGCTGCAACCATGCATTTCAGAACAAAGGGCCTGCAAAGCTGCCCGATCATTGTTCGCACACGGGGACACCGGCTTGAAGGCATCTGGCATAGTGGTTCTCCGATGGGTATGCTTGTTCATTCGTTAAGAGGATTCGTTATTTGTGTACCGAGAAACATGGTGCAGGCGGTGGGCATGTACAATACATTGCTGCAGAGCAATGATCCTGCGCTGATGGTGGAGTGCCTGAACGGGTATCGCCTAAAGGAAAAGCTACCGTCCAATCTGCTTGAATACACAGTACCCGTTGGTGTACCTGAAACGATAAAAGAAGGGAACGACATAACCATAGTGTCATACGGGTCAACCCTGCGTATCATAATGGATGCTGCAAAATCACTCGACAAACAAGGCATCAGCTGCGAAGTCGTTGATGTACAAACGCTGTTACCATTTGATATTCATCATTCCATTCTTGAGTCGCTCAAAAAGACAAACCGCATTGTATTTATAGATGAAGACGTGCCGGGTGGTGCCGCTGCTTACATGTTTAACGAAGTAATGGAAAAACAGGGCGGTTACAAATACCTCGATGTATCACCACGGACAATCACCGGTAAGGCCCATCGCCCGGGATATGGCAGCGATGGGGACTATTTCGGGAAACCCAATGCCGAAGAAATTGAAATAGTTATCAAAGAAATGATGGCCGAGTAAGTGACCATTCCCTTTTGCGGGGTTATTTTCCTATCAAAACATCGGTTCAGCGTTTATTCATTTATGTGAATAAGAATTGCTGTGAGGCTTGTATTGATAATAAAAAAATTATATTTTGTCAAGCGTCAAGAACTGTTTTACATGAAGTACCGGTACCACCATCCGCTGCGATACCTCATCGCATTTTCCGCCATTATTGCTTCTTCATTTGCAAATGCGCAAGCAGACTATTCATCTAAGATTGGTGAATGGAAAACACAATTTCCAAAAGAAGATGTGATCTCGTCTGCATATAAGGAAGTGGTTAGCTTTTCACTGAATACGTCTGCGGGACCAAATGACGGGAAAGTAAAGGCCAGTGTTTCGAATGAAATAACATTAGTGCCGCTTAAAGATTTCATCAAATTTAAAGACGGGTTGTTCTATAACGATGAAATGTCGCTCGACAATCTGAAATCGGTTAATTCAACCGGGAAAGATGTTAAAGCAGAAAAAACATGCGGTTCTTATAGTGAAGAAAATATTTTTCACAGCGATTCAAAATTGTGTGTCATAAAATTTCCATTGGAAGAAAAAGGGAAAAGTTTCACCTACAGTTACGTCGAAAATTATAAAGACGTAAAATACCTTACTTCATTTTATTTTAACAGCAGTATTCCGGCAGCAGAGCGGGTAATAGAGTTTGATATTCCTTCATGGATGGATGTTGATCTGCGCGAATTCAACTTTAGCGGGAATACAATTGAGAAAACGAATACAAAAGAAAATGACATTACAAAGATCGTTTACCGTTTGAAAAATGCAGCGGCTTATAAATCTGAACCGAGCTCACCCAATCATGCATTGAGCCTGCCGCATATTGTCTGTGTCAGCAAGGCTTATACGTCCAATGGTCAGAGAAATATTTTATTTGAAGGAGTAAAAGATTTGTACGGATGGTATCACACTGTGTGCGATAGCATCGGTAACCAGTCAAAAGAATTAAAAGAACGGGTAACAGCATTGACAGCGGGCAAAACAACCGATGTAGAGAAAATAGAAGCGATCTACTATTGGGTGCAGGATAATATACGTTACATCGCTTTTGAAAACGGCATTATGGGTTTTAAACCCGATGCCGCACAAAATGTGCTGAGTAAAAAATATGGTGATTGCAAGGGCAAGGCTAACCTGCTGAAAGAAATGCTGAAGATTGCCGGTTACGATGCACGCCTGACCTGGATCGGCACATCCGATTTGCCATACGATTATACGTTGCCGTCTCTTGCCGTTGATAATCACATGATCTGTACCGTTATATTAAATGGAAAACGTTACTTCCTGGACGGAACCGAAGAGTATATTGCGTTCAATGACTATGCCCAGCGTATACAGGGAAAACAGGTATTGATCGAAGATGGTAAAAACTATATTCTCGATCGTATACCATCTTTTCCGGCAGACCGCAATAAAGTAAAGAAGATTTATAAAATAAATGTGGAAGATGCGGTATTGGCGGGAAATGCCAGTATAGAATATAATGGCGAGTCGAAAAATATAATTCAGAGTGTGTATGCTTCGGAGCGCAATGAAAACAAAGCAGATGCTTTTACTACTTTCCTGAAAAATGGAAACGGGAACATAGAGGTATCGGGTGTGAAAAAACCGGAACTGAATCAGCGTCAGAAGCCATTGCAGGTAAGCTTTGATTTAAAAGCGAATAACGAAATAACCAAATCCGGTAATGAGCTGTATGTAATTATGGATTGGGAAAAAGAATTTTCCGGTTTTGAGTTTGACGATACCAGGAAGAATGATTACGAATTTTCTCACAAATATTTTATCACTACGCAGACTGAACTGGCCATACCTGCCGGTTATAAAGTAGAATATATACCTGCGGCTTTTAAAAAAGTTGCGACGGACTATTCGTTTGAAGGCAGCTATGTCAATAAAGGGAAGAGTATTTTATATACAAAAACAATTATTGTAAGTAAGCCCATCATTAAAAAATCGGAGTTTAATGATTGGAACAACTTTATCAAAGCCATCAATACTTTTTACAACGACCAGGTTGTTTTAACAAAATAACGCCACCATAGTATGAAACGATTTTTTCTTATCGCTGCTTGCGTTTTTGTGAGTTTGCGAATATTCGCCCAGGCGCCGGAATTGGGAGCGACTGTCGAGGACGAATTCAGGTTATCAGCAGCACCGGAGAAATGGAAAAATGAAAGTGCTGTCATTATCGGTCAAAAAACCGAATATCTTTTTACACGGTTGCGCTCAGGAAAAAACTACAGTACCGTGGTAAGGATACAGGAATATATTCATAAGCGTATTAAGCTGCAGGATAAAAATGCATTGGAAAAATTTTCTACTTTCTATTATGTCACGATGGGCAAAGATGGAAAAGCAGAATACAAAGTGATAAAGGCTAACGGAAAAGAAGAAGCCCTGGATATGAAGGATGCTATCGAAGAAGAAAAAGATATTCCTGCTATTTACCGGCCGATTTTTTTCAGGCTCAATGTCAAGTCAATGAAAATCGCAATTCCTAACCTGGAAGTAGGCGATATCATTGATTACACCGTCCGCTCGACATTCGATTGGGATATGCGGCAGGATGGAATTGAATTTACCCCTTTTATTTTTTCATTGACCAACGACTATCCAACGATCTATCAGCAATACCGCTTTACAATGGCAAACGGTATGAAGGTGAAATACCGTAATTATAACGGAGCGCCCAATATCAAATTGGATAATAAGGCTTCGGTATATGGCGATAAAGAGTCTTACCTCTCTTATTATTTTTTGGATAAGGACAGGGACAAATCACCTGACGAAAGGTGGAGCTATGAATTGCGAAATACGCCCAGTGTTAAATTCAGGGTAGTTCTATTAGCAGATAACGATCCCGAATCAAGAGGTCTTGGAGAAGCTACGGTGGACCGTGCCGGTCTGGATCCGCAATTGGTTTATAAACGGTATGTCGGTGCAGCTGCTTATGTAACGCCTACAGTAAACAGTCTTGTGGCCTATACTACAGAGTATCTTGCCAGTAAAAAGAGCAGCGGAACATTGAAAAATGATGATGATGTAATCCGGGAATGTTATTACTGCCTTCGCAAAGTTTTTCTTGAAATGTATTATAAAGGGCCTGTTCATTCAGATCTTGAAAAATATATGACGGGAAAGCGGTTGTATAAAAAAGTGCTGGCGCAGGAAAAGAAAGATGCAAAGGAAAAAGAGGAACGGCAGGATGAAATAAGGATCAATGCAGTAACATTCGCTACGGCATTACGTATGTCGCTCGCGGGACAAGGCATTCCTGCAGAATTGCAGGTATATATTCCGAGAAAGTTAGGCTCTTGGAGAGATGCAATTTTTATGGAAGAATTGGATTTTGCCGTTAAGGTAAAAAGCAAACGCAAATTTTATTTCCTTGAAGCGTTTAATAATTTTGATGCGTTTGGTACGCCGTATCAATACATGGAAGGCGGCGAAGGATATAGCATTGCCTATGATGCGCCTGACCGTTATTATAGAGCAACAATCCCTGCTTCTGCATTTAATGATAATCTGGATAAACAGGATTATGCCGTAAGCTTTAATAATACAATGGATATTGTAGAAACGGAGAGAATAAGTTCTTATCTCGGGCAGGAAAAAGCTTCACGTATCGGCTCCGCCAATCTTGACCGCAGTTACCTGGGCGCAGACCTGGCTAAATATTTTGTTGAACAAAAAAGCAAAAAGAAAAAAGACGATGTCGTGATCCAGGGCGATCCAATGAAATATGATGATCCCGACAAAGAAGAACATATAAAAGAAAGAAAGGAAATTTTTACCAATGACCTGAAAAGCGAATTGGATGTAGAAAAGTATGATGATTTTGAGTTGCTCAAAGATGGAAGATATGGTGATACTGCCTTGCTGCAATACAAAGAAAAATTCACGTTAAAGAAGTTACTCAGCAAAGCCGGTAAGAATTACATATTTGAAGTGGGGAAATTGATTGGCGACCAGATAAAGCTTTCGCAGGAGGAAATGCAGGGCCGTAAAGTAGATATCTGGATACCGTTTGCAAGAACGATTGAAAATAACATTACGGTGAATATTCCAGCCGGTTATACCGTGGACGGTTTGCAGGATCTAAATTTATCGGTTGATAATGAAAGCGGTTCATTTATATCTACGGCTAAAGTAGAAAATGATAAACTGGTTATAACAAGCCGGAAAATTTATAAGAAGAATTTTGATAAGAAAGAAGCGTGGCCAAATTATATCGCCTTTCTTGAACCCGCATATAAATTCAGCCAGGCGAAGGTTGTGCTTAAGAAGAAATAACAGAAGAAACTACATAGTTAAAGGAGGTTGCCTGTAAAATTGCAACCTCTTTTATTTTTGGCCTATGGCTATTGCCGCTCATATATTTCAAAAAGGAAATTAATTTCCTTTCCTCAATTTTGCATCGAAATTTATAACAATGAAACTTGAAATTTACCAGGTAGATGCGTTTACAAACCGGTTATTTGGTGGCAACCCGGCGGCAGTTGTGCCTCTTGAAAATTGGATCGATGATGAGCTGATGCAAAATCTTGCGATGGAGAATAATCTTGCGGAGACCGTTTTCTTTGTGCCTAACGGCAATGAATTTGATATAAGATGGTTTACTCCTGTATTGGAAATTAATTTATGCGGTCATGCCACCCTGGCTTCTGCATTTGTATTGTATCAATTCAAAGGATATAATAAACCGAAACTCACGTTTAATTCAAAAAGCGGGAAATTGGTTGTTGAGAAAAAAGAAAATAATTTCCGGATGGATTTTCCTTCATGGAGACCGGAGAAGTTGAATGAATATCATCCGGGTTTACAGGATGCCCTTGGTGTAAATGAAATAGTCGCTGTATATAAATACCGTGATCTGCTGGTAGAGCTCAACGCAGAAGAAGATGTAAAAAAAGTTCAACCGGATTTTACGGCTTTGAAGAAAATAGGTGAGAAGGTTATCATTACCGCGCCGGGGAAAGAAGTAGATTTTGTGTCGCGTTTTTTTGCACCTATTGCGGGTATTGATGAAGATCCTGTAACGGGTTCTGCACATTCGCAATTAATTCCATTCTGGAGCGAGAAGCTGAATAAAAAGATAATGCAGGCAAAACAACTTTCACACCGCGGTGGTGATATTTATTGCGAACAAAATGGACAAAGAGTAATAATGGGAGGGGAGTGTAAGTTTTATATGAAAGGGGAGTTTGAGATTTAGTTAGTCAGTGTAATCAAATAACCCGGAAAGTTCGTGAGTCGTTATGTCGGCCTGAAGGTTCGTATTGAACGGGCTATCCGTCATCCTGCCCTCCGGATTTTTCTACAATTCCTATTTTACTTTCTTGAACAACATCACATACCCGCAAAGGTTTTTCTTTTTCTGCTTATTGACCTGCACCGGTTTCATCATGTGGAATTCTGAAAATTTCGGGATATAAGAGTAAGCGATGATATTGCCATCTACATCACCCCATTGATGTTTTTTATAAACGACCATCTTCTCATCCCAGTCATACATACGCACTTCGTACAATTTGGAAGAATAATCACCAATAAAAACAAACTGGTACCAGGTGCCTTCGTTCAGCGGAATCACAACCGGCATTTCAAATTCACTTTCCATGGTGATGGAAGCTTCTTTCAACAAAATAAAATTATCGTTTGAATAAATCGCCTTGAGGCTATCGGCTTGTTTTTTAATCAGTTCATTTTCGCAGGATTGTAAACGGATTACATCATTCTGGGAAAAAACTGCGGAGGAGAAAAGAAGGAATAATATGATAAAAAAGCCGGAGCTTTTCATAGGGGATTGTGTTAGATTAAAAATGCGACATAAAAATATATTAAAAAGGATAAGATTCTAAATTTCCATTACTATTAATACATAGAATCTTTTTGAAAGTAATTTTTCTTAGTGCTTATACCAGCCTGCTGACCAGCATTACTTCAATCGCAGTGCCAGATTTACGAGTTGCTTTCCCGATTTGAAAAAATTATAAAGGCTGCCTGTTAAAATAGAATGAGTTGGCCTGCTGTGCTGCAGTTAACACAAGATCATTGATGCAGACATGAGCCGGGAGAGTAGTTGTATAATAAATAACATCCGCAACGTCTTCTGCCGATAATGGGGTGAAACCTTCGTACACTTTTCTTGCAGTATCTTCATCGCCTTTAAAACGGACCAATGAAAATTCGGTTTCGGCAGCGCCGGGATGAACAGCAGTTACTTTAATATGATGACGCAGCAGGTCAATACGCATCGCCTGTGATATAGCATCCACTGCATGTTTGGAAGCACAGTACACATTTCCTTTTTCATATACTTCCTTACCTGCAGTTGAGCCAATATTAATGATATGCCCTTTTTTGTTTTTAATCATAAAAGGCAATACGGCTTTCGATACATACAGAAGCCCTTTTACATTCGTATCAATCATTGTGGTCCAGTCATGCAGGCTCGCTTCGTCAAAATAATCCCTGCCCAATGCAAGTCCCGCATTGTTTATCAGCACATCTATATTTTGCCATTCGGAAGGTAAATGTTGTACTGCCGTAAAAACTTTCGCTTCATCCTGCACATCAAAAGGCAAATGACAAACAGCGATGTTATATTTTTTTTCAAGCGCTGTCTTCAATTCCAGCAAACGATCTTCGCGACGTCCTGTAATAATGCAGTCGTATCCATGTGAAGCAAATTTTTCTGCAGAAGCTTTACCAAATCCTGATGTAGCGCCTGTAATAAAAACAATTTTTTGCATGCTGTAAAAATAAAATGAAACAAATTGGAGCGAAGATAAATGATAAACCATCTACGACGTATCACATGATTACCTGATAAGTGTGACAGTACCTTTTGAGAAGTATAATTTTCCTGTATAATCTATAGCGCGGACGATCCAGACATAAGTGTTTGTTCCCTGCAGCTGTCCGTTAATTGTGCCATCCCAGCCTTTGCCATTGGTGGTAGTGCTGAACACCAGCTGCCCCCATCGATTGTAAATCCGGAAATAATCGATGCGGGTGATGCCGACCGCTATGGGCCTGGCAAAGTCATTCCTTCCATCGCTGTTCGGTGTGAAGGCAGTTGGAACAAAAACCTGCGGCGTTGTATTAAACACTTTAACTGTAATAAATGCAGAATCCATACATCCTGCTTCATCCATTGCCACTGCTTTATATCGGATGCTGTCGGCGGCTGCATCGTACACGGCAATAGGATTGGGCACATTGACTGATGACAATCCGTACGGAGGCGACCATTGATAGGATGATCCGCCGGATGCATTTAACTGCAAAGGTTGTCCAACAACAACGGCAGTATCCCTGCCTGCAAACGCAATTACCCTGGGTAAAACAGTGACCACTACCGTATCCAATCCTGCTTTCGGGCATCCGATATTATCATACACACTTAAAATATAAGTGGTGGTGCTTATCGGTGTTGCAACCGGATTAAGAATTTGCGGGTTATTTAGCGAAAAAGGTGGCGACCAGGAAAACGATTGACCAACATAACTGCCATGTAATTGCGCTGTTGTATTATAACATATTGTTGTATCCGCTCCGGCTCTTGCCTGCGGATAGGGTACTGTTCGTATAGTGACTTCATCTGTTGCTGAGCAGCTTCCTATACTTGCAATAACCTGGAATGTCGTTGTCGATGGTGGTGTGGCAATTGGGTTTGCCAGTGTGGCATCATCCACATAAGCAGCCGGCATCCATTGAAACTTAAGTCCATCCCCCGCTGCTAATAATTGTACATTATCCGTTTGACAAATCGTCGTATCCGGCAACGCTTTCAATGTGACATGATCAACAACCCGCACCTGAACCGAATCCCTGTTTTTACATCCCTGTACATCCACATCCACGTAATACCATGTTGTAGTAGTTGGCGCTACGGTTGGCGTTGCCGTATTTGCGTTTATTATATTGTATAATGGCGACCAGCTGTATGTGCCTTCGCCAACGGCATGCAATTGCACCACATCGGGAACACATATCAAAGTGTCTTTAGGTAAAAGCGTAACTGGAGGTTTGTCAATGATGGTTATATCATGCGTAACTGTATCCCGGCATCCTTTATCACTGCCGACAATAAATGTAATGGTTCTCGTGCCTGTAGTGGGATATGTATAAGAAGGATTTTGAGCAGTGGATGTATCATTGCCGGAAGAAAAATCGCCAAAATCCCATCGCCACAAATTCACTGCACCATACCGAGTTGTTGTCGCATCTGAAAACAGTGTGGGTTTCGTAATACATATGCCCTGCGAAGTGAATTCAGGGAAAAAACCTGGGTATACATAAACCGTTGCGGTGGAAGAATCGGAACACAATTGACCGCGGTTCGTAACTAATTTCAGGATATATGTACCCGTATCAGGGTAAGTAAACGTTGGGGATGCAATGTTTGATGTGTCGTCGTCCGTTGTTGTAACGCCAAAATCCCACGAATACGACGTAATTAAAGGGCTGTTTGATAAATTGGAAAATGTATTGGTGAATCCATCACAACTTGAATATTCTGGTTTCAATACGGCCGCTGCCAATGTGCAATCTGCAATCTTTATCTGCAAATCTTTACGTTGTACCGCGATCGGAACTCCGTTTCTTATTTCGGTTACACACACCGTAACACAGTATACTCCTTCACCCGGCGCTGTGCCGGTTATCAAACCTGTAACAGGATCAATACTGATTTTTGATCCCAGTGGCGAGTTGGCGAAGAATTCTCCGCCGCTGTAGGGAACCGGCTTATAAGGTGGGGATGCAGGCGGATTTGGCGTTGATTGATTAGGACCGTTGCCCTGGCTTGGTCCACCACCCTGGTAAGCACTGCAAAAAGCATATGTCAGCTGATCGCCGTCGTCATCCTGTGCAGCGAAACTATAAATGAACGGGCTGTTGGCGCAAACGACTACTTTATCTTCACCAATAAATTTTGCACTGTTGTTTTCCGGGGCTGTAGGTAGCGAAGCTATTCCGGGTATTATAGCGGTGTATGTTGCTCCTACATTACTCGATGTAATAACATTATTTATTCCTGCAATGCGGCAACATCGTTGATACGTGACCGTATAACCATCCGCATTTCCCTCTAGTGAATCAATAAATTGGTAATAGCCCACCTGGTAGCAAACCTGTGGTGGATTGGTAATACATGGATTGGGGTTTGTCAATTCAAGTACCTCAATTTTTAATATAGGTTGGAAACGAGATGATACCATTTGCTGCGTGCTGTTATCAAAAATGCCAATCGCTGCATTATCATCAAGCGGCGCACCGGTAGAGTAACAGTCGCGGTATAAATTGAGAGTAAACTGGTATTTGTATTTTCCATCAACGCTTCTCCCAAGATAGGTGTAATACATCATACCGCCGGTAATGTGGTTTGCCAATGAGGCAAGAGTACAGCCGGTGATAAGTATGGAGAAGAGAATTTTTTTCATTGATGCACATTCAGGTAATCGTAGCCATATTGAAGAATTCTTCCAGGATCTGGACGGTCTTTCCGGGTTCTTCGAGCATGCCCATATGCCCTGAATTTTCGAGTGTTTGAATATACGATAAAGAAGGCAGATGGCATTGCTTCAGTATGTCAATTAATGGTACTGCACTATCATATTTTCCGGCAATAAAGAGTATGGGTATCGTGGAATTACGAAGGATATGGGTTCTATCGGGCCTTCGGATCATTGCTTCGTAATACGAAACGAGAGAATCCGATGAAAAGTTGTTTAGCGTTTCGATCTGTTCGTCAATTAATGCCGGTTTTTCAGCCTGCGTTACCGGTGAAAAAAGATTTGGGGTTGTATTTTTCAAAAATTCAAAAGCACCGTGTTCCCTTATAAAGTCTATGCCTTTTCTGCGCGTGACTTTCTTTTCTTCGGTATCCGGAAAAGCAGTAGAATGAAAAAGTCCGAAAGAAGACAGCCGCTCCGGATATTTTTCAGCAAATGCCAGTGTAATATAGCCTCCCATACTGTGACCGATTATGCAGCATTTTCCGATCTTCTCTTTGTCAAGAATAGCTTTTAACGATTCCGCCATTCCTTCCATACTCATATCTTCCAATAATTCAGAATCGTGACTCCCGGGTATATCAACAATGATGAGCCTGAATTTATCTTTCAATGCCTCCACCTGGTTTTTCCACACAATTCCCAAAGCACCGACGCCATGCACAAACATAACCGGCTTACCGTTTCCATAGGTGGTATACAATATTCTTTTTCCGTTTATTTCAATTTCTTTTTTATCCATTGTATAAAAATCAGTATGATGAATAGAACAGAAGCAATGACCGCTCCTTTAGAAATCAAATCACCAAATCTTACATAAAATGTTTTTGTATCGCTGACGGGCACATTCAGTTTTATTGCTGCTGTCTGGTTCCAGGGCTGCGGGTTAATCGCTGTACCATATGGATCTATAAAACAGCTTATACCTGTGTTTGCACTTCTCGCGATCCATTTTCTCGTCTCAATGGCACGCAGGCGTGCGTAACTCATGTGTTGCTTATATCCCGGCGTATCCTGCCACCAGCCATCATTGGTGATAATGCAAATAATATTCGCACCGTTGTCAATGTATTTAGTCATGAATTCGCCGTAGATACCTTCGTAACAGATTGCCGGTGCAATTTTATAATTATGTTTCGGATCCGTTAATACTGTTCTTTCTTTTTGTTTGGCATACCCCGCAGTAGTACCTCCGAATTTTTCAAACCATGAATCAATAAAACGCAGGAACCATGGCAATGTCTCCACACCGGGTACCAGCATAGATTTGTGGTAAAACATTAATGCACCACTGCTATCCAACAATACGGAGCCGTTATATGCATCGGCGTAATGACCGTTGCCGACCGGTCTTGCAGTAGCTGTAATTTTTTCTTTGAATGCCCGATAACTTTCTACGCCGGTAAATAATGTGATTTGCGGATGCCTGCGCAGGAAACCCCATAATGGTGCGAGAAAAAAATTTTCTTTCATTCTTGTTTCTTCAATCCCGTAATCCATGTATAATGCTGTTTCCGGCCAAACAACAAGTGCTGTATTGGTATCTATTTCTTTTTCGGTGGTCCGTATTAACTTTTGTAGTTGGGCTTCAAAACTGCCTGCGGAAATTTTCTCATAAGGATCAATGTTTGGCTGTACAACAACGATATTTTTATCACCGGCCGGTACATTTTCATCTTTGTAAAATAATATGGAAACTACAACCGGTAAAATCAGTACGAGAATACCTGCGATAAGGTGTTTGTATGTTTTGCTTGTGTTGCGGGAAAAATTATTTTTTATATGCAGGAATAAAAGAACGTTTACAACCATCACCCACAATGATCCTCCGCCGGCACCGGTATACTCGTACCATTGTATCCATTGCGGATGTGATGCAAATACGTTTCCAAGCGTGAGCCAGGGCCAGCTGAGGCCCCAATCGTGCAAATGGATATATTCAAAACAAATCCAGAATACTACCAGTGACACGTAACCGATTGTTTCACCGAGCCATTTTTTTGCAATTTTAAAACCCAGCCAGGGAAAACACATAAGGAGACTGTTGGCAAAGAATGCACCAAGAGCGCCGGGTAGCGAAGCGTTCCATATCCACCAGGTGGCAGCAATGTTCCAGATGAACATGGTGATGTATGTAAGTGCGAAAAACCTCCGCCTGCTCTTAACTTTCGCTTCCAACCATAGTAACGGTATCCACGCCACGAAAACAAGTAAAGTAAATGGAGAAACCGGCCATGAGGCCCAGAGAAGAACTCCGCTGGCAGCAGCAAGAAGAATGTTGCTGAATTTTTTCAAGTAAAATATTTGTATAAAAATAAAGGAAGTTAATTAACCCGTAGATTCCTGTACCATATTAAGAAACAAATAACACGGTATTTATTTTTCTTCGTGGTACTCTTCTTCGGTATTGATCTCCCAGATATTTGTTTTATCCGTTCTTCCCGCTATAATATTTTCTACGGCGGTCATGGCGGTCAGCATACTATGGTCGCTGTTATTGTAGCGATGCATACCGTTTCTTCCAATCAAAAAAAGATTCTGAACAGTATCCACATACTCTCTGATCACATCGAAATTTTTGTACGCACCGTAGTAAGAAGGATACGCTTTTTTTACTCTTATTATGATCATGTCTTTTACCTGTTCCGGGTTTAATATGCCGATGGCCTGCATTTCTTTCAGTACCATATCTTTAATCTTTTTGTCATCTGCCTTCCACAGGTCATCGTTTTCATTGCAGAAGTATTCGGCGCCTATCCATGAATCGTTCGGATCTGCAACCAGGTAAGGACTCCAGTTATGAAACAATTGTAACCGCCCGGCTTTTACATTTTTGTCCTGCACATATATCCAGTTATCGGTGACGCGTTCATTGTTTTTATCCCGTAATAAAAGATCTTTCGCGAGTATACCTGCAATTAAAAAATCCCTGTACTCCAGGCCAGAAGCCGTATGGCGAACGGATGGAGGGATTGTTATATCGTGCGTATTTTCAACAAGTGTCTTAATAGGCATACCCGAAAGAAAATAATCCGCTTTCAAGTTTATGATTTCATCCGCATTCTGGAATTTAACATCGGCCGAAAGAATTTTATCTTTTCCATCTCCATATAAAGCCGTAACAACGCTGTTGTAATGAATAATGCCTCCCCGTTGTGTTATCTCTTCTGCAACTGTTTCCCACATTTGTCCCGGCCCATATTTTGGATAAAGAAACTGTTCGATAAGGCTTGTTGTTGTGCCCTCCTGTGTAATTGTTTTATTCTTTCTTGAAAAAAACGATTTTAGAGCGTGACCAATTACTTTGCTGATGTCAAGGTTTTTTACACGTTGTTCGCCCCAGGCTGCGGGTATGTTATTGCAGGGCACACCCCAAACTTTTTCGGTATAATCTTTAAAGAAGGTTTGATAAAGTTCGTTACCAAAACGATTTTTGAAAAACTGCTCAAGATTCTTTTCATCGCGTTCAGGAAAGACTTTTGCATACAAATAGGACAGCCCCATGCGAAACACTTTCATAAATCCAAGGTTCCGGATCGTTTGCATATTGAGTCGTAAGGGGTAATCAAAAAATTTATTTTGATAAAATATTCTTGACTTTCTTTTTCTTACAAGCATTATTTTATCATCAGCAGAACGGTTTCTGTTCTTTAGATTATAGTCTTTGTCTTTGTTCTGATAGTGAAGATGAATTTTATCTTCTGTAAAATCCGGATCGAGCGGAAGGAATTGAAGCCACCAGTCAATTACCCGTTCTGACTTTGAAAAAAAACGATGGCCACCAATATCTATTTTGTTTCCCTTATAATTGATTGTTTTTGCAAGGCCGCCGGGTTGACTATCGACTTCTATTATGACAGGTTGAATGTCGGTTTTTGTCAGCAACTCGTAGGCTGCCGTTAACCCCGCCGGACCCGCTCCTATAATAATAGCTGTCTTCAAAGGGATGTTTGCGGTTTATAGTTGAACGTATAAATAAGGACAAAGAAAAAGATGATATACTCGCCGAGCGATTGGATCATCGGGATGGATGCAATGTTTAAACTGTTTAATAATAATCCGATCGCAAGACCTGAATAAATCCATTTGTAGCGTTTGTTGAAATCCGAAGCGATGATCAATAAAGGAAATAACCATTGCACTCCATAATACAGAAACCGGTGAATGGGAGAAAAGAGATCTGTAATCATATAGATGAGGAATGCAAGTAGCGTAATAGTATTCAGGTTATAAAGTGCTGTTCTTGCTTTTAAATAAAAGAAGAAAAAGAGTAAAATTAATATAGCCAGGAAAGACATTGCAGAAAGAAGCCAAACGGGTGTTTTAACAGGAAACAAATGATTCATGAGTACAAAAACATTTCCATGTTCCTGGTTATACATGTAAGGGAAATCTGCTGCATCTTTAGCTACGGTACGCCTGTCCCATCCTTCCCATGATGTTAATACCGGGTCAGGTTCGTTACGTTGTACAGACGGGTTCAATCCCTGGTGCGACTTTAATTGTTCAACCATGGCAAACCTGAAATCCTGCCAGTAGAGTCGTTCATGTATACTGCTCAATGCTACCACAATCATTACTAATACCGAAACGGAGAAAATCATTTTATATTTAAAAGAAGACCTGGTCAGGAACGGTAAAAAAGGAAGAAGGAAAAAGATTGTGTTTGGTCGTATGAGAAAAAGGATGGCAGCACAGAGTCCGGCGGGTGCTGCAAACAGAAAATTGTTTTTAGTTCTGATAAAAAAGTAAAACAACGTAAAGAAAAAAGTAAAGGTTAAATAGATCTGGCCCGCAGCAATATGGCTTTTCCAGGCATTTATATAAAGGAACAACAATGCTGTTATGATTACAGCTGCTCTTTGCCGGTTGGTTTTTGTGACAGCAACAAACAGTACAGCTATTATGAAGAAGAGAACGTATTCAATCAACAGCCATATCTTCGAAATCGTTCGTTGCGGTAACTCAGCAAGCGGATAGAGTAGCTCGTGAAAAGTAGGTGTTGCGGTAATGTTCGAAACTTTTAACGTATCGAAATTTTGCGGATCATAGTATCGCAGGCCATCTGCTTTCCTCCATTTATAAAAATAAGGGGGGATACCATCTATCTGCAGCCGTGCGCCCACGATCCGGTTGCGGAGATCGCCCGTATATTGTTTTTCAATTTGTATATCGCGGTAAATACACCAGCATGCACTGCATACAGCCAGGACGAGAGTAGCTATAAAAATTATTTTTCGCATGCAATACCGTTACTGAATGTTTTGCATTTTGTTTCACAAAGCACACAAAGTTTTAATGATTTTAGTTGTTTTCTTTGTGTATTTCGTCTCTTAGCGGGAAACAAAATTCAGCTTTTCCCGCAGGTACCAAAGAATACCAGGCATTTAAAACAATCATTGATTTACTTCGTATCCTTTGTGTTTTACCACAAAACAATATTCAATGATAAATTAAAAATGCGAAGTAGAACACTTCGCATTCAAATCTTTTATAGTAAAGAAATTTTTATCGCCTGCTATAGTTAGGCGCTTCCTTGGTTATTTCTATATCATGTGCATGACTTTCGCGCATGCCCGCATTTGTTATTTTGACCAGGGTAGCGTTTTTCAGATCTGAAATATCTTTTGCTCCGCAATAGCCCATTCCGGCACGTAATCCACCCACATACTGATATACGACCTCTTTCAAATAACCTTTATACGCCACGCGGCCTTCTATGCCTTCCGGTACAAATTTCTTTACATCATCTTCAACATCCTGGAAATACCTGTCGCTGCTGCCTGTAGCCATTGCGCCCAGCGATCCCATACCGCGGTATTCCTTGAATTTTCTGCCTTCGTAAATAATTGTCTCACCCGGACTTTCTTCAGTGCCTGCAAAGATGCTTCCCATCATCACTGTATCTGCACCTGCCGCCAATGCCTTTACCATATCGCCGGTATAACGGATACCGCCATCCGCAATTAACGAAACATTTTTTTGTTTCAATACCGAATGAGCTTCCATTATCGCTGTTAATTGCGGTACACCGGCACCTGCTACTATGCGTGTTGTGCAAATTGATCCGGGGCCAATACCAACCTTTACCGCATCTGCACCGGCTTCGGCCAGAGCTTTAGCTCCTGCAGCTGTACCTACGTTGCCGGCAATGATGTTTAGCTTTTTAAAATTCTTTTTTACATCTTTTAATGCCGTGATCACACCTTTACTATGACCATGCGCACTATCCAATGCAATGATATCTGCACCGACATTTTGCAATGCATACACCCTGTCCAGCAAATCTCTTGTAATACCAACACCCGCGCCAACCAATAAACGCCCAAAACTATCTTTCACCGCATTTGGAAAACTTTGCAATTGAAGAATATCCCGGTACGTGATCAGCCCGATTAATTTTCCGCTTTTATTGACAACCGGTAATTTTTCAAATTTGTATTGACGAAGAATTTTTTCTGCTTTCTTCAGATCGGTCCCCTCCGGTGCAGTTACAAGATTATCTTTTGTCATTACTTCTGTAACATTGCGGTGCGGATCGTCTTCGAAACGAAGATCACGGTTGGTGAGAATGCCTACCAGCTTATGCGATTTATCAATGATTGGGATGCCGCCGATTTTATTTTCTTTCATTAACCGTAATGCATCGCCGATCACTGCATCTTCGGGTAGTGTAATAGGATCGAGTATCAGGCCACTTTCACTTCTCTTCACCCGCCGCACCTGTTCTGCCTGTCTTTCGATGCTCATGTTTTTGTGCAAAATACCAAGACCGCCTTCGCGTGCCAGTGCAATGGCCAAAGTTGCTTCCGTAACGGTATCCATCGCTGCAGAAAGTAAGGGCACATTCAACCTAATGTCTTTGGTAAGTCTGGAGCTTATATCTACATCCCTTGGTAATACATGACTGTAGCCCGGAATGAGCAGTACATCATCAAATGTTAATCCTTCGCCGAAAAATTTTTTGGAATAAGAGGGAGTGGTGGAATTATTTCTTGTTGCCATGTGCAAAGATAGGCGGGCAGAGGAATATGTGCCAAATGATTTTTTATAGTTGCTGAACGGATGTTGAATATTTGTTTATAGTACTGTTATATCTTTCGGAAATAAAACCATTTACAACAGTCACCTGGTGAAAATAAAAATCTGTTAATGCAATCAGTTACTTTACATTTTCTTTAGTTAATTACAAACAATGAGGCTTACAAAGTTGTTTTCCGATTTTTTCAATAGTGAAAAAGCATCCGGCTTTGTACTTTTTGGTTGCACGGTCATCTCGCTTATATTAACCAATTCTTCTTTCGGTGATCGTTATTTACAGTTTTGGAATACGCCGGTAGCCGGTCATTCGATTACACATTGGATCAATGATGGATTGATGACCGTTTTCTTTTTATTGGTCGGCCTGGAGATAGAAAGGGAGATCTATGTCGGCGAATTAAAAAATGTAAGAAATGCAATGCTGCCTGTATTTGCCGCGGCTGGTGGCATGCTTGTTCCCGCCCTTATACATTTTATACTTAACAAAGGTACTGCAGAGCAAAATGGATTTGGTATTCCAATGGCAACAGACATTGCATTTGCACTGGGTGTTCTTTCACTTGCGGGTAAACGCATTCCTTTTGCGTTAAAAATATTTCTTACGGCCCTTGCGATCATAGATGATCTTGGCGCAATATTGATCATCGCGATTTTTTATACTGCCCAACTTTCATGGGTTAACCTGCTTATCGCGCTGTCCATTTTTGCAGCGTTATTAATTATGAACCGGTTAAAAATTAATAACCTGTTATTTTATATTATCCCGGGAATTGCCATGTGGTATTTTATGTTGCAATCCGGTGTACATGCCACTATTGCCGGTGTATTGCTCGCATTTGCTATACCGTTTCGTAAACGCGATGATCATTCTCCATCTGAAAAATTGCAACACATCCTCCATAAACCTGTTGCATTTGTTATAGTGCCATTATTTGCTCTTGCAAACACCAGTATTCTTTTTGTGCCGGGTATTTTTTCCGGCCTTACAAATAATAATAGTCTTGGGATTATGCTCGGATTATTTGCGGGGAAGCCCATTGGTATTCTTTTGTTTAGCTGGATAGCTGTACGTGTCGGTGCAGGAAGATTGCAACATGAGTTAACGTTTAAACATTTACTTGGAGCAGGTATATTGGGTGGCATCGGGTTTACTATGTCGGTATTTATAACATTGCTGGCATTCAATAATGATAAACTGATTGCTGTTTCAAAGATTTCAATCCTTTTAGCATCAATGTTATCTGCTGCTATCGGGCTGTTAATATTATCCCTTATAAAACCGGTAAATGATCGGGTCGATTAATGATTACTAAGATCTTTCGGGCGAATGATATGCATCCGGCATCATTGTCCATACCCGATAAAGCCTTATTTTTGCGCCACTTTTGCTAAGCTAAGAACTAAATTTTCACGTCTTATGCCTGATATTTTTGAACGTCTTCTAAAAAATTACGGACCTATCGGTCAGCATAGAGAAAGAGCCCATGGATATTTTGCTTTTCCTAAACTGGAAGGCCCGATTGGAAGCAGGATGATATTCAGAGGAAAGGAGATGATCGTGTGGAGCCTCAACAATTATCTTGGATTGGCTAATCACCCGGAAGTACGTAAAGCAGACGCAGATGGAGCAAAGGAATATGGCCTTGCATTACCTATGGGTGCACGAATGATGAGTGGCAACAGTAACCTGCATGAGCAACTGGAACGTGAGCTGGCAGAATTTGAAGGTAAAGAAGATGCTGCTTTACTGAATTATGGTTACCAGGGAATGGTTAGCATAATTGATGTATTATGCGGTCGTCATGATGTTATAGTTTATGATGGAGAAAGTCATGCATGCATAATAGATGGACTTCGTTTACACCCGGGACATCGGTATGTATTCAAGCATAACGATGTGGCAGACTTTGAAAAGCAATTGCAACGGGCCACACAGCTGATAGAAAAGCAAAATGCCGGCGGTATACTTGTTATTACAGAAGGTGTATTCGGTATGGCAGGCGACCAGGGAAAACTGAAAGAGATAGTTGCGTTGAAAGATAAATATCAATTCAGGCTGCTCGTTGATGATGCACATGGATTTGGTACATTAGGTAAAACCGGAGCGGGAGCAGGCGAGGAGCAGGGTATACAGGATAAGATCGATCTATATTTTTCGACATTTGCAAAATCAATGGCATCCATCGGTGCATTCATAGCCGGTGACCGCGATATTATTGATTATATACGCTATAATATCCGTTCACAAATTTTTGCGAAAAGCCTGCCAATGCCCGTGGTTGTTGGCAACCTGAAACGTCTTGACCTGTTGCGCACGCAACCCCAACTTAAGGCCAAACTTTGGGAAAATGCATTGAAGCTGCAGAACGGTTTAAAGGAAAGAGGTTTTGATATTGGTAAAACCGATTCGGTCGTAACGCCCGTTTATATGAAAGGTGACGTACCGGAAGCCACCGCCATGGTAACCGATCTTCGTGAGAACTATGGCATCTTCTGTTCGATAGTTGTATACCCGGTTATTCCCAAGGGTCATATTATTTACCGTCTTATACCAACGGCTGCACATTCTGATGATGATATTCAGCAAACATTAAAGGCATTTAGTGAAACAAAACAAAAACTGGATGCCGGTAAGTATAAAGTGGAGGCCATACCGGATATGGCGGAAGTGACAGGAAAGCGTTTTGACTATTTATTGGAAAAACCCCGAAATAAATAAACCCTAAAGAACAGCTATAAAACAAAGCTCCGGTGGTAAAACCCGGGGCTTTTTTATTGGTAAATACTATCGAGTTTTTTATCCGTGTGCTGCCGGAACAGGAATCCGGGAAGGTCTTAAAAAAAAGAACCTCCCGAGAAATCGGGAGGACCCTAATCAAAAACCATTAACCATTAAACCTTATCCTATGAAAATTCGTTGCTAATATCGTTAATAATTATTTAATTAGCGTATTCACAAAAGATTTTTTTTTGACCATATCGGGTAAAATTGTCATTTATACACTAATTATTGACAATGGTCAATCATAAGTACGTTTCTTTGTGCCGTAAGATGGACACGCAAACGTTTGCGTCAGTGCTGTTGGTATCCATTAAAATTCACTTTTTATTTTTCGTATGAGGAAAGTCGTTATCGCAATCACCGGGGCCAGCGGATCTGTCTATTCAAAGATTTTGCTTGATAAACTGGCGATTTTAAAAGATCAGTGGGATGAAGTATCTGTTGTGATGACAGATAATGCGAAGCAAGTATGGGCAACTGAATTAGGTAATACGGATTTTGGGCAATATCCGTTTAAGTTTTATTCAACAACCGATTTCAATGCCCCTTTTGCTTCCGGCTCGGGACAATATAATATCATGATCCTGGTACCCTGCTCCATGGGTACTTTGGGAAGAATAGCGACCGGGGTATCGAATGATCTTATCTCAAGAGCTGCAGATGTTATTTTGAAAGAAAGAAGAAGGCTTATTTGTGTAGTACGCGATACGCCGTACAACCTTATACATATCCGAAACATGGAAACGGTCACTTTGGCCGGCGGTATCATTTGCCCGGCTTCACCTTCATTTTACAGTAAACCCAAAACCATTGAAGAAGCTGCTGCTACTGTGGTGGATCGCGTTCTTGACCTTGCAGGTTTTGATATAAATACGTTTCGCTGGAATGGATAAAAAGAAGGGCCTCCCCGAATGAGAAAGCCCTTCGCTATCGGCTTACTGGTTAATGGAGATTAAGCTCCTCAGTTATCCCAGTTACTTGTTTCCACGGGAAATATTTTTATTTCTTAGGCGGAAAGGGTTTAATACTTAATGTAAGCGCTACACCGGCACTGTTTAATTGAATTTTTCCCAGTCCGATTCCATCAAGCGGTACTTTAAAATAAGGTTCTGCTGTTATTGACAACATATTGTTGATCCTTCTTTCATATCCTGCAGAAAGATTCAGAATAGAAAAGAAATGTTTGTACTCGTCATTTATGGTCGTTGTTTTCGTATGAATGGTTGAAGAGCCCGTATACGTGTAGTAGTAATCATAGGATTCCCTTTTCATTATATAGGTAGACAGTCCCGTTGAAAAAAACCAGTTGGATTTTTTGGATTGAATAAAATTATAGCTCAATAAAAGAGGTATTTCATACACCTTACAATCTGCATCTACTTTATCAAGCAAAATATTGGATGGCCAACCGGGATATTTAATGTGGTAATCATCTGGACCCGCTGTATAAATCTTTTTTCCAATATAAAATCCTGAACGAACGGTAAACCGGTTGTATGTATAACTGAGTCCTGCGCCATAACCCATTTTTACCTTGCCGGCCTTTGTCACGCCTACCATACTAAGATCTGGCATCGCCGTAAATGTGATCGCGAATGCTGACTTCTTTTGTTTTCCAGGTTTTGGCGATGGTTTTTGTTGCGCGGTGCTGTTAACTTTATCTTCCGTTTTTGTTGTATCGGCAGCTTTCTTTTGCAAAGCAGAATCCTGGCTGGCCGGTTTATCCGAAACTAAGTTGTTATCAGAATTGGTTATTGTCGGTTTACCGTTATCCGTATTGTTTATGGAACTATTCGCAGTACCCGGCGTTGACATTGTTTTGTCGGTCGTCGTTTCTCTACTGTTTTTTTCTTTATCACCTCCTGCATTATTTTCAACGGCAGCATCTGTGTTTGTACGATTTTGCCTGGTGTTTGAATTGAGTGAGCCGGAAGTTTTTTTATGATTTGTGTTTGCAGCTAATTCTCCTTTTGCAGACAATGGCTTGTACACAAAATTCTTATTGGCTTTCGTATTATCTATTCCCGGTTTGCCTGTACCGATACTGTTATCATTCCTTTTTATTTCCAGGTTATTCTTTTGCGCAGGATCTGCGTTATCAACCGCACCCGGTGTTTTATCTTTTGCTGATGATGCAGGAGTTATCGAAGTGGATTTATCCGTAACGGGTACGTTTACCTTCTCTGAAGATTTATCAGTATTTGTTTTAACTGAAAGATCTTTTGCTTTGCCCGCAGATTCCTTCAGTGGGTCATTTTTTGATTCATTCGTTAAACTTACATTGTTGCGCCTGGTCTGATTTGTTTTTAAATAATAGATCCCACCACCCGTTAAGGCAACAGCAAGGAACAACAGCAAAAAGAAAAAGACTCTCCGCCGGTCATCTTTTTCCGTGGGCATGTGCTTGTCCAGCTTTTTCTCCATCTTATCCCATGCTTTTTCGTCATAGGCAGGATGGTGATGCTCTGCAGCTTCTTTTATTTTCTTATCGAAATCTTCAGACTGCATTTTTTGCTATTTCGTTTTGTTGTTCTCTAAATAAGATCTTCTGTAGTTGTTTTCTCGCTTTCGCCAGGTTCGATTTTGACGTTCCTACAGAGATACCCAATTGTTTCGCTATTTCATCATGCGACAATTCATCAATAACAAATAAATTAAAAACAGCGCGATAGCCCGGCGACAACTGCTGCACACAGCGAATAATCTCCTCGTGTGAAATACGGTCCAGTGCATCTATAGTATGCGCCGGAGCCTGGTACATCACCGAGTCGAGATCGGTTACCATCTGGTGTTTGTGATATTTTCTGAAATGGTCTATCGCGGTATATATCATTATCTTTCGTAACCAGCCTTTAAAAGAGCTCACTACATCGGAATATGCTGGCTGGTAGTTATGGATTTCCCTGAAGATCTTCAGAAAGCCGTCATTGATGATTTCAATTGCGTCTTCCTGGTTACTGGCGTACCGGTCACATATTGCCATAGCATAACCGTAGAAAGAGCTATACATCTTTTTTTGGCTCTCTCTTTTGTTCAGGGCGCATTCCCTGATATGAAAGGTCAGTTCATCTGCCGATAGCAATACAGTATTCTTTTCGCTGTTAAATCGTGTTTCCAAATCAAAAGGTTGCTTAAGAAATTGCGACAATTTCTATTATTTCCCAGGACGGAAAATCACGTGTTTACGGTATATACATGAAAGGTAGCAGCGCCTAATTGACCGGTTTCAAAGCATCATTAATGGACTGAAGAAGGCCATCCTGGAACTTATCTTCCGTGAGCTGCCAAAACATAATACCGTAAAGTTTGTTTTCAATCGCATAACGCGTTTTTAAGGCAATTGATTTTTTATCTTCAAAGGTAACAAAGGCCTGGGTAGCAGGATTGTAGAAATAAGGAGCCTTCGCCGCATCATCCCAATAATATATATAACCGCTTTTGGCCAGGCTATCTTCGAAAAACCTGGATGGCATTGACTTTCTGAATTTCCCCGGCTGATTCAGGCCATTATTCACGTTCTGAACACTATCAAAAATCCTTCCGTAAAATGCAGCACCCAGCACCAGTTTGTTTGCCGGTATTCCTGCGTTAAGCAAATATTTTACCGCATTATCACCCGATTCCTTTTGCCCTTCTGCTGAATATAAAGGAGTATGGTGCCCGGTGGTTACGCTAAACCCGTTTGTCAGGTCGTAAGTCATCAGGTTTACAAAGCTCGCGTACTTCATTACTTTCTTCCAGTCAACAGATTCTTCCAGAAATGTGGTAAAACCGCCGGCCGCAAAACTGATTAATTTTTCATGCCCCAATTTTTTTCTGAGTTTTTTTACAAGTGCGGTAAAATTGGCTTTGTCTTCCGGTTTATAGGTGTGCCCGGGAAATCCTTCAATAGCCGGGTATTCCCAGTCAAGATCAATACCATCGGCTTCAAAATAAGTCAGCAGTTCTTTTACGGATTGTGTAAACTCTTTTCTTCCTTTTTTAGTTGAAAAAATATCTGAGCAATCCTTACAGCCGCCCCAGCCGCCAAGAGAAAGCATCACCTTCAATTCCGGGTTTCTTTTTTTCTGTGCCACCAGGTTTTGAATCGTCATTGTATCACGGGCGTTGTTAATGTTCAGCCGGTTGCCTTTTAAATGGCCGAAACTGAAAATAATATGTGTCAGTTGCGTTACGTCAAAGCTGTCAATGGTTGTGGGTCTGCCGGCGTAATAGGCAATTACTGCGGGTCGTTCATTTTTCGGCTGTGCATTTACGGTATGGGTGAAAATCAAAAAGATTGCTCCTGCACTTAAAAAGCCTGGATACTTCATTGTTTGCGGATTTAGTTTTTTTGTTTTAAATCAGATCAATTTAGCCAGTCATTCCTTTCAAGAATGGCAAATACCTGTTGACGGATATCTTCCCGTATATCTTCAACTGCATACGGCGAGTTGCAAAGAAATGCATAAAATATTTTTTTATCCGGCACCCATTGATAATCGCCTCTGAACCCGCCCTGCGAGCCCGTGTGGCCGACCAGGTTTACACCATTATCGTTACGGATAAACCAACATAAACCAATAAAGGGTGGATTACCATCTTTCCAGTTTGGAAAAGTATAAACCGTTCTTGCCTTATCGATGACTGATTTTTTCAGAAAAACATTTTTTTGTATGGCTTGTTCATATTTCCATAATTCTTCCACATTGCTCCATACTCCCCCGTTTCCTGCAGCGGCGAATGTTGGTTCTTCGCCATAGTCTTTTTCAATAAATGTATTGCCCTCTTTTAAATAACCATGCGATACACCCGATTCCGGATGCGGTCCATCCGTTATATCCGACTTCGTCATGCCCGATGGCTTAAAAATGATCGTTTTCACATAATCCTGCCACTTCATCCTGGTCACTTTTTCAATGATGAGTGCTAAACCATTAAACGCAGGGTTTGAGTATTCATATCGTTCACCCGGCTCAAAGTTTAATGTATCCGTTTGTTTGATAGGCGCAAAGTTTTCTTCATCTTTTGCTGTAAGATAAAACACGCTGTCTTCGGTTACTTTACGAAGATCCGGTAAGCCCGACGTGTGTGTAAGCAAGTGGTAGATCCTGATTTTCTTCGCTATGTCTTTGTTTTTAAAATCGGGAAAGTATTTGTAGAGATCATCGTTGAGCGACAACTTTCCTTCTTCTGCAAGATGGAGAATTGCAAAGGCGACAAAGGTTTTACTGATCGATCCGACGTTAAATAATGTCTGCGTTGTTATTGGCTTCTTTGTTTGAATGTCTTCAACGCCAAAACCTTTTTTATAAACAATATTTCCGTTTTTAACAATGATCACAGCACCACCCGGTTCACCTGCATTAAATGTTTTTTCAAAAAGTGAATCAAGACTTTTCGTGATAGCTGTTTTCTTTTGTGCTATGACAATACCGGGAATAATAATAAAGACGAAAGCAATTTTGATTACCTGGTGGATCACCTTTGGCATAGTTGACTCATTTGACTGATAAGAATTAATCTACCTCATACCACGCGGAACACTTTCCACTTTTGCGTGCCGGGCACAATCAACGGTTCTATCTGTTCCGAAAATTTTTTAAACTGTGGTTGTCCCATTTGAGATAAGGCTTTTGTAAAATCTTCCAGCATCTCAAACTCGTATTCATCAATGATCAACGACGGAGATTCACCGATATGGCCAACATAAACTTTGTTTTTTGATTTCTTAAATTCAGACGATCTGAATTTTTCGGCGCCCCATTCCCGGATAATGTCAAGAGCCTGTTTTTGTTTTCCAAAAACAATTTCCAATGACCATTGGCAGATGTACATAAAAGATGCTTGAAAAGATGAAATGTAAATTTAATGATAACTCTTATCCGTGCGCCAATTACAGACAGCAAAATGATCAGCGGGCGGGAGCAGGGGCATTATCCATGTACATCAGTTTTTTGGAAACAATGTAAAAGACATAACCGACAGTGCCACCGAATGTATTCAATATAAGATCATCCACATCAAATACGCCGAGGTTAAAAAGCAATTGAACCGTCTCAAAGGAAAGACTGATGAGAAACACAACAACTATAGTCTTCCCGATGCGTTGCAGTCGTACAAACAAGATGGGCAGCAGTACGCCAAGTGGTATAAAACCGATGACGTTACCAAGGATATTTTTCGCGACGAGATAACTGTAATGTTTCCTGATGATATAAAAATATTTCAAGGTAGCAAAGGGAACAAAATTGGCCCGCTGAATGCCGCGCTTCATCATCTTTTTACTGTCATATTTGGCGAGATAGATTTCAAAATGATCAGCACCGCCTTTAAAAAGAATATAACGGCTCAAAACCAGTATGCAGAAGATGAATAATATCCACGTTAACACCCGTAAAAACTTATCCTGCGGATTTTTTTGAATATTCATTACAGTTTTTTGTCCGTCGGTCCTGTAAATTTAAAAAATAAAGAGTCTAATGCCGATGCTCGTGCTAATTAACTTATAAATCTTATGTAGTTAGTTCGTCAACTTTGTTTCACCTATTCGTAAAAATTCATTTCTAAAACCTCCTAAATTGTCAATGGTGTTAAAACCGTTGAATTGGATTTTCATTTCCCGGATTGGCGTACGTGTTACTCAGGAGGCGCAGCAAAATTCCGCAGACTTAAATGGCTAATGCCTCAAGAATCGGTTTGCTTTCAATCGGTTCTCACATAACAATACGCAGACTACAATAATGTATCTTCCTTATAACGAATACCGGCTTTACTTCGTATAGCATCCAATGTTTCCATTAATAACAAGGTATCCGAAAAAGACATGACAGGACTTTCTGTTAATCCTCTTTCGAGACAATCTGCTACATGTCTTGCTTCATATTGATAACCAAACCCGGGTTCTTTATGAACATCCACAACCGTTTTTGTATCTACTCTGCCCGGGTAGAGTTCGATGGTTGAAGAGGGTTCATAAAAGCGTGTTGTCAACCGGATTCTTCCACCGGTGCCGGAAATATCTGCTTCCGTAGCAAGATCGCTTGAAAATGAAGTGAACAGCTGAGCCATTGCACCGCTGCTGTATGTAAAAAGTATGGCGCACTGCTCATCAACACCCAAATCGGTTGGTGTCATCGTGGCTTCAATAGCCTCCGGCTTGCCTAAAAAAGATAAGGCGATAAAAACATTGTAAATGCCAATGTCCATAACCGTTCCTCCGCCCAATGCAGGATCAAAAAGTCTTTTTGGTACAGGAGGTGCCGGGCGAAACCCAAAATTGACCAACACATTTTTTATTTCGCCGATACTGCCGTTACGAACCAACTCTACTGTTTTATTATAGTGCGGCATAAACTTGGTCCATACGGCTTCCATCAGGAAAATCTTTTTTTCTTTTGCGAGATTGATCATTTCACGGGTTTGTGAACTGTTCATGGCAAAAGGTTTTTCACAAAGCGCTGCCTTATTATTGTTTAAGCATAGCAGTGTATTTTCATAGTGCAGGTTATGCGGTGTCGCGATATAAATGACATCTACATTTTTATTGGCAACGAGTTCATCGTAAGTACTATGTTTATATCGAACAGGAAATTCTGCGGCGAACTCTTCCGCACTTTCTTTGCTTCGCGATCCGATTGCAATTAATTCCGAGTTGGCAACATGTTTAAGGTCAGCTGCAAATTTGCGGGCGATACGTCCTGCGCCCATTATTCCCCATCGTATCATTTGAAATTATTTAAGTAATACAAGATAAACGTTGCGGGAACTTTAGCCAAATTCAATATGACGTGATGATTAAATTAATTCTGAAATACTATTTTGTATGTTGTCAGAAATTTTATCGGTGGGCACATCATTCGGATCACCACCAAACGGATCTTCAATTTCTTCAGCTATTAATTCAAGACTTGCCATTACATAAAACACAAAAGCGACAACAGGTATAATTAAATAGCCAAGGTCAAATACATGACCAAGCGGCAACGTCATTATATAGAAGAAGATAAATTTTTTGATAAATACACTATACGAAAAAGGGATGGGCGTGTTCTTTATCCGTTCGCAGGCACCGCATATATCTGTAAAAGAAGACAGTTCCGTGTTTAAAAAAATCAATTGTTCACCGGTTATTTTTCCTTCTTTATATAATTGTTGAACCCTTTCATAAATCATCCCGGCAACCTGGTTGGGAATATGTTTTTGCCTGTCAATTTGTTTAAGAATATGTTCATGCGTATCCCGGTCAAAAATTTCCGTTCTTGTTTTTTCTGATCGTAAATGATCGCGAAGTGCAAATGCATAAGCCGGTATGGTTTTCCGAAAAAATGAACGGTTCTCTTCGTCATCTTTAGACAGCATTGCGGATAATTTCAACGCCAGGTTCCGGCTGTTATTCACAAGACCGCCCCAGAGTTTCCTTCCTTCCCACCAGCGATCATAAGCCGTATTGGTACGAAAGACAAGTAAGATAGAAATCACAAATCCAAGCAGGCTGTGAACCAATGATATGTTTTTGACAAAACTTTCTTTGGACAACCGGAAGAATTCTATTTCTGCAAACGTGACAAGCCAGGAATAAACACAGATCCCGATTATAAGCGGGAACAATTTCCTGAACGTATCTGCTTCGTGAAATCGAAAAATAAAGGTGAACCAATTCTTAGGATTATAACTGATCATAGCCGTAGTTGAGCGGTAAATTTAAAACGAAATTAAATCGATAGAGGAAGCAACAGGGAGTAAAGGGAAACAGAAGGGCTTAAAATAAAAAATGGGGCCAGAATGGAAATTCAACCCCGTTTTTAAAATCCAATATCCTATGAAAAACCAGTACAATGATAATATGAGAATTTGATAAAAAAAATACCACGTTCGTGGTATTTTTAAAAAAAAGCAAACACTTAACGTTTTAAGTGCCTGCAGTGTGCAACATCGTGTATTTGGTACGTTTAGTAAATTCAGTTTAAACTACCTGGAAACCAATAGCATAAGGGTCATCGTCAGGGTCAATGGTAATGGTGTTGTAGCCATAAATCTTCGCCCAACCTTCAATACCCGGCCGTATGGCCGGTTTGCCATTTACCGTTGTTTCTTCCTCAATTGTGCCGGTAAACTTCGATCCGATGATGCTTTCGTGGACGAATTTGTCGCCCTTTTTCAGTTTTCCTTTTGCATACCATTGTGCCATCCGGGCCGATGTACCGGTGCCGCAGGGCGAACGGTCAATGGCCTTGTCGCCATAAAATACAGCATTGCGTGCGGTGGAGGTATTATCAAGAACAGCACCTGTCCATAAGATATGTGAACATCCGTTTATCGTCGGGTTTTCGGGATGAACGAATTCATATTTTTCGTTTATCCGTTTCCGTAATTCCCTTGCCCAGGCTATTAATTTATCGGCAGGATAGTGTTCAAGGCCCTTGAAATTTTTTTGTACATCAACAATTGCATAAAAATTGCCACCATAGGAAACGTCAATAACCAACTCTCCAAGTTCGGGACATTCGGCTGTAAGATCAGCCGCTTCAAGAAAAGCGGGTACATTGGTAAGTTTTACCGATTTTACTTTGTTGCCTTCCTGCCGGTATTCAATATTTACCAATCCCGCCGGCGCTTCCATACGTATGCTGCCCGGAAGTTTTGGGCTTATTAATCCTTCTTCCACCGCAATGGTGATTGTTCCGATAGTGCCATGACCGCACATCGGTAAACAACCGCTGGTTTCAATAAACAGAACGGCAACATCATTTTGCGGATCATGCGGCGGATAAAGAATACTCCCGCTCATCATGTCATGACCGCGGGGTTCAAACATCAGCCCTTTGCGTATCCAGTCATATTCTTTCAAAAAATGCTGGCGTTTTTCGCTCATGTTTTTACCGGTGAGTGCAGGGCCTCCGCCGGCTACAAGGCGCACGGGATTACCACAGGTATGAGCATCTATGCAGAAAAAAGTTTTTTTATTCACGGAGCTTAAATTCATCTTAACTATTCACAAGCTGGCTTTCTTTCCATGCAGGGATCGTGGGCCTGGAAGCTATTCCATCATTTATTACTTTCAGTACGTTTTCCCGCTCAGCACCAACGAGTGTAAGGCGCGGCGCACGTACATATTCACTGCCAATGCCGGTTTGCGCTTCAGCAAGCTTGATATATTGAACCAGTTTCGGATGCAGGTCCAGTTCAAGCAGCGGCAGAAACCAGCGATGAATTTTCAACGCGTCTTCAATCTGGCCGGCTTTCACAAGGCGATAGATCGCCACCGTTTCTTCCGGGAAGGCACACACTAAACCGCCTACCCATCCTTCTGCACCCATGATCATTTCTTCCATAGCAATCGTATCTACACCGCATAAAACTTTCAGCCGGTTGCCAAAACGGTTTTTTAATGCAGTTACGTTTGACACTATTCTTGTTGATTCTTTTACGGCCTGCACGTTATTGCATTCCAGTATTTCTTCAAACATGTCCGCCGTCACTTCGGTTTTATAATCAACAGGGTTGTTATAAATCATGATGGGCAGCGAAGTGGAATTGGCAATTGTTTTGAAAAATGTCACCGTTTCGCGATGGTCGGTTTTATAGCGCATGGGAGGAAGGATCATTAAACCTTTGGCTCCCCATTTTTCTGCATATTCGGCCTGCTTAATAGCTTCCCGTGTTGAACCTTCGGCTATATTCAATACGACGGGGATGCGATCCGCAACTTCTTTTACTGCAAACTTCACCAATGTTTCTTTTTCGTCCGTCGTCAAAACACTTGCTTCTCCCAGCGTGCCGCCCAGTATAATACCATCAATGCCCGCATCTATCTGCGCCTTGAGATTTTTTGCAAACAGCGGTAAGTCAAGCTCATCTTTCTGGGTGAATTTCGTGGTCAGCGCCGGAAAAATTCCCCTCCATTTTATACTCATAGAATTTTTTGATAAAAGTATTTTGAATACGGAGTAAAAGGCGTTCAGCAATTCACTTTTTTTTTGCCGATATTATCCATTGCCTCCGTTATTTCTGTAAAATACTGATAATATTTGTTAAATCGGGCCCCGCAAACGTTTGAGAATACCCAAAAACTAAATAAATGTAGAATTAACACTTATTAAAATAATACCTTACTTTCGATACTCATTTTAGATTGCTGCTTTATCCACTATGATTGCTGACACATTTGTAATAGGTGTTGATTATGGAACGGATTCTGTTCGTTCCGTTATCGTTGATTCTTCAAATGGAAATGAAATAAGTTCTTCTGTTTTTTATTATCCACGGTGGAGGGATGGTTTGTATTGTGTCCCTTCGGCCAACCAGTTCCGCCAGCATCCCCTCGATTATGTTGAAGGTCTTGAAGTGACCATAAAAGATTGCCTGCAAAAGGCCGGTGGGTCCGTTGCTCAACATATTAAGGCTATTTCAGTGGACACAACGGGTTCAACACCGGTTGCGGTAGATAAGACGGGCACACCTTTATCGCTACTGCCGGGTTTCGAAAATAACCCGCATGCCATGTTTGTATTGTGGAAGGACCACACCGCAACAAATGAAGCGGCAGAGATAAACGAACATGCGGCAAAATTTGATATTAATTATCTGCAGTTTGTTGGCGGTATATATTCTTCAGAATGGTTTTGGGCAAAACTGCTTCGCACATTGCGCACCGATGAAGAAGTCAGAAACGCCTGTTATTCCTGGGTGGAGCATTGCGACTGGATCCCATTTTTATTAACAGGCGGCAGCGATGTGCATGAAATGAAAAGAGGCGTTTGCTCTGCGGGCCATAAAGCATTGTGGGCGGCAGAATTTGGCGGTTTGCCCCCTGATAATTTTTTCAGTTCTTTAGATAAATTACTTACCGGTTTTACAAATAGATTATTTACAAAAACGCATACCGCAGATGAATCAGCGGGTAATCTTTCGTCCGAATGGGCTGAACGGTTAGGTTTATCAACCAATGTGATTATCGGCGTGGGTGCATTTGATGCACATATGGGTGCTGTAGGCGGCCAGATAGAACCTTACCATCTCAGCAAGGTGATGGGCACTTCTACCTGCGATATGCTTGTAGCGCCGATAGACGACGTGAAAGGAAAATTAGTGAAAGGAATTTGCGGGCAGGTACCCGGCTCAGTTATTCCCGGCATGATGGGTATGGAAGCCGGGCAAAGTGCTTTCGGTGATGTATATGCGTGGTTTCGCAGTGTTCTTGCATGGCCGTTGAATGGATTGCTCAATGGTTCTGCAGTTATCAATAAAGAGACAGCAGACCTGCTGAGAAAGGAAATCAATAACAAACTGATCAGTCAGTTATCAGCGGAAGCGGCAGCCCTTTCCCTGCATGAAGAAGATGAGATTGCTGTGGATTGGCTCAACGGAAGACGGACACCTGATGCCGATCAAACACTGAAAGCTGCGATCAGTGGATTGAATCTCGGTACCGATGCGCCACGGCTGTTCAAGACATTGGTAGAAGCAACTTGCTTCGGAGCGAAAGCAATTGTAGATAGATTCAATGATGAAGGCGTGAAAGTAAAAGGATTAATCGGGCTCGGTGGTGTGGCGAAAAAATCGCCTTATATCATGCAGGTAATGGCGGATGTAATGGGGATGCCTATCCGCATTCATAAATCAGAACAAACCTGTGCTATGGGTGCAGCGATGTTTGCCGCTACGGCTGCAGGTATTTATAATAAAGTAGAAGACGCCATGGCGGCGATGGGACAGGGTTTTGATGCGACATATAAGCCGGTCAAGGCAAATTCACGATTATATAAAGTAAGATATAAGCGCTTTAAAAAACTTGGAAAATTTTTAGAAAAGTGATGAAGTGAATGGTGAATAATGAATAGTGAATTTGAAATGAAATTTTTGAATGGAGCGTTTACAAAACAGTAATGAATAATTGCACTGTAAAACGCCATTAACTATTCACAATCGACTATTGACTTGCGATCACTATTGACCATATGGGCTATCAACATATACAACAAGCTGCGTACGAGGCAAACATGCAACTGCCGGAACTGGGCCTTGTATTATTTACGTTTGGAAATGTGAGCGCTGTTGACAGGAAGCTGGGCGTATTTGCGATAAAGCCGAGTGGTGTTCCATACAATGAGTTATCACCAGATAAAATGGTTGTAGTTGACTTCGATGCAAAAGTTGTCGAGGGAAAACTGCGTCCATCATCAGATACGAAGACGCACGCTTTGCTATACAAACATTGGGAAAATATCGGCGGTATATCGCATACACATTCTACCTATGCTACCGCATGGGCACAGGCGCAGCGTGATATCCCGATTTTCGGAACGACACATGCTGATCACAATACCGTGGACATACCTTGTGCGCCGCCGATGAACGATGAGATGATACAGGGTAACTACGAACACGAAACCGGTTGGCAGATCATTAACTGCTTTATGGAAAGAGGACTGAGCTATGAAGAAGTGGAAATGATATTGGTTGGAAATCATGCGCCATTTACATGGGGCAAAACAGCGGCAAAAGCGGTATATAACAGTGCAGTGCTCGAATCCATTGCGCATATGGCCTATTTAACGGAAACAATCAACAGCAATGCAGCAAGATTAAAAGATGCATTGATAAAAAAACATTTTGAAAGAAAGCATGGGCCGGATAGTTATTATGGACAATGAGGTGAAAGGTGAATGGTGAAAAGTGAATGGTGAAAAGTGAATGGTGAATAGGAAGCGACGAGGGTTGACGGTCCCCCGTCTGACCGGACGATACGGAAAGTTTCACTTACTGCTGAATAGAATTGTTGTCGTATAAGAGTGCGACGCAACATAAGCCTGATAGAAAACAAAAAGCCGGGAACATAAAAAATAAAAAATGACAGATCTGAAATCACACGAAGTTTGGTTTATAACCGGCAGCCAGCATTTATATGGTGATGAAACATTGAAACAGGTGGCTGCACATTCACAGGAGATTGCGAAATATTTGAACGATACGCCGTCTATGCCTGTAAGCATCGTGTTTAAACCGGTTGTAAAAACGGCGGAAGAGATTTATGCGGTTTGTCAGCAGGCTAATGTTGCCAAAAATTGCATTGGCATCATTACATGGATGCATACATTTTCGCCGGCAAAAATGTGGATCGGCGGGTTAAAAATTTTACAAAAACCATTATTGCATTTGCATACACAGTTCAATCGCGATATTCCATGGAACGAGATTGATATGGACTTTATGAATCTCAATCAAAGTGCACATGGCGACAGGGAATTTGGTTTTATGATGAGTCGCATGCGGTTGAATAGAAAAGTCGTTGTAGGTCATTGGCAACATCCGAATGTTCTCGAACGGATCAATGTATGGACAAGAGCTGCAGCCGGCTGGCATGATTGGCAGGGAGCAAAGTTTGTTCGTATCGGTGATAACATGCGCAATGTGGCGGTAACGGAAGGTGACAAAGTAGAAGCAGAATTAAAATTCGGCTATTCGGTAAATACACATGGTGTTGGCGACCTGGTAAAAGTTATCAATGAAACGACTGATAAAGAGATTGACAGGCTGGTAAGTGAATACGCCGATAGCTACGCATTAATGCCTTCATTATTGAAGGGGGGTGAGCAACATTCTTCTCTTCGCGATGCAGCCAAGATTGAGATCGGTTTAAATAATTTCCTCGAAGCCGGAAATTTCAAAGGGTTTACGGATACATTTGAAGACCTGCATGGTATGGTACAACTGCCAGGCATAGCCGCACAACGGCTAATGGGTAAAGGATATGGCTTTGCCGGTGAAGGTGATTGGAAAACGGCAGCGCTGGTTCGTGCGATGAAAGTAATGGCAACGGGTTTGAAAGGTGGTAATTCCTTTATGGAAGATTATACGTATCACTTTGCCCCCGATAACCAATTGGTGCTTGGAGCACATATGCTCGAGATTTGCGAATCTATTGCTATCGGCAAACCTTCCTGCGAAATACATCCACTGGGTATCGGTGGCAAAGCAGACCCGGTGCGCCTGGTATTTAATTCTGCAGCCGGTCCTGCAATCAACGGTTCGATTGTAGACATGGGTAACCGGTTTCGGTTATTAGTAAACGAAGTGCTCGCTGTAGCACCGATTCATTCATTACCCAAACTGCCTGTTGCCCGCGTATTGTGGCGTCCTTATCCTGATATGCGCACAGCATGTGGTGCATGGATATTGGCAGGAGGTGCTCATCATACATGTTATAGCCAGAACCTCACGGCAGAACATCTTGAAGATTTTGCAGACATGGCCGATATAGAATATGTCCTGATCAATAAAGAGACAAAACTTTATCAATTTAAAAATGAATTACGCTGGAGTGAAGTATATTACCAGCTTAAAAAATGATTGGATAAACCAACGATTGCTTTATGAATAATAAACTTCTGACTGGCGATTACCTCGTTTTTATCATTTATTTCATCATCGTAGCAGGTTATGGATACTGGATTTACCGGAAAAGAAAAAGCAGGGAGCATGATTCAAAAGCTTTTTTCCTGGCCGAAGGATCGTTGACATGGTGGGCGATCGGCGCTTCATTAATTGCTTCGAATATTTCTGCCGAACAATTTATCGGCATGAGCGGTAACGGTTTTTTTGTGGGTGTCGCCGTCGCTGCTTATGAATGGATAGCTGCATTGGCACTCGTTATCATTGCAATTTGGTTTATCCCGATTTATTTAAAGAACAAGATTTACACCATGCCGCAGTTTTTAAAAACGCGGTATAATGAATCGGTGGCATTGATCATGGCGGTGTTCTGGTTGTTCCTTTATGTTTTTGTAAATCTGACTTCCATCTTATATCTCGGTGCTATTGCGATAAACGGATTATTGCCCGGGCACGATTACCTGCATGCAATTATTATCGGGCTCGCTGTTTTTTCTATTATTATTACGCTCGGTGGTATGAAGGTGATCGGTTATACCGATGTAATACAGGTAAGCGTATTAATCATTGGTGGCTTTGCTACAATTTATATGGCGTTGACTGTAGTGAGCGAAAAATTTGGTTTGGGCAAAGATGCATTGGCTGGTTTTAAAGCATTGATAAAGGATGCGCCGGATCACTTTAAAATGATTCTTGAAAAACCGGGTCCCAATTCTTCTCAGGAATATATTAATAAATACCTGATACTTCCCGGTATACTGATGTACGCAGCCGGGCAATGGATAGTGAACCTGAACTATTGGGGGTGCAACCAGTATATCACGCAACGTGCATTGGGTGCGGATTTGAAAACAGCGCGTACCGGTATATTATTTGCAGCGATGCTGAAGCTGATGATGCCGATCATTGTTATGCTGCCCGGCATTGCCGCTTATGTACTGAATAAGCACGGACATCTTGATGTACAAGGCGGAATGGATGGTGCTTATTCTGCGGTTCTTGGATTTTTACCGAATGGTTTAAAAGGATTGGCCATTGCCGCGTTAACGGCAGCTATTGTTGCTTCGCTTGCGGGTAAAGCAAATAGCATTTCAACGATATTTACGCTGGACATTTACAA